>Ga0316204_10002828_pt1 | contig 37406 bp, 35 predicted proteins | sample 6monrhotite_MG_2_FD_205661 | JGI IMG/M metagenome (GOLD analysis project Ga0316204, IMG submission 205661) | Microbial mat bacterial communities from mineral coupon in-situ incubated in ocean water Damariscotta River, Maine, United States -... | ecosystem: Environmental > Aquatic > Marine >... | reverse complement strand
TCGACACCGACTCCTCCCCGGATTGACCTCGAGCCCTTGCAGCGCGGCGACGCCTGGCCGCCGCGCTGTCCACGTGCTCATCCAGCGTGACCGCTTCGTGATCACTGGGCGTGACTGGCAACACCAAGCTTGAACCCCGCGCCGTCGTGACCGCCTCCGAGTATCGCCGCGTTCGTCGGGACTACCGGAGACTCGTGGCGCCTCAGCGCGCGTGTCGACGAGTCCGGTTGGGCGCCGTGGGCAGCTTGCAGTTTGAAACCTCCGAGTTCGGCCTGTGGCATGTGCACGAGCTGTTGCACGCCGAAGGGTGGTCACAGGACCGCATCGAGCGGACCCTCGAGGACGTCGAGCCGTGGCTGCCGGGAGCAGACGAACTCGTGGCGACCTTGATGGTCGACACTACTGATGCCCCGTACGCCGAGACCATCGGGGTGCTGCTCGCCCAGCCGGGAGCGGTGGTGCTTCGTGCCGGCCGCGATGCGCTCTCAAGTGAGGTGGTCGAGGCGGGAACGGCCTGCGACCCTGTCTGGTACCTGCGTTGGCGTGTGACCCCCTGGTGGCACGCGGCGCTGAGTTCTGCCTCGGTGTGTGCCCACCTGGCCTGGGCACCCGAACCGGTTCAGCTTTCGGCGGCGACTGCTGCCGCGCTTCGGGCGGACCTGGGCAGGGCACGAGGTCCATCCATGTCTACGCTCCGACGCCTCGTTGACCGGTCGTGGCGACAAGCTCCAGCGGCTTCGGGTGTGAGTCACAGGCCTTCGAGGTGAGCCTCTTGGGTGATCCGAGCGTCGAGGGTCACGAGGCCGCGCGGGTCCAGCATCCGCACCGGACCGAGATCGACGCTGAGGACCCGTGGCGCGTGCTCGAACAGCGCACAGAGGTGCGAGAACACGGCGGCCAGCCCAGGAACATCCGGGTCGCTCTGGCGTCTCAGTGCCGGCATCGGGGCGCGGGACAACACGGCGTGGGCGAGCGCGATGGCATCCTCGGGACGCAGGGGAAGCAGCGCCAGGGCGGGTTCGATGGGAGCGCTGGCGCCCTCGATCCGGCCATAGACCACGACCGAGTCGTCGCCCAGGCGGCGGGCACCGCAGCGAATGTCGATGCCGCCGGCGACCATTTCGGCGACGACCACTCCGTCCACGCGTGCGGTCGGGGCCGAGCGTTCGACGTTGTCCATGATGCTGGCGTAGGCGCGGCGGACCGCCGATGCCGTCTCGAGCGAGAGGACCACGCCGCCGATGTCGGTCCGCCGCCGGAGGTCGGGGCTGAGCACCTTGAGGACGACCGGATACCCGATCCGGTCGGCGAAGCCTGCCGCTCCGCTGGCGGAGTTGGCGACCGCCTGCCGGGTGACCTCGAACCCGAACCCACGCAGCACGACCTTGCTCTCCTGGTCGGTGAGCACCTCGGCTGCATTGCGGAGCAGTTCACGAGCCCGAGCCAGGCCCTCTTCGTCCGCCGGCTCGACTGTCGCCAGCTCGCCGGACAGGACCTCATCGTGAGCTCGCGCCCGCAACAGCGCCCGTTGGGCCAGAAACGCGGCTGTGGGAGCCTGCAGAGGCACGGCGCCGTCGGGGGTCTGCATGCCCAGCGCGGCGCCGATGATCGGGAGTGCCCGCCGGGCCTGGTTCCACAGCGCGAGCTGGTCGGCGGTGGGGGGCACTGCGCTCTGTCGATGCTCGAGGCCGTCGAGGACGCCTGCGATCACGCGTGGCGCGGGGAACACGGGCCCGGTGCGGCGTTCGAGCGCGTGGGCGGCGACGACGGTGAGCAGGGCATCGTCATCGTCGTCGTCCACGGAGGGGGCGTGGATGCCCAGAGGCACGAGAACGACCGGACACGTGCGGCGCCGAATCCATGGGATCCACGGGCCGGACAGGGCTGCGCGCTCCAGGGTCCCCGCGATAGGGATCGAGGACAGCGAGGGGTGCTCGACGACGGTGCACAGCCACGGCGGGGTCGGGGCCAGACGTAGCGGCAGGTCGCGAGGGCCCAGGGCGCGGCTGATGCCCTCGAGTTCGTCGGCCGAATGCGCACAGGCGAGCGCGCGAGCGGTGTTGCGACTGGCGAGGTCCGCGACGCGAAGCACGGCACCGGGTCCCAGAACGAATGTGGCCAGCGACGGCAGCACGGCGGGGTCCTCGAGTTCGTGACCGTCGCCGGTGAGGACCAGCAGCGCCGGCGGGGACGTTCGGAGGGCTCGAAGCAGGGGCGGGGAGACCTTGCGAAGGACGACAACCTCCACCTGGCCATCCCGGATCGCTTTCGCCAGCTCGCGCTCACGCGATGGCTCCCCGGGCCCCTGGTAGCGGCTGTCCTCGACCCCGGGCCCGATGAGGACGCGGTTTTGGGACCCCCGTGCCGGCCACAACGACTCGACGACGACGGTCCGGGCCCGTGCCGTCGCATCCTCGCTCGCGGCGTTCAGGCTGGAGCCTGGCTCCACGGTCCCTCGCGCAGGCTCGCAATCACGTCCGCCCACCGACCCGGCATCACCCAATCCGCGTGCTTCCATGCCCCCGGCACCTGGTCGGAGGGCTCTTCGGAGGGCGGGCCGGCGAGGACGAGGACGCGGCCCCGATCGTCTCGGGCCTCGAGGGCGAGCGGGCTCCCCAAGCTGTGGAGGACCAGCGTGGTGCCACCGCGCAGGTGAGGCCCGTCCGCGAGCGTGGTCGGCTCGGCGCCGAGTCCCGCAAGCGCGCTCGCGATGACCGGGTCGAGGTTTGCCGGGGCGACGTAGCCCAGCGGCGCGGCGCCGAGGTCGAAGACAGGGGGCGCGGGCGCGTTTGGGTCTGGGTCCGGGTCCGTATCCGAGCTGCGGACAAACGCCGGCAGCGGTGCCGCCTCGACATCACCTTCGTACTCCGGGTCGAGCTCTGCATTGAACCGGTGCCATGGCTTCACACCGGCGACGACCGCGGTCACAGCGTCGGCGGTTGCGTACGGCGGACTCCGGCGGTCGACCCAGCGGGGCATGGCAGTGCCCAGTTCGAGTTCCGCCGCTGTGGCAAGGCCCAGAGGCGTGAACGGTACGAGAACGTGAACGGGATTGAGCCGTTCGCAGAGGTTGCGTAGCCCGTTGGGGCCGCTGAACTGGAGCACGTCGGCGCCGAAGCGGGAGGCGGCGGTGACGATGCCCTGGTCTGTTGGGCCAGCATCGCCGATGCACAGCCCCGTCACGGTGGCACCTCGAGCGGAGCCGATGTCCCGAGCCCAGCACAACGCCACCGCGCTGGCTGGGTGCAGACCTTGGGGCGTGCGCTGCAGGTGGACCGCGATGTGGGCCATTAGGACAGCCCGTACTTGTTCTTCACGGCTTCGAGTTGCTTTTGGTACTCGATCTCGAACGAGTCGGTGCCTTCGGACAGATGCTTGATGTGCCGACGGACTTCGCGATCGAGGTCGTCGTCGGCTTGCATGTGCCGGCGAAGCACTTCTTTGAGCATTCGACGAAGCTGGGCATCGTCGGCGAAGATTTCCTCGACGAACTGGCTACGCATGAATAGCTCGACGAGCTGGTTGGCGATCCAGTTGATCGACTCATCGCCGATGCCGAAGTCTTCGCGTTCGGCGAGCTGGCGCTTGGTGCGAAACAGGTCCGAGTAGGGGAGGCCGCGACGCTCGAGGATGTCCTTGGCGGTCTCGGTCAACTCTCGGTCCTTACGCAGGTACTCCCGGAGGATGGACTCGACGTCTCGCTTGAACTCCTCGCGGTCGTTCGTCTCGATGTGGCCCGGTTCGACGAGGGACCGAGAAACGGCATCGGTGATATGCGAGATCTTGCTGGCGTACAGGCGCATGGGAGGATCGCCCGGAGCATAGAGGGAGGCGACCGGGGCCGTCAAAAGGCCCGCCAAGAGGTAGGCTGGCGGGCATGGCAGACGCATCTGCAAGGCTGCTCGTCGCGGCGGGCTTGGTCTGGCTGAGCCCCAGGCGCGTGCTCCTGCAGCGCCGTTCTGACCAGGCTGCGCATGGGGCGGGCTGCCTCGAGTTTCCGGGCGGGAAGGTCGAGCGCGGCGAGGCTCCGGTGCGGGCTCTCGCGCGGGAGTTGGTGGAGGAGTGGGGCCCGCGCGCTTCGGAGCTGGTGGTCGGACCCATCGCCGAGGTCCTCCACCACGTGTACCCGCCGCCGGGGCCCGAGGTCGTGCTGATGGTGTTTCACGTGGACGCAGCGGCCTGGTCCACGCACGAGGGCGCGCAGGCGGAACTCGAACCCGGGGCGAGCGTGCGCGCGTACAACGTCGAGGCTCTACCTGTCGCGGCGTTCCTCGAGGCGGACCAGCCGTTTGCCGCCTCCATCGCGCGCGGCGAGTTCCGGCGGGGCTGAGCGCGCAAGGCACGGCGTGACGCCTGGTATCCTCGCGGTGGATGATGGGGATGCGTTGGATGTGGGTGGCGGTCGCCGGGTTGGCGGTCGCCTGTGATGGAGGCACGAGCGGCACGGGCACTTCGGCCGGCACCCTGGGCGGGCTGACGACGGCCGGAGTTGGGACTGACACCGACGCCAGCACGGGGTCCACCGCGGGAACTTCGGGAGCCTCGCAGACCTCTGGGGTCACCGAGCCCACCGGCGTTGCGGATACCGGGACCGATGGCTGCGCGTGTGAACCAGGCGATGCTCTCGGCTGCGTGGGGACGGCTGTGGAGGTCTGCGCGGAGGACTGTATTGGAACCCGCGAGGAACCGTGTGTCGTGCCCGAGGAGTGCGTCAGCGGGAGCTGCCAGCTCGTCGGCTGCATGCCCGGGAGCGTGCAATGTGCGCCCGATGGCTCGGGTATCCAGACCTGCGACGGCTTCGCCGAGTGGGGACCGGGCGTCGCGTGCCCCGCTGCGGAGGAGTGTTACGGTGGGGCGTGTGTCTCGCTGTGCGAGCTCGCCGCTGCGACGCCCTCCTCGCAAGGCTGTTCGTTCCGCGCCAACAACATGCAGACGTACAGCCAGTACAACCAGCCGTCGGCGTTGGTGGTCGGCAACACCTCTGAGGTGCTCACCGCCCAACTCCAGATGTACCTGATCCAAGGGGGGGCGGAAGTTGCCCAGGGAGCCGCGGTTGCCTTGGCACCGGGAGCCACGCACACGTTCACGCTGACCCAAGCCAAGCTCGGGGTGGGGACCGTCCTGCGATCGGGCGGGTCGTATCGCCTCGAGAGCGACGTCCCGGTGATCGCCTATCAGCACTCGCCCGTGGGCGCGCAGGCCGACAACGACGCCTCCATGATCCTGCCGGACAACGCCGCCGGCGATGAGTTCCTGATCTCCAGCTACACACCCAACATCGGCGGTGACCCATCGTACTTCGATGTGATCGCGCTCGAGGACAACACGGTGGTCCAGTGGACGCCTCCGGTGGCGACACCGGCTGGGACGGGGGTGCCGGCGGTCGCCGCGGGCGCGACGGGCATGGTCACGATGAACGGAGGCGACACGCTTCAGGTTGCCGTCTACGCCGATCTCACCGGCACCCGCGTTGTCTCGGACAACCCGATCTGGGTTGTGGGGGCCATGACCTGTGTGCAGGTGCCCAGCGGCGTGGCGGCGTGTGACCACCTCGAAGAACAGCAGATCCCGCTGGAGTACTGGGGGGAGGAGTACGTCGCGGCGCATGTTCCCGCCCGGGGGAGCGAGAGCTATCACTGGCGTGTCTTCGCGGGCGACGACGGGGTGCTGATCAACACCGACCCGGTTCTCCCCGGATTCCCGACCACGCTCAACGATGGGGAGTGGTTCGAGTTCATCACCAACGACAGCTTCGTCATGACCGCCGACGGCCCCTTCATGCCGGTCCAGTACATTGAGAGCCAGACCGGTGGTGCCGGGACGGGCGACCCCGCCATGGTCCAAATGGTCCCGGTGGAGCAGTTCCTCGACCGCTACGCGTTCGTGACCGGCACCGGCTACGACGTGCACTACGTCCAGATCACCCGCGATCTGGGCGGCGCGGATGTGTTGGTCGACGGTGTCGTTGTCGACGGGTACTACGCCGTGGGCAGCTACGAGGTCGCCGACTGGCCGATCGCCGAGGGCTCTCACCTGGCCCAAAGCGACGACTCCTTCGGCATCGTGTCCGTCGGGTACACCGGATACACCTCGTACGCGTATCCCGGTGGCCTCGAGCTCGAGGTGATTAATCCGGGGTAGGCCGAGGGATTCGCGACCCCTGCCGCGAATCCCGACCTCCGTCGTGATTCGCGTGGGCCGAAGGCTGCGTGTTTCCCACTGCCGCGCCAACCCCCGGACGCTCTACGCCGCATTGTTCCCAGGCCAGTCTCCCGGGCCAGTCCCCCAGGCCCCCACCGGCATCACCGCCCGGACCAGGTCCGCTTGCGACCCGTGTCGATGTGGACGAAGCCGCTGCTGCGGTACACGCCGACGCCGCCTTTGTGGGTCCGCAGCAGCCACGGGTACAGCTCTTTGACCGCCACCCCCGCGAGGCTGAAGTCGATCGCGTGGCCGAGCGTGTGCTGGCTTCTCTTGGCGACCTCGCGACCCTTCTTGCGCAGCAGCTTGTTGTACTTCGGGTGCCGAAATCCGCTGACGATGCGGACGTGCCGCGACTCGAAGTTGTGTGCGGCCGCGAGGATGCGCTCGACCAACTCGGGCGGAACCGCATCTGGCGACTCCTGCGTGAACCAGCAGCGTAGGAAACGATCCCGAGCATCGGCGCTCAGCCCGGGGCCTTCCAGTGGCATCACTTCGTGCGTGTGCAGGTTGCGGGCGTAGACGATCTTGGCGGTTTCGGTCGCCGCCGGTTGCTCGGTGCTGAACTGCGCCTTCGCGGCCAGAAACTGGGCCTTCTTCGATGGTTGGCTCTGGGGGGTGCCAAGCATCGCAAGCAGGCCGAGCGTCAGCGCGAACACGGGTTCATCGTAGCACTGGCTAGCTTTGCTCGGTCTTCGGAGCGCCGAAACGCTCCACCTCGACGTAGCCATCGCCATCACGTCGGAACAACACGGCTCCGCCGACGCCGTCTTCTTGGGTGTCGATCACCAGGTAGTCGACAGGTAGCCCTGCAGACAGCGCAGCAGCGGTGTCCTCCCCGGAGAAATACGCGCCGACCCGCGGGTGCGAGTGGTAGATGATCGTGGCCGGGTCGTCGGACTCGAAGCTACGGGAGAGATCGAGGAGCTCGCGGCCGCCGATGTTGTAGCCGTTCTCCGCGGTGCGCGGATGGTCCTCGGGGTTGAACGCATGCAACTGGTCCTGGCGGTTCTTGCACGGGACCACCCGAGCCTGCGCACCGCGGCCGTGCACGTAGCCGCAGCACTCCTTGGGAAACTCGGCCCTCGCTTGCGCGTAGATGGCTTCCAGGTGAGCTTCGAGCAAGGAAGGGGTGTCGTTACCAGACATAGTGTTTTTCCCACTTGAGCGGGCCGAAGTAGCGGTCCCCTCGGTCGCACAGGACGGTGACCACAACGCCTTCTTGGCCTCTGGCTGCCAGCTCCTTGCCCACGCGCAGCGCGGCAGCCACGTTGGCACCGGAGGAGTGCCCGACGAACAGGGCCTCTTGTTGGGCGAGTCGCTCCGACATGTCCCAACCCTCATCGGTGGGCATCCACAGGGTGTCGTCGAGCACGTCCTCGTCGTAGATCTCGGGCACGAGCGAGCTGGGGAGGTGCTTGAGGCCTTCGAGCCCGTGCCACGAATCGTCCGGCTGCATGCCCATGCAGCGGATGTCCGCGTTGTACTCGTGAAGCCGCCGAGAGGTGCCGATGATGGTCCCACTGGTGCCGATGCCGGTCACGAAGTGGGTGACGCGGCCGCGGGTCTGCTCCCAGATCTCAACGGCGGTTCCGTCGTAGTGGGCCAGCCAGTTGGAGTCGTTGGCGTACTGGTTGGGATAGTAGAAACGATCGGGCTGCTCGGCGGCGAGCTTGCGGGCCTCGATGATCGCGCCGTCACTGCCCAACATGGGATCCGAGTAGATGAGCTCGGTCCCGAAGCCTTTGGTGATCTGCTTGCGCGGCAGGCTGACGTTCTCGGGCATCACCAACGTGATCGGAATGTCCAGCGCCGCGCCGACAAGAGAGTAGGCGATGCCGGTGTTGCCGCTGGTGCTGTCGAGCAGGCGGCGGCCATCTCCGAGATCGCCGCGCTCGAGTGCATCCTTGATGATGCGCGTCGCGGCGCGGTCCTTGACCGACCCTCCGGGGTTGGAAAACTCGGCCTTGGCCCAGATCTCGACCCCTGGACACTCCGTATCGATCCGCCCCAGCCGAAGCAAAGGCGTGTTGCCCACCAGATCCAGGACGGAGTCCACGGGACCTGGAGGGCGCCGAACTGCACCCAGCTGAACACCAGCGGGCGGAGGCGAGGCGATCGATGCGGCGCCCATGATGCGTTACCAGCCTCCAGCGATCGCCGGGATGATGCTGACCTCGTCGCCGTCTTTGACGGCGGTCTCGAGGTTGTCCATGAACCGGATGTCCTCGTCGGCGACGAACACGTTGACGAAACGACGGACCGCGCCGCCTTCGTCGACGATGCGCTCGCCGATGCCCGGGAACGACTTTTCGAGGTTTCCGAGCAGGTCGCGCACGTTGCCGCCGTCGACGGAGACCTCTTCTTGGCCTTGGGTGTACTTGCGTAGGGCGGGAGGGATGTGAACCGTTGCCATGATCTTTGCTGCCTGAGTCGGGGTTGGGGTCAGGCGGATGCCTGCAGTGGAGGAAAACGTGTGGGGCGGGCCGCGGCGCACGCTGGGCATGCGGGACGCGACGTGGGGCGCAGTGATTGAACGGAGCCTCGGCTGACGTCGAACGCCGTCAACGTGCCTGTTGTTTCGGGCGAGGGCTCTCCGTGGGCCAGGGCGACCGCGAGGTTGGCCATCAGGAAACCCGCGAGTCCCACCGCGACGCCCAGGACGCCGGCGCTCGCGCAGGTCGGCAGGTCTTCGGCTGCGGGCGGGGATTCGTAGATGCACCGGTAGCAGGCGTGCCCGTCGCGCACGGCGATGCACTGTCCATGCAGACCCAGTGCGGCTCCGATGATGACCGGTGTCCCATGTCGAAGCCCCGCATCATTGAGTGCGAACTTCAGCGGGGGCGCGTCCGTGCACTCCAGAACGATGGACTCCGCGGGTAGCTCCGCGACGAACGCATCGGCCTGCTGTGGGGAGACCGAGCGAACTTGCGGACAGACCTGCAGGGACGGAGTCCGGCGCCGCAGGTTCCACGCCGCGGCGTCCGCTTTGGGACGACCCACATCGGCCATCGCATAGAGCACTTGGCGCTGCAGATTGGACGCCTCGACCCGATCCGAATCGATGATCGTCAGACGCTGGGCACCGGCGGCACTGAGTCCCAGCAGGGCCGGGCATCCGAGGCCACCCGCGCCCACGACCACGAAGTGGGCCTGCGCGAGCTGGTCTTGATCGGACATGATGGCGAACGGCTGAGGCAACCCGGGCTAGGGGAGCTTCGGGTCCTCGGTGCGGCCTTCGGTGAAGTAGGAATCGAGACTGAAGTAGCGCTCGCCGGTGTCGCAAAGCACGGTCACGACGTGTTTCCCCGGGCCAAGCTCAGCGGCGATCTTGCGTGCAGCGACGGCCGCAGCACCGGCCGAGATACCCACGAGCAAGCCCTCATCGGTCGCTAGGCGTTGCTTCATCTGGTACGCGTCCTCGTCCTGCACTTGCACGATTTCGTCCACGACGTCGAGGTTGAGCACGGGCGGAATGAACCCTGCGCCGATGCCTTGAATCTTGTGCGGGCCGGGCTCGCCGCCGCTGAGAACCGGTGAGCGCGATGGTTCGACACCGATGATCCGAACATCGGGGTAGACCGCCTTGAGGGCCTCGCCCACGCCGCTGATCGTGCCGCCGGTGCCGATGGCGGACACGAAGGCGTCGATGCCGGTTTCGCGCATCTGCTCGAGCAACTCGGGGCCGGTGCTATCGAGGTGCTTCTGCGGGTTCGCAGGGTTCTCGAACTGCATCAGCATGACGTGGTCCGGCTTCTTGCAGAGCTCGCGTGCCTGTTCCACGGCGCCCTCCATGGTCCGGTCGTCCGGTGTCAGGACGATCGTTGCGCCGTACGCCTTGAGCAGGCTGCGGCGCTCCAGGCTCATGCTCTCCGGCATGGTCAGGAGCAGCTTGTAGCCCTTGACCGCGGCGACCAGCGCCAGACCGATGCCGGTGTTGCCCGAGGTCGGCTCGACGATGGTGGTCTTTCCCGGGGTGATGCGGCCCTGCGCTTCGGCGGCTTCGATCATCGCCAGCGCGACGCGGTCCTTCACGGAACCGCCGGGGTTGAAGTACTCGCACTTGCCCCACACCGTCGCGTGGGTCTCGGCGCTGCCGCAGACGCGGTGGATCTTGCAGATCGGCGTGTTGCCGATCGTCGACAAGATGTTGCCGTGCGTCTCGGGACGACGACCAGGGCGGTCCGCAGGGGTCATGCGGTGCGTGTTCGATGCAGAGTCTTTGGACATGGGCGGGGTCCTTCCTGATCAGGCTAGATCACGTGGCTGCCCACTAGATCACGTAATTGGCCGCGCTGCGTCGATGACGATCCTTGGCTTCGCCGAGCAAGTCGGAGAGCCGCAGCGCCCCGACGGCCGCCGCGAGACGCTCGTCGACCGATCGTTCGACCAGCGCTGTGATCTCGTCCTGAGGCTGGCCGGTGGGGGAGGACGCGGTCGGACTGGCGAGAGCCCCGAGCACGTCGGAGAGCGCGATCTCCTCGGCCGCCCGGGCCAGACGATAACCCCCTCTCGGACCGCGTTTTCCGATCACGAGGCCTGCTTTGCGCAGCTCCCCGATGATTTCTTCGAGATATCGCGAGGGAATCGTCTGCTGTTCAGCGATGACCTGTGCGGACGCATATCCACGGTTTGCAACGTGGACGAGTGCGCGGAGACCGTATCGAGCCTTGGTGGAGAGTTTCATTTATCCGGCAAACCTTGCGGAAAACCGTAGAATAGCCTGCCACAACTTGGAGGCCAGCGCCAGCGAAGCCGACACGCGATGTCAGCGCGAGATGTGCGGAGGCGCCCACGGCCGCGCCTTGACACCAGGGGGGCCGCGGATGAAGGGTCCCCCCACGCATGGACGTCTCGGACCTGAAGAAGAACGCCAAGCTGGAGATCGACGGCACCCCGTGGGTGGTCACGGACTTCCAGTTCGTCAAGCCTGGCAAAGGGCAGGGCCTCTACAAGTGCAAGATCAAGAACATGCTCACCGGCGCGGTGATCGATCGTACGTACCGCTCCGGTGAAAAACTGACGGCGGCCAACGTCGAGTCGAAGAAGATGCAGTACCTCTTCAGCTCGCCGGACTCGTTCACGTTCATGGACAACGAGACCTACGAGCAGATCGAGCTCGCGCACGACGTCGTCGGCGACGCGAAGTTCTTCTTGCTCGACAACATTCAGTGCGACGTTCTGCTCTACAACGAGCGTCCCGTCGGCGTCAGCCTGCCCAGCCACATCATCATGGAGATCACCGAGTGTGAGCCGGGTGTCAAAGGCGACACGGCGACCAACGTGACCAAGACGGCGCAGGTCGAGACCGGTAAAGAGATTCAGGTCCCGCTGTTCATCAAGTTGGGTGAGCGGATCAAGATCGACACGCGCACCGGCGAGTACGTCGAGCGCGTCAACAAGTAGTGTCGCGCCGACCGCTTTCGGACCGCGTGCAGGCCTGGGATCAGGCTCTGCAGGCGGTTCGTGCGTATTTCAGGGGGCAGGGATTGTGCGAAGTGCTCACCCCCGTGCGACTGCCGGAGGTCGCGATCGAGCCCTACATCGAGCCGGTGCGCGCGCAGGGGGGACTGCTTGCGACGTCGCCCGAGCTGCCGATGAAGCGGTTGTTGTGTGAGGGCGCCGCGGACATCTTTCAGGTCGCGCCGGTCTTCCGAGCGGCCGAGCGGGGGCGTCTGCACAGCGAAGGATTCCACCTCATCGAGTGGTACCGACGCGACTCGGACGAACGGGACGTCCGCGCCGATGTCGAACGCCTGATCGACGCGGTGTTCGTCGCGTTGGGACGCGCGCCTCTCGAAGGCTGGTCGAGCGCCGCGTTCCTTCCGCTGCTGGAGTCGACGACGTCGATTCGGCTCCGCGGTGATGAGAACGCCGCGGAACTGGAGGAGGCCGTGCCGTCGCAGTGGCGCGTGCAACCCCCCGAGGGGATTCCCGCGAGCGCGCGTGACCTCTATGCCTGGAGCGCGTTGCTGACGTCCTGGTCCGATGCCGCGCTCGACCCCTGGCTGGAGGCGCAGGCCGGAGGCGTCCACATCGTCGACTACCCACCAGCGCTGGCCGCCTTGGCGCAGCTGGGAGCAGCGAGAGCGGGCGAGGGCGTCGCGGCCCGTCGATTTGAGAGCTACGTGGGCGGGATCGAGCTCAGCAACGGCTATCACGAGCTGCGCGATGCCGCCGAGCAGCGAAGGCGCTTCGAAACGGTCGCGGCACTCCGCCGGGGCCACGGTGCGCCGCCTCTGCCGATGCCGGAGTCGTTCCTCTCGGCTCTGGACAGGCCCGGCTTACCTGCTTGTGCTGGTGCCGCGCTCGGGTTCGAGCGTCTGCTGATGCTGGCCAGTGGCGCGGGTGCTCTGGCGGACATCAGTCTTGGGATGGACTGAAAGACCGAGTGTGGTCCCCCGTTCGTGTGCATGACCCCAGGCGGCCGACCCGCTCGGGGAGAGAGGTACTGAGATGTTCGATGTCTACATGGAGGGTCAGAGCGTCGATCCCCGCACGCGGATGCGCATGATGATGGCGCTGGTTGCATCACTGGTCGTGACGACGGCCGCAGGCTCGATGAGCTGGGCCTCCGGGCGCCTGTCGATCGGGACCGTGGGTCCGCCCTCGTTCTCGGCGGCCGAGTTGTCGCTGCATACGATGGTTCCGATGATCCGCATGGATCCGCCGCCGCGACCCAAAGCACCCTCAACCGACGTGGCGGCGAGCGCCGTCGCGGCTCGGACCACACCGAATCCGCGCCGCGGAGAGCCGAAGGCGGAGTCCGATGACGGGGCACCCACCGAGCAGGTCTCCAAGAACCGAGTCGGATCCGCCGAAGGATCCGACGACGGCGAGGTTGGGATTCCCGGTCCCCGAAGTCCCGGTTGCGTCGGTGTGGGGTGCGTTCCCAACGCACCGATCGGGAAGCGCCCCTCGATCGGTGTACCGAGCAAACCCCGAACGGAGCCCAAGGCTCGCGAAGCGCTGTCGGTGCTCAAGGCCCGCGGGATCTACACGCCCGACCCCACAGCCGCGGCGCTCGCAAAGACCAAGACCGGCCTGGGGAGCCGAGCTCCTGGCATGGTGAAGGTGGAGTTCTGCGTGGGACCCAACGGAAAAGTCTCGTCGTCCAAGGTCACGCGGCGGTTCTCCGGTGATCCCGCGGTGGATCGGATCTGCCAAGCAGCGGTCAAGAAGTGGCGATTCAAGCCCGCACGGGTCGGCGGAAAGGCCCGCACGACCTGCTCGGACGTCACGTTCCGCATCGAGTTCGACGGATGAAGCCGGCGGCCGAGCGATGCGGCTGTAAGCCGGCCGAGGCTGTCCCGTTGGGCGGCGGGCGTCATCGTTCGGACCGGCTCGCCCGCGGCACCCAGGAGCACGACTCCACCGCCTCTCGCACGATGCGCCGAGAGGCTGCACACAGCTCGCTTGCGCTCGCCATGCCTCAAAAACCCCAGACTCCTGTTGATTTTACCGGGGCATCTTGCTGTAGAGTGCCGTCTTACATGCGCCGGGTTTTTCACCGCAGTGGTTGGCTCGATAGCCCCGCGTGGATGTTGGGCATGGCCCTGTTCGCGGGCGTCTGCACCACCTCGTGCAAGCAGATCGAATCCCGCGATCTCATCCGCGAGGGCAACACCGCCTACAACGACGGACAGTACGCCGAGGCTATCGACGCCTACACCAAGTCCATCGAGATCGAGGAAGACGGAGTCAAGGTCTTCTGGAACCGGGGCTGTGCGGCCCTGGCCGTGGTCCTGAAGCTTCGGGGCAAGAGCGATCCCAAGCTGCTCGAGGAACGCAAGAAGTACACGAACATGGCTCTCAAGGACTTCCACACGTGGCTCGACCGAGCTGCGAGTGAGGAGTCCTCCGACGTCGAAGCCGACGAGCCCCTCGAAGGTGTCGACGGCAAAGAGGATGAGCGGACCAACGAGGAACTCGTCGCCGACTACCGCCTGGTGCTGCTCAAAGCGGACGAGCGGTGCGACGATCTGCTCCAGTACTACATGGACCGGCACAAGGCCGAGCCGCGCAGCGAGGGCTGGTACATCAAGCTCGGCTCCCAGTTTCAGGAGTGCGGTCAGCCCGAGAAGCGCGTCGAGTGGATGAAGAAGCGCACCGACGACTTCCCCGACAGCACGGACGCGTGGATCTCGCTCGCCGCGGATGAGTTTGCCCCGCTGTACGCCGAGGAAGGCACCGGTCTTCCGTACAACGAGTCGATCGCCGCCGACGAGCGCGTCAAGATCGCGAACCGGGTCATCGAGCTTGCCGACAAGGCTACGCTGGTCGACCCGCAAGCGCTCTCGCCCTACACCTGGCGTTCGATGGCCTACACGCAGCGACGATTCGCGCGGACGGTCATCGACGGGGCTGAGCTGCCGGAGGAGCGCATCGAGGCGATCCTGGCTCGAGAGGACACGATGATGGCCTGGAAGAACCAGAAGGCCAAGTGTGACCTCGAGGGCACCAAGGAGTGCTCCGACCCGCTCACCGAGCAGGACATGGAGCAGGGCTGCTGCCCGCGCGCTCCGCTGACCGCGGCCGAGCAGGCCACGGACTCGGCCGACAAGAAGGCGATCATCGCCGAGATGGCTGCGGCCGACGCCGAAGCCGCCGCGCCGACGAAGAAGAAACGCCGCGGGAGGAAGAAGTAGATGAGTTCCGTAGCAGCGACCCCCGACATGGCGCCCTCCTCGGGCCGCCCGATGTTCGGCAACTACATCGATGTCCAGGGCGGCAACCCCAAGTGGGTCCGCGCGATGATCGTCGCGGCGATCCTCTCGGTCATCACCACCGTCTGCCTGATCTCCTTCATGTGGGTGGCGGGCAAGATGAGCATCAAGCGCGTCGACCCGCCCACGCAGGTGCAGGGACTCGTGCAGATGATGGTCGAAGAGGCGCCACCCCCACCTCCGCCACCGCCTCCACCACCACCCGCGGGTGGCGATGAGCCGGAAGAGGAGATCGAGGAGGACATTCCCGAGGAAGAGATTCCGGTGGAGGAAGACTTCGTCCAGCCCAAGGAAACGCCCGACAAGGTGCCGGATCCGACGAAGGCGAAGACGGGTAGCAAGGGACCGAAGATCCCGGGCGGCGTTCCCGGCGGCGTTCCTGGCGGAGTTCCCGGCGGAGTCGTCGGCGGTGTCGTCGGTGGACAGCTCGGCGGCGTGCCCGGCGGTGTTGCCGTCAAGCGCGACACCCAGAAGAAGGAAGCGGTCGCCAAGAAGCCCATCGCGGCGGTCAAAGCGAACGCCATCTACTCGCCCAACCCGGATGCACGAAAGCTCGCGGGCGCGTCGCTCGGCGACAACCGAGCGGGTCAGGCCAAGGTCTCCTTCTGTGTCAGCACCGGCGGCAAGGTCGTCGATGTGAAGTCATCGAAGAAGTTCCGCAGCGGGGCCAACCCGAAGGTCGACACCATCCTTCGAGACACCGTCAAGAAGTGGCGCTTCAAGCCCTTCGTCGTCGGCGGCAAGCCGCAAAAGACGTGCTCGGTCGCCGAGTTCAACATTAAGTTCGACTGACCCCCCCGAGCTCTCGCATTGGCATTTCTCGGAAGCCACCGCTTCCGACCCAGATTCGACTCGCGCGGCCCGCAGGCCCGATGAGTCCCCGTTCTCTCAGGCCACAGGACTACACAAACAATCATGGAACACCTGACCCTTTTGATCGCCGAATCGGCCCCCGACTTCTCGCTGGAGGGCATGTGGGCGGAGATGGGAATCTTCGCGAAGCTCGTCCTCATCGGACTGCTCGTGATGTTCCTGGTCGCGCTCGCGATCATCATTGAGCGCTGGGTTACGTATGGCAAAGCCAAACGCCAGTCGATCAACTACATCATGATGCTCCGCACCTACCTGCAGGAGCGCAAGATGCAGGAAGCCGTTGCCGCGGCCCAGCAGCACCCGGCCAGCCCGGTTGCCAAGGTGGTCGGCGCCGGTCTGCGGGAGTACCTCGAAGGGCTCGAAGCGCTCCGGGAGGAAGGGCCAGACGATGTCGGGGACTTTGACCTCGTCGATGCGGTCAACCGCCAGATGGAGCGCTCCAAAGAGCGCGAGACGGCCAACCTCAAGCGCGGCCTCACCTGGCTCGCAACGGTCGGCTCAACGGCGCCGTTCGTCGGTCTGCTCGGTACGGTTGTCGGTATCATCAACTCGTTCCAGGGTCTGTCCGGGGACGGCGGCGGTGGTCTGGGCGCAGTGTCCGGCGGTATCTCGGAGGCGCTCATCGCAACGGCGGTCGGTCTTCTGGTCGCCATTCCTGCCGTGATGCTCTTCAACGTGTTCAACGGACGCGTCGAGGCGTACCAAATCGACATGAACGACGTGGCCTCTGAGCTCATCGACTTCGTCCTCAAAGAAGGTCGCTACGGATGAGCGGCGGCCTCGGCAAGCGATCACGGCGGGTCCCCTACAAGTCTGACAAGGGGATCCACCACGAGGCGCCCAACAGCGACATCAACGTCACCCCGTTGGTCGACGTCTGCTTGGTGCTGCTGATCATCTTCATGGTGGTGACGCCGATGCTCGGCCGCGGTCGTGACGTGCTGCTGCCGGTCGCGCTGTCGGCCGAAGAACACAAAGAAGGCGACCAAGTCTTCGTGTCCGTCGACGGTGAAGGCGCCTGGATCAACACCGACGTCTACGTCGACCGCGATGGCTTCCTCGAAGCCCTCAAGGACGAGGTCAAGGTTGCAGCCGGCAAGGCCGCAGCCAGCGGGTCCACCGGGCCTCTGCTCTTCATCAAGGGCGACTCCGACACCGAGTACGGCCGGGTCCGCACCGTGATGGAGTGGATCAACAGCGACGAGATGACCGCTCAGCCTGAGCTTGCGCTGGTCGTCGACCTTTCCGTGGCCGAGTGAACTCAGCCCCACACTCTTCGAACGCGAACCGATAGGAGCAACCGACCATGGGAATGTCAGCAGGTGGAGGTAAGGGAGGCGCAAACAGCGAGATCAACGTCACCCCGTTGGTCGATGTCTGCCTCGTGCTGCTCATCATCTTCATGGTGATGGTGCCGCGAAACGTGCCGGAGCTTTCGGTGCGGATTCCGCCCGAGAGCAAGACCCGGAAGCCCCCGAACCCGACGGACGAGAAGCCGCTGGTGATTGGGCTGTCCGAAGACGGCGCGATTTCGCTCAATACGAAACCGCTCAAGGAAGCTGCGCTGGGCAAGGAGCTTGGCCGTCAGCTCGAGTCTCGTGACAAGAAGGCCGTGTTCGTCGACTTCGAGGGCAAGGCCAAGTACGGCAAAGCCGTCGAGCTGGTCGACCTCGCGCGCCGCTCGGGTGCCGAGATCGTCGGCATCATGCGCGACAAAGACTACAAGATGCCTGAGACGCTTCGGCGCTAGGCCATCCCCCGCCGCGGCGCTTGCCGCGATTCATGAAGAGGCCGGCCACTGCGCCGGCTTTTTCGTGTCCGCACCGCGACGCGAGACGGCTCGGATGCCCTTTTGCAGGCACGGCGTGACTTCGCCTATGCTCGGCCTCATGCGTTGGGGTGGTCGAGTTGGAGCTGGGTTGTTGGTGGCACTCGTGGGGTGTGGTGGTGAGGACGGCACCGGCACGGGATCGGGAACCGAGGGCAGCACCGGGACCCCGGCGACCACGACCGAAACCCCGGCGACCACCTCGGGTGCGTCCACCTCGGGCGGTGTCGAACCGACAACCTCGGCTGCAGAGTCCTCCACCGGGGAGTCGGGTGGCTCCTCCACCTCAGGGGCGGATGAGAGCAGCACCGGCGGAGGCAGCGACGCCGGTCCGTTCGAGGCCTGCTATGAGGGCGTCTTCGTCAACGGCTTTCCGGGCGTCAACTACGACGGGCTCGACATGCCGATCGGAGAGCACTGCTTGGGGACCAACATCCAGGACATCCTCGAGGTCGATCGGGTGGTGTTCCTGGGCGACTCCGTCACGGTCGGGACTCCGCCCACCGGGACCGGCGACTACTACCGAAACATTCTCGCCGACGCGCTGGCCGATCGTTTCGCGCTGAGCTTTGGAAGCAACAAGCTGCTGTGGCAGTCGGCCAACGTGTTCGACGGCACCGCCGGAGTAATGGAATCCGGCGACTTCGCGTCCTGTGCCGAGTGGGGCGCTCGGACCGATGATCTGATCGCCGGCAACCAGATCGAGGACTGCTACCCCGAAAACACCCGAGACCTCGAAACGCTCACGATCATCACGATGGGCGGCAACGACCTCTCCCGAATCGCCCAGGACACTGGCGGGGGGGCCAAGCCCGGCGCCGCGTGGGACCTGGCGGAGTCCGCCGTCGACCACATGCGCGAGAGCACCGAGTGGCTCAAGGACGAAGCCAACTTCCCCAACGGCCATCACGTCGTGTTCGCCAACGTCTACGAGTTCACGGACGGCACCGGATTGGTGGAGTCCTGCGCAGCTGCAGGGCTCGCGGGCTTCGAGCCGCTCGACTCGCTTGGAGATGCACTCTTGGTCATCGGATGGATGGAGGACCAGTACGCTCGGATCGCGCAGGACACCGGAGCCGACTTCATCTTCATGTTCGAAGAGTTCATGGGACGGGGCTTCCGTAACGCCGACCCGACTGCGCCCGGCTATCGTGGCCCCGGCGGACAGAACTGGTTCGATCTCACTTGCATCCACCCCACGCCCACCGGCCACGGTGCGATCGCCGACATGTTCTTGGCCACGGTGGCTGAGTAGGCTTCGGTCGCGAGGCCCCGCGCTTGATTGGGCCCGCCACACGAGCCTGCTACGTTGGTGAGCGATGCTGACTCGTCACGGCTACATGGCCGCTTGGACGTGGACACTGTGGTGCGTGGCGGGATGCCGGTCCGTGGAGACGGAGGCGCCGGTTTCGATCGCGGAGACTCTCGCGGTGTCGCAGCCCGCGGCGCTTGAACCCGATGTCGGAGCTGTGCTGCCTCGCCCTGTACCGGCGCCGACGGTTGCGGACCCCGGCACCCCGCAGATCGATCGGAAGCGGTTGCTCGACGCCCCCGCAGGCTACCACCACCTCACCTTGCGCGCCGGCCTTCCGGTCGCAGCGCGGTACGAGGACTTGGTCTACGAGGGCAACAACCGGAACTTCCGCGGGAAGCCGGATGCTTCTGGGTTGTACCGGTCCGGCGAACAAACGGCGCTCGACTGGCGTCGTTGGATCGCCGGCGTCGCCTCCATGATCGTGTTGCGGGATTCGTTGTTCAGCCAGCAGGACCACCCCGTGCTGCAGTCCCCGCGGGCACTCATGCTTCCACCGAACTGGGCCTCGGTGGCCGTCGCCTCCACGATGCTCGGGACGTCGCTGGAGCCCCCGGTCGTCGCCCCGATCGACGATGACGCGGCATGGGGCGAGCTGTCCTCGGCGCAGGCTCGCTTCGGGAGCTTTCCGGCCAGCGAGCGGTTGTTTCACGAGTCACGGCGGTCGCTCCTCGACCCTGAACTCGAGCCCGGCGCGCATGCCAAGACTCGAAATGCCCGTGCTTCGATCCATGCGCTGGCGTCCGCCGCGGCAGCGATGGTCGCCGCGCAGGCGCACGGTCCCTCCGCGGTTGCCGAGGCCGGGGCGGCGTGGATCTCGGCGTCGGACCGCAGCTACTTCGGCGCGGATCTTCGACGGCAGACGATTCCGATCTTCGTCGAGAATCCCAATGAGCACGAGGCTCGCGACGAGGGCAAAGGAATGGGGGTCTGGGATCTGCCCCTGCCTGCCGAGGCGATGACGATGGCGCGCGACGCCATCTATGCGCGCCGACTGCTCGACGGACCGCTCGGCGTGGAGCGATACGACCTCCGCCATCCTGCGGAGCGCCAACGAGCCATTGTCCTGCTGGAGACCCTGGTCCCGGGGGGCTCCAGCGGCCACCCGGTGTGGTTGTGGGTCAACGGGGGCTCCGATGGCCACGGCAAGGGACAGCGCGCCACGCCGTATGTGGAGGCGTTTTCGCGGGAACTGGAGGCGGCCGACATCGAGACGGCGCGGGTCGTGCTGCTGAGCAAGCCCAGCCTGCGACCCAGGACGAAGGCCCAACTCGACGCCTTCGCGGACGAATCGAGGGCCCTGGGGGTCGCGGCCAGCGTCCAGCTCAACACCCGCGCGGTGCGACGGCTGATCGGCGAGGCTGCCGCCCGCTGAAGGCCCGAGGGGAACCCAAGCTTCGGGGGGCGCCGATCAGTTGTGGAACATTGCGTACACGCGGCGGACCATGAAGTAGGCAACCCCCGCGAAGAGTCCCAGCGCCATGAGGAGCGCAAGCGGACCGGGCACGCCCAACAGCTGCAGGACCGACTTGATCGGCACCGGGAGCGACTGAAGCATGTAGAACGGAAGCGAGAGCTGGCCGATGGTCGACACCCCATTGAGCAGCATCCGGCCGCGTGGTGAGAGGTCGCTGTAGCGACGGGTCAGCGCCATCAGGCCGCTGATCGTCAGCATCACCAGCCCCGCGAAGAAGGACCACTTGGTCAGACAGTTCTTCGAGGGCCAATAGGTGAGTTCGACGATCTCGCCGGTCGCCACGCCGAACGCGATCGCCGAGCCGAGGACTGCCAGCGCGGCGTATCCCATGGCTTTCGGCGCATCGCCCCGCATGCCTTCGTGTTTGATCCACGTGCCCAGCGCGAGCCCCACGAACACCAGGCTCATCATGTCGAAGTATGCGAACTTCGCTTCGAGCAACAGCCGGAGCAGCTGCAGGAACCCGCGGACCTTCACATCGGCCAGCGCGACATCCAGCACCATCTGCAGCGAGTAGCTGGCGGCAGCCATGCCCAGAAGCAGGCGAATGCGCTCCTTGGGGGTGTTCGAGAGCTTCGTGATCACGGCAAACCAGGCCGGGATCGTGGCGACCGCGATCGCGTAGAACGTGAGCGGGGTGAAGAACGAGACGAAGAAAACGTGGTCGTCGAAGGGGACCTTGCGAACGAACACCTGTGCTGCAGCGCCGAGCAGGCCGAGAATCACCGCTCCCGAGCCCACCAGGAGCACACCGGTGCGCAGCGACTGCTTCACCCGCTTGGGGTTGCGCTCGTAGATCGGGAGCTGCAGGTAGCCAAACCCAACCCCGAACGTCACCGCGAACCCTGGCGTCCCGAACAGGAAGAACGGGCTCATCATCTTCTTGAGGATCGACATCGACTCGGGGAGTCGGTCGAACAATCCGACCGACCAGTGCCCGAAGATGACCGCGAGGATCAAGATGCCGCGGACGGCGTTGACCATGATGTTGTTGGCGTAGCCAACGTTGATGCCGCCAATGGTCTTCTCTGGAGCGTCCTGCGTCGCGGGGGCGGGCTCTTCGGACTGCGGAGTCTTCGCACTGGCATCCGCGGCAGCCTTGGCGAGGTCGGCAATGGTGGCGCCCTGAAAAATCGACCGACAGATCGCGGGGTCGATACCCGCACGGCCCATCCGCATGATGACATTGAGGGCGGTGAGCGAGTCGCCGCCCAGATCGTAGAAGCTCTCGTTGGTGGCGATGTCGTCGGTGCCGAGCGCCTCTTTCCAGATGTCCTTGAGCTCGGCCTCGCGCCCAGACCTGTCGGATCCGGTGGTTTCGGGCTCCGGCACGGAGGCCTTGGCCAGCTCGGCGATCGTTGCGCCCTGGAAGATGGAGCGGCAGATCGTCGGGTCGATGCCGGCCCGACCCATGCGCATGATGACGTTCAATGCGGTGAGCGAGTCGCCGCCCAGGTCGTAGAAGCTCTCGTTGGTGGCGATGTCGTCGACGCCGAGCGCTTCTTTCCAGATGTCCGCGAGCTCCGACTCCCGAGCCCGAAGGGTCTCCGCCCCTGAGGGCACCGTCGCCGGGCTTGCGGCCTCGGGAACAGCGGCCTTGACCAGGTCCCGGATCGTGGCGCCCTGGAAGATGGAGCGGCAGATCGCGGGCTCAATGCCGGCTCGACCCATGCGCATGATGACGTTGAGCGCGGTGAGGGAGTCGCCGCCCAGATCGTAGAAACTCTCCTGCATGCCGATGTCGTCGGTGCCCAGGGCCTCGCGCCAGATCGCTTGGAGCTCCGCCTCCTTGGCGCCTCTCGGGTCCGCGGCTTCGGGCTCGGGCTCGGGCATCGATGCCTTCACCAAGTCGGCAATCGTGGCGCCTTGGAAGATGGAGCGGCAGATCGCGGGCTCGATACCGGCCCGACCCATACGCATGATGACGTTGAGGGCCGTGAGGGAGTCGCCGCCGAGGTCGTAGAAACTCTCGTCGAGCCCGATGTCGTCGGTGCCGAGCGCCTCCTGCCAGATCCCGCGGATCTCGGTCTCTCGAGCGGCTTGGGAGCCTTGCGTCGGAGCGGGGGAGGGCGCTGCCGCTGGGGCCTCGGGCGCGGGCTCGGGGTGCGCTGCGACCCACTGCTCGGTGAGCTTGCGACGCTGGACCTTGCCCGAGGCCGTCCGCGGCAGGGCGTCGACGGTCAGGCTCGCGATGGCACCGCGCGCGTTGACGCCATGGGCGGTCGCAGCCTCGGCGACGGCGGCCTCGATCGACGCCCGGTCGTCGGCATCAGCCTGCGTGATCGAGACCAATATGCCGTCGCCGCGGATGGCGTCAGGCATGCGCGCGATGGCGAACTCCCCGAGGTTCGGCTGCAGCTCGCGAACCCGGGTCTCGAGCAGCTCGGGGGCGAGCTTGAGGCCGCCGCAGTTGATGACATCGTCGGCGCGACCCCCGAAGTAGAGGTAGCCGTCTTGAAGGCTCCCCAGATCGTTCGTCTCGTACCAACGCTCGGCGTCCACGGCCGGTTGGGCTTTGCCGTCGATCCACAACTGCGATGCAACGTGGGGGCCGCGAATCTTGATGCGCCCATCGTCGGTGAGCCCGACTTCGACCTCACCGTAGGCTCGTCCCACCGATTCGAGGTGCTCGTCCGGCGTGGCGTGGATCTCGAGAAACGTGGAGCGACTGGCCTCGGTGAGGCCGTAGTGCTGCACGATCTTCGCGTTGGGGAACAGGCTGCGTACCGCGAGCTTTTCCTCGCGGCTCATGTACTGGCTCCCGATCTCGATCCAGCGCACGCCCTCACCGATGTCCTCGAACATACTTCGGGCGTCGAGCAAGATGCGCCACAGGCTCGGCACGGCAGAGATGGCGTTGATCTCTCCCTTCCCGAGCATCTCAGCGACTTGGAGCGGGTCGAAGCCGTGCTCGGGAAGGAACACCTGTCCGCCGGCCGCCGCGACCGCGCGGCAGCGACCAAAGCCGAACGAGTGGTAGACGGGGATCCCGACGTACTCGCGAATGCTGGCGTCGACCTCCATCACATCGTTGAGCCGCGTGACGACGTCGGCGAGCGCGGCGTGGGGGAGCTCGACGCCTTTGGGCAGACCCTCGGTCCCCGACGTGAACAGGAATTGCGCCGTCTGCGGGGTGGCCCGCGGTGTGTGGGAGAACGAGGCCCAGCCGAACTCCGGCTTGGGCTCCCGCACCTCCTTCGCGCCAGCCAGCGAGACACGCTCGGTGTCATCGGCGTCGCGCAGGGGGACGACCACCCGGCCTTCGTCCAGAAGCGCGAGCACCTGGCGGACGAAGTCGATGGAATGTGTGGCCACGAGGCCGACGGGGGGCTGCGAAGAGGTAGCCATCGCGATCGTCGAGCGGACCATACGCCAGCCGCGCGCGCGCGAGCAACCGCGCCCTGGTGTCATGGCGGGCACGCTGTGGCCACCATGCGCAAGGCCAGACAACGTGACGGAGCGCCTCTACAAGGTCACCAGAGTGCGTTGGCGGGCTTCCCTACGCTCGGTACAGTGGCCGCGATGTCCCGCTACCTCGACCACGTGGAACTCCTCACCGGCGACCCCTCCCAGGATGTTCTCGACGCGATGCGGTCGCAGAAGGATCGCATCGAGCAAGGACTGCGGGAGCGGGGGGCGGTGTTGCTGCGGGGTTACGGGGCGAACGATCCCAACACCGCCGCCGAGTCTCTGAAAGTGCTGGGTGGAGCCTTGCTCGACGACGCCTTTTGGTCGACGCCGCGCTCGGGCGTGACCGGCAAGACCTTCACGGCGACCGAGTACCCCAAGGCCCGCACGATCGCGCTGCATAGCGAGATGGCCTACATGTCCGGGTGGCCTCGCTTCCTCGCGTTCCATTCGATCGACGTCGCGGAACAAGGCGGGGAGACGAGCATCGCCAACCTCGATGACGTCAGCGCCGCGCTCGGTCCGATTCTCGAAGAGTTCGCGACCAAGGGGGTGACCTACCGACGGACGTATCGCGCGGGGATCGACATCCCCTGGCAGAAGGCGTTTCAGACGGAGGACCCGAAGGCAGTGGAGGCGATCGCGGCCAAGAACGGCATGCGGGCCACCTGGCTCCCGGACGGCGTGCTCCAGACGGCCCACGATGCTCAAGGCGCGGTCAAAGCCGAAGATGGTCGCTGGCTTTGGTTCAACCAGGCGCATGTCTTCCACGTGAGCAACGTGCCCGAGCAGCATCGCAAGATGCTCTCGGAGATGTTCGGCGCCGACCAGCTGCCACGCGATGCGACCTACGGCGACGGCTCGGCGATCCCTGACGACGTCGTGAAGACCGTGCACAAGGTGCTCACCGAGCACACGCTTCCCGTCCAGTGGCAGCCGGGTGATGTTCTGCTCATCGACAACATGCGGTACATGCACGGACGCCTCCCGTTTGAGGGGACGCGAAAGCTGCATGTGGCGATGAGCACGGGCCACAGCGAGCCCGCTCGCACGCCCGTGTTTGGCTGAGTCGACCGCCGAGCGTGATCACGCTGCGTGTCGTAGGGGCTGCGTCCCCAGATCCTCCGCGATGGAGCCCAGCCAAGCCTGGACCGGGTCGAGCTCAGGGCGCCCGCGCACATCAGAGGATGCGTCGCCCAACGCGTCTGCGAGCAGCTCCCGGGCCCGACGAACGCGACTGCGGACCGTGTTCTCCGGGATCGCGAGCCCTCGCCCGATCTGCGCCGCCGGTTGGCGCTCGAAGTAGTACAGCGCCAGCACGCGCTGCAAGGGCTCGGGCAGGGCGGTGAGTCCCGCTGCGAGCCGGTCTAGGGTTTGACGATGGCTACAGACGTCCGAAGGGTCGTGCCGGGGCGTGTCGATGAGGTCTTGGGCCAGCGCCCGGATCCTTCGGTCGCGGTCTTGCGAGCGGTAGGCGACACGCACGTGGTTGTTGGCGATGGCGAACAGCCAGGTTCGAAAGCTGCTGCGTCGCTGGTACCGGTTGATCGTCCTGGAGACTGCGGTCCAGACGTCTTGGGCCGCGTCGTCGGTATCCGTGCCCAGACGCCGCTCGAGGAAGCGTCGTACCGCTGCGTGGTGCCGCGCGACGAGGGCCGAACCCGCCGCCGTATCCCCGGCCTGCCACGCACGTGAGAGATCCTCGTCGGAGGCGGTCGCATGCGAGCCCAGCACGCCGCTCTTGCAGTGCACCGAACGTGCCAGGGGGAAATGCCTGCAAAACGGCCCCTAGTGGCCGCTCGGCGGGCTCCCGGCCCTAAAGCCGGTCGGTGCCAATCCGCGGTTTTGGCCACTGGGCTGGCTTGGCACGGTCCGGCCGGCCTTTTAGGCAGTGTCCAGAAAAATGGACACCAATTGTTTGATTTGGGCGGTATTGAGGACAGCGTTAGGCGACGCCGCGCCGCAGCTCGCACCGCCGGATCATGGCATTGAGATGCGAGCGGCTGATTTTGAGGCTGCGCGCGCTCTGGGCGACGTTCCAATCATGCTTGGCGAGCACTTTCTGCAAATACGAGCATTCCCACCGCTGTCGGGATTCGTGGAAGCCCGGCGTCTTGCTGGCATCGCCTGCGGGGAACAGGTGATGCGGCTCGATTTCGAGGGCGCGCTCGAGACGAGCATTGACCACGGCTTCTTCGCACGCGCTCGCGAGCTCGCGAACATTGCCCGGCCAGTCCGAGAATTCGGCCGCGACCAAGGCGGCCGGCGAGGGTCGCAGCACCGCCAGTCCGTTGCGTTCGCAGCTCTGAGCGCAGAAGTACTCGACCAGCAGCGGGATGTCCTCGCGGCGCTCGACCAACGGTGGAACGCGGAGCTGGACCCCGCGAATTCGGTAGTAGAGATCCTTGCGAAATGCGTTGTTCTCGAGCTCGTTCTCGAGCTCGCGGTTGGTCGCGGTGATGATTCGAACGTTAGCCTGGACCGCTCGCGTTCCGCCCAGCGGGTAGTACTCCCGGTTCTGCACCAGCTGCAGGACCTTGGCTTGCACCGCCAGCGGAAGCTCGCCCACCTCGTCGAGGAACAACGTGCCGTCTTCTGCGGCCGCAACCTTGCCACCGACGGGCTCAGCGGCGGTGGAGTGCGCACCCCGCTCGGCGCCGAAGAGCTCGTTTTCCACCAGGCCCTCGGGCAACGCGGCGCAGTTGAGGGCGACGAAGGGAGCGTTCGCCCGGGTGCTGTTTTGGTGCAGCAGGCGGGCGAACAAGGACTTCCCCGTTCCGGAGGGCCCGGTGATGAGAACGTTGGCATCCATTGACGCCAACAGCTCGAGCCGCTCGAGGACCGCAGCCAGTGCCGCAGAACGACCGACGAGCTGATCGAGCTGCATCCGTTCGCGGACCCTCGTCGTGCAGTCTTGCTCGAGGCGTCGACGGTTGAGCTCGAGGAGCCTGGAGGTGAGCGTGCCGAGATACTCCGCCACCGTCTGAACGACCGTGACGTCGTCGTTGGAGAACGACCCGCCCCCCATGTGGTTTTGCAGGTAGACCACGCCGGCCGAGTTGGGCGCGGTCAGGGGCACGCAGAGCACCGCCTCGATCTGCTCCAGCTTCACGCTCGCGCGGACGGAGAACCGATCGTCGAGCATGGCAGAGGCCACATGCACGACCTCACCCGTTTCGACCGCCTCCGCGATGACCCCGTGCGAGATGCGCTTCTCGATGGTGGCGACCTCTTCGTCTTGGAGGCCGGCCGCCGCCCTCCAGCCGCGATGCTCGTCGGCTCGGGTGTCACGGAGCTCGATGTAGCCCGCGCGTGCGCCCGCGATCTCCACCAGTAGCTTCAAGGCCTCATCGATGAGCGGCCTTGGGTCCTCTACCCGAACCCAGGAGAGGCACTTCTGGTAGAGGTCCCGTTCGAGTTCCTGTCGCGATCCTGCGCTTTCCTGGGACAACTGCACTCAACCTATCAGAACGATGATTCCGCCCAATCGCCGCGTGCCGCGTGGGCCTTCTCGCGCAACCGACCTGAGGGCTGGGGGAACTCCGCGCGAGTCAGGGTAGTGCAGTTCGATGCCCAACCCGTCACCAAAACATTGATTAGGGTGTGGTGGGAGCGCGTTCCCAACATTTGGCAATAGGGCTATCCCTATCAGGGTTTCGCTGAGTGAGGCCCTGCCGATTCGTCGTGCGGCCCCGGATCGCGGGCGCACGCCGAGCGACTCTAGCTTCCGCGAGGGTGCGGCTCGTGTCGTGCCCGGGGCGGGACTCGAACCCGCACTCCCGAAGGAAAGGGATTTTAAGTCCCCCGTGTCTACCGGTTTCACCACCCGGGCATGCGCCGCAGGGTAGCAACTGTCGGGCAAAGCGACAGGCTTGTTACACGTTCCGGAACTCGGTCTGGGCGATTGATCCGCAGGGCGTTGGACGTCAGACTGCGCGCATGAAGGGGCAGCCCACGGTGGCAATCCTCGGCGGCGGTCAGCTGGCGCGAATGATGTGCGCCGCCGCGACCCGGCTGGGCGTGCGAACCCGGGTGTATCAGGCCGCGGAGACCGGGCCGTGTGCCTTCGCTCGGGACGTGGTGACGGGAGCGTGGGACGACGCGGATGCCTTGCGAGCATTCGTGGCCCCGGCTGATGTGGTGACGCTGGACTACGAAGCTGTCGACCTCACGACGGTTCGTTCCGTTCTGCCCAGCGGTGTCGAGATTCGGCCCGGGCCCCAGACGATGGAATGGGTGGCCGACAAGGTCTTACAGCGCGCGCGAGCGACCGAAGCGGGTCTTCCGGTCGGCCCGACGGCAGCGTGCCGCACGTTGGAGGAGCTGCGGGCGGCGGGCGAGCGTTTGGGCTACCCGCTGATGCTCAAGCGCCCGCGGAACAGCTACGACGGCTACGGGAACCGCACGGCCAAGTCCCAGGACGATCTGGCGGATGCGTACGCAATGTTGGGGAGCGAGGAGGTCCTCGCGGAGGGCTGGGTTCCGTTCGAACTCGAGCTTGCGACCATGGTGGCGCGACGTCCCGGTGGCGAGACCGCTGTTTACCCGGTGGTCGCGACCTATCAGAAGGACCACAAGTGCGACGCGGTGGAGGTCCCAGCGGGGGTGTCCACGGAGGTCGCTGCCCGGGCGCGCGAGCTGGCTGTCCGCGCTGCCGATGCCTACGGGTGCGTCGGCGTTGTCGGGGTGGAGATGTTCCTGCTGCCCGACGGCGAGGTTTGGCTCAACGAGATCGCACCTCGCCCCCACAACACCGGGCACTACACGCTCGACGCGTGTGCGACGTCTCAGTTCGAGAACCATCTTCGCGCTGTGCTTGACCTGCCCTTGGGAGACACTTCATTGTTGGCGCCCGCAGCTGCGATGGTGAACGTGATCGGGACCCGCACCGGTGCCCCCGAGAACCTCGGATTGGACCGTGCGCTCGCGGTCCCCGGGGCTTCGGTTCACCTCTACGGGAAACATGATGTTCGGCCCGGGCGTAAGATGGGCCACGTGACGGCGCTGGGCCCCGATGTGGCCACGGCACGCGCTCGGGCGACGAAGGCTGCCAAAGAGCTTCAACCATGACCGACGCACTCTCCCCCAATCCGCTCGTGGCGATTTGCATGGGCAGCACCTCAGACCTGCCCACCATGAAGGCTGCCGGGGAAGTGCTGCGCACGTTCGAGGTTCCGTTCGAGACCCGGATCCTCTCCGCACACAGGACACCGACCGCGATGGTGGACTTTGGCGAGGCCGCGGTACAGCGAGGCTTCGAGGTGATCATCGCGGGCGCGGGGGGGGCGGCCCACCTGCCGGGCATGCTCGCGAGTCTCACCACGCTGCCGGTGATCGGCGTTCCCGTGCTCAACGGCGCGCTGGCCGGGATGGATGCCCTGCTTTCGATCGTGCAGATGCCGCGGGGCGTGCCGGTCGCGACGGTTGCTATCGGAAACGCCACCAACGCTGGCTATCTCGCGATCCGGATGCTTGCTGCGACGCGCCCTGCGATGCGCCAAGCCCTCGAGGCCCACGCTGAAGCGCGCGCGGAAAAGGTCCGCGACGACGACCGCGCGACCCGAGGCTAGAGCACAACTGGGCCCCGGGCCCTTGGCGAGCGGGACCAGGACCGATACGCTCATGGGTATGCATTGGTTTAGCTGGAGAACTCTGGGCGCTTGTGCCCTTTTAGTGAGCGCATGCTCCGACGACGGTGTTCCGCTCACGTCCGGAGCCACCGACGGCGCGGCGACAGGAACAGCTTCGGACGGGGGGAGCGGCGACAGCGGGCCGGGAACTGCGGTGACGACGGCCGAGCCGACCGGACCCGGAACCGACTCGGATCCGAGCGGAACCTCCACGGCCTCAGGGACCGACACCGACTCTGGAACCGGTAGCCCCGGGAGCTCGTCTGACGGCACCGCTGGGTCCACGGGTGGCAGTAGCTCGACGGGCGGCACGACCGAACCGGAGTGCGTCATGGACGAGGACTGCATGCTGGTCGACGATTGCTGCACGTGCGACGCCATCGCGGTAGGCGACGAGCCTCCCAAGTGCGAGATGATGGAGTGCCTCGTCAGCACCTGCACCTCGCTCGGTCTCGAGGTCCCCGCGGTTCAGTGCAACTTCGGCACCTGCGAGGTCGAGGAGGTCAGCTGCGATGAGCAGAACGTCACCTGTGACGGCCCGGATGCCATTCCGCCGAAGTGCCCCGAAGGGCAGGCCCCGCGGGTCGTCGATGGTTGCTGGAGCGGCTGCATCCCGGTCGAGTACTGCGACGTCGTGCCCGGCTGCGAATCCTGCGGCGAGGACGAGGCCTGCATCGAATCTGTGACTCAAGTGGGCCCCAGCTTCACCTGCGTGCCGATACCGCCGAGCTGCGAGGGCATGCCGTCCTGCGATTGCTTGGGCGAGGCGTGCGAAGAGCCCTTCGACACCTGCAACGATGGCATCGAGCCCAAGAGCGGATCAGAGCTCAGCTGCAGCTGCCCGGCTTGCTGAGCCCTCGAGCGCACGGCCGAGGCTGTCGCGTTTGCTCAGGGTTGCAACGCCCGTCCCGCTCAGCGGGGGCCGGGGTCGTCGCCGTTTTGGTAGCGGACGCAGACGACGCGGCCGCCTCTCCACCGTTGGGTCGAGGAGCGCATCCGCTTGGACCGCGGGTTCCAGATGACCCGCTCATCGCCGAAGGCGTCGGCCTTCGTCGCGGTCCAGTAGATCCCGTTGCGGATCAGGTTGCTCTTCGAGAGCCACTGGACTTCGCCGATGTCGGGCAACCGCCAGCTCTTGACGCCCTCGACCTCGAGGTTGTCGCAGTGCTCACGGGCCAACTCGAAGTTCATCTTTGAGGCGACCGTTCGACGGCCGCGCTTGCGGCTGGCCGGTGGGGAGACGAGGAGGATGTCGAGGGCACGGATCGACTGGCTGCGGAGCGCGGCGTAGACGAGGGCTGCATCATCGCCGGTGAGCGTCGGCGGCAGAGCGTCGAGGCTGGGCTCGGGCAGGGGGTCCGGCACCTCGTCGATGACTTCCAGGGCCAGATCATCCTCGGCGTCGGGCGCGGGATTGGCCACGACCGCTTGGTTGGGTGCTTCGTCCTCTCGCTCCGGGGTGGGCTCGGCGGAGGCGTCCAGCAAAGATCCGGCCACGGAGGCTGCACGAACCTCGGGCGGGTCCGCGGCGGCGTCGCCCGAGCCGATCGTGAGGCCGACGACCGCGACAGTGGCGATCGCAGCAATGCCGCCCACAGCCCAAAGGGCACGAGGGGGGCTCGTCCGCGGTGAGCTTCGTGTCGGGCCTGAAAGGTCGGGGACGTTGGGAGCCGCGGGGGCTGCCGGGGGCATCAGCGTCGGTTTCGGCAGCGCAGGGCCGGCATCTTCGATGTCGACGCCCATTGCGGCGAGCCGATCGATGACCTCGCGGGTGAGGTCATCGATCGCGTCCCACCGCATCATCGCCCCCGCGATCCGACCGCATGGAACCCCATTGGCTTCGAGCTCTACGGTGATCGACCTCAGGGTGTCTTCGCGGAGTTCAGGCCCACCGAAGAGCAGATAGGTGGCATCGGCGCGGTGCCGGAACGACAGCTTGAGCAGATCGACCCGTCGGCGGTCGACGCCAGCGACGACCTCTACGGTGGCGCCGCGCTGTCGGAGGTGGTCCGCAACCCGGTCCAGCGGTGCAGATCGGAGGGAAGAGGCGGCGAGCACGATGACGGCTGCACTCGGGTTGGATTCGACCAGTTCCATCAGCTCACGCTCCCCGGGCTGAGCTGTTCAGTCCGACGTGCAATAGTAATGCGGCACCCTGAAAATTTCCAACCCAATGGTGCCGGGCGTGAGAAAAGCTCCCGAGCCCGCCCTAGACCCGGCCGTAGACCTTCAAAGCGGCACCGCGGAGATCACGCGCGGACGCCTGCCCGAGCCCGATGATGGTGTTCGCGAGGGACGCCGCGTCCACCCACTGATCGGCGTGCGCCTCGCCCATCGCCGCTCGGTTGGCCGGCGTGTCGATGATGCTCGGAAGGACGGTGTTCGCCGTGATGTCCAGCTCACGGGTCTCCTCGGCAATCGCTTGGGTGTAGTTCAGCACCGCCGCTTTGCACGCCCCGTACAGCGCCGTCTGTGCGCCAGGCTCGAGTGCGTTCCGCGAGGCGACGGTGACAATGCGACCGTAGCCTGACGTCCGCATTCGGCCGAGGGCGGTCCGCAGCACGTAGATGGTGGAGGAGACGTTCAGCGCGAGCATGTGTGCGACGGTGTCCGCATCGACCTCGTGGGCAGGGCCCATTGTGAAGCCGCCCACCAAGTGCAACACGGCATCGATGCGGGGCATGGATTCGGCGACACGCTCGACGTCTGCCAGGTCGGTCATGTTTGCTTCGACGCACCGCAGCGAGGCCTCGTCGCCAAATCGCGTACAGAGGGTCTCGGCGTCGGCCCCATGGGTCGGTGCCGTCACACGGGCGCCTGCCTGCAGCGCGGCCGCGGTGACCTCGATCCCCAGTCCGCCACCCGCACCTGTGATCAACACCTCGCGTCCCTGCATGGCCCCATGGTGGCGTGTGGTGGGATCCTCTGGCCACCTGAATGTGTGTACAGCACGACGCGGTTCGTGCTAAGGGAGCCGACGCAGCAGCATGCCCGCGACCAGCTCCAAGACCACGCGCCCGAAGACGACCACGCGCCGCCGGACCTCGGCGAAGAACGGCGCCGCAGCCAAGGCGGCTTCCGCCAAGAAGACACCGGCGAAGAAGACTCCGGCGAAGAAGACACCGGCCAAGCGAGTCGCCAAGAACGGAGTCTCCCGGGGCAAGCCCACGGCGGCGGCCGAGCCAAACTTCATCGTCGTCGAGCAGGCCCGGCAGCACAACCTCGATGTCGACTACCTCGAGATCCCCAAGCGGCAGCTGGTCACGTTCACGGGGGTCAGCGGGTCGGGCAAGAGTTCGCTCGCCTTCGACACGCTCTACGCGGAGGGGCAACGCCGCTATGTCGAGAGCCTGAGCGCCTATGCCCGGCAGTTCCTCGGCCAGCTCGACCGTCCCGACGTCGAGCACCTTCGCGGGCTATCGCCGACCATCGCCATCGAGCAGAAGAGCGCGTCCAACAACCCGCGCTCGACGGTCGGTACCATCACCGAGATCTACGACTACCTACGCGTCCTGTATGCGCGGGTCGGGGTGCAGCACTGTCACAGCTGCAACAAGCCCGTCGCGGGGCAGAGCTCCGAGGAAATCGTCCGGGAGCTCGGCGCGCTGCCGGAGGGCACCAAGCTCACCCTGCTCGCGCCCATCATCACGCACCGCAAGGGCGAGTTCCGCGACCTGTTCGAAGAACTGGGGGGCCGTGGGTTCCTGCGGGTCCGGGTCGACGGCGAAATCCATCGTCTCGACGACCCACCCAAGCTCGACAAGAAGTTCAAACACACCATCGAGCTGGTGGCCGACCGCGTCACCATTCGCTCCGAAGACCGACAGCGCCTCGCCGAGAGCGTCGAGCTTGCGTTGCGAGAGGGCAAAGGCGAGATGCGAGCCGAGCCGTCTGAGGGGGACGAGCCCATGCTGTTCTCCGAGAACCGCACCTGCTGTGGATTCTCGTTCCCCGAGCTGTCACCGCAGAGCTTTTCGTTCAATAGCCCCCTGGGCTTCTGCGAAGCCTGCAACGGCCTGGGCACCCGGATGGAGGTCGATCCCGAGCTGGTGATCCCCGATGCCGAGCTGTCGATTCGCGAGGGCGCGATCGCCCCGTGGGCCACGGCCATGGATCGCGGGGAAGGGTGGACGTACCGGATCATCGAGGCGCTCTCGAAGGCGTGCGATGTGGACCTCGAGGTCCCGTGGAAGAAGTTGGGCAAGCGCAAGCAGAGCTCGGTGCTGTTTGGCTTGGGAGGCAAGCGTCTACAGGTGACGTGGGGCAAGGAAGGCAGCGACTCCCATGGGTCGTGGGGCATGCGGTTCGAGGGCGTCATTCCCAACCTCATGCGTCGCTACCAACAGACCAGCTCGGAGAACGCCCGCGACAACTACCGCAAGTACTTCGCGGAGCGCTCCTGCGAGTCGTGTGGCGGTCGTCGTCTGCGACCCGAGAGCTTGTATGTCCTGGTCGATGGCATCGGCTTGTCCGACGTCACCACGATGACCGTGCGCGGGGCCTCGACGCACTTCGGCGACATGGATCTTCCGGGCAACAAGAAGACCATCGCCGAGGGCGTGCTTCGGGAGATTGCCAACCGTCTCACCTTCCTGCTCAACGTCGGCCTCGACTACCTCTCGCTCGACCGCTCCGGACCCACGCTCAGCGGCGGTGAGGCTCAGCGCATTCGGCTCGCATCACAACTGGGTAGCGAGCTGTCGGGTGTGATGTACGTGCTCGACGAGCCGTCCATCGGCCTGCACCAGCGCGACAACCAGCGGCTGGTCTCCACGCTCCAACGCCTGCGCGACCTGGGCAACACCGTGCTGGTGGTGGAGCACGACGAGGAGACCATCGAGGCCTCGGACCACGTCATCGACTTCGGACCCGGGGCGGGGCATCTGGGTGGCAAGGTTGTGTTCTCGGGCACCCCGGCGGGGCTGCGCAAGAGCAAGGACAGCCTCACCGGGCAGTACCTGTCGGGGCGCAAACGCATCGAGATCCCGCAGGTGCGTCGCGAGCCACGGGCGTACATCGAGGTCAAAGGGGCCGCGGAGCACAACCTGCGCAAGGTCGACGTCAAGTTCCCGATCGGCACGTTCACCGCCGTCACGGGTGTCAGCGGGGCGGGCAAGAGTTCGCTTGTCGGCGGCATCCTGCTTCCGGCGCTCTCCCGGGCGCTGCATGGCAGCACGGTCAAGGTTGGCAGCCACAAGTCGATCAAAGGGCTCGACGAACTCGACAAGGTCATCTCGATCGACCAGCGTCCGATCGGCCGAACCCCGCGCAGCAACCCGGGCACGTACACCAAGGTGTTCGACGAGATTCGGACCGTGTTCGCCCAGCTTCCCGATGCGCGGGCGCGCGGATACAAGGGCGGCCGCTTCTCGTTCAACGTCAAAGGCGGTCGCTGCGAGGCGTGCCAAGGCGATGGCGTCGTCAAAGTGGAGATGCACTTTCTCTCCGACGTCTACGTGCCCTGCGAGGTGTGCAACGGGCAGCGCTACAACGCGGCGACGCTTGCCATGCGCTACAAGAACCTCAACATCCACGAGGTCCTCGAGAAGAGCGTGGACGACTGCGTGGAGCTGTTCGGCAACCACAAGAAGATCGGGCGTATCCTCAAGACGCTGCAGGACGTCGGCCTCGGCTACATGAAGATCGGCCAGAGTGCGCCGACCATGAGCGGTGGTGAGGCCCAGCGGGTGAAACTCAGCCGCGAGCTGGGCAAGCGCCACACCGGTCGAACGCTCTACATCCTCGATGAACCGACCACCGGTCTGCATTTCGAGGACATCCAGAAATTACTCAAGGTGCTTCAGCGCCTCGTCGACGCGGGGAACACCATCGTGGTGATCGAGCACAACCTCGACGTCATCAAGTGTGCCGACTACGTGATCGATCTGGGCCCCGAGGGCGGGTCCGGTGGAGGGATCGTCGTGGCCGAAGGCACCCCGGAGAAGGTCGCGAAGACCAAGGGGTCCTACACGGCCCAGTACTTGGCGCCGATGCTCGCAAGGTAGGGGCCTCTAGCGCACGCAGCTCGCCGCCGCGTGGTCGGCCACTGCGAGCAGGTCGCGCTTGGCAGCGCCGTCGCAGGCGAGCTGGGAGAGGCCTCGCATGGTCGCGGTGACCGATTTCGCGAGGATCGCGGGCGGCGCGGCGAGGTGGTCTCCCGCTTTGGCCCGGGCCCTCAGGCGGACGAGCAGCGCCTTCTCGAGCTTCGCCTTGTGCTCGAGGGTGACCGCGCAGGCCTCCGCGTCTTCCGGCGACCCGGCGCCGGCGCCCTCGAACATCGCGCAGCCCCTGGGGGCACCCGCGTAGAGCTTGACTGCCGACCTCAGCAGGGTCCGGACGAGCGTCTCCACGTCGAGATCGGAGGGAGTATCAAGGATCGTGCTCGCGAAGTTGGCGTGCGTACTCATGTAGTGCTCGATGGACCGGCGGAACAACTCGAGCTTGCTTCCAAACGCGTTGTAGAGGCTCGAAGGACCGAGGCCCACGGCCTTGCTCAGGTCACCGATGGAGGTTCGATCGTAGCCCTGCGCCCAGAACACCAGAAGAGCTCGTTCGAGGACTTCTGGCTCGGGCATGGAACGTGGTCGGGGCATGTTTTGGACAGTTTACTTCAAAAATATCAGGCGCGCACAGGGGCCCAACCCATCTTTAGCGATCGATACGACGTGATTCGTGACTTTCGCCTGATCTGGGAGAGACCGCCGTCTGTGCTGACTTTTTTGAAGTGATCATTCTGAAATGACTTGCGCCGCCTCGGGTTGGAGCTGTTTTGAAGCTATCACTTCAAAACATCTGGGCGGGAGTGCTTTCACCTCCGTTCATGAACAACCAAACGCGCGACCTGACGAGACGCACACCACACAGAGAGAGCGAGACCATGCCCCTGACACTGACACTCACCGAAGACGTTCTTCCCGCCAAGGACTTTGATTTGGCCATCGAGCGCCTGACAAAATCGATGCTCAAGTGGCACAACCTCGCCGGCAATACGGTTATGGCGCCCAATGTGACGGCGAACATTCACATCGTCCAAGCTGGACGCAGCTACTCCGGTGGCGTTCCGTTCCGTGGCGCTTGGGTCGAATGGAAAGTGCCGTCCTTCGCTTTCGCCTCCCGAGAGAGCCAAAAGGGGTTCGGCCGAGACGCAGTCGATATCATCAGCGAGCTCTCTGGCGGCAAGCAGCCCAGGGACAATATCTACTTCAACGTCGTGCACACGGTGGATGGCTCGTGGAATCTCGATGGGCAGGCCATGAGCAATGAAGAGCTCGGTGCAGCAATCGCGATGGGGGCGCCTGTCGCCGAGGTCGAATAGCGGCTCACCCTGCGAATCTAGAGATGCATACGAAGGAACAGATACGATGAGCCAAATTCTCTTGATCCATGGAGCCTGGGGCGGTGCCTGGGAGTTCGAAGAAGTCTTGACCGGCCTGCGCGAGCTTGGGCACAAAGCCAGCGCCATCGACCTGCCTGGACACGGGCAGTTCAAAGCCCCGATAGCCGAGGTCACCATGGGCGCATACGTCCAAACCGTGGTCAACGCAGCGGAAACCATCGACGGGCAGGTCACTCTCGTCGGCCACTCCCTCGGGGGCGCTGTCATCAGCCAAGTCGCGGAGCGGATCCCTCACAAGATCGGACGACTGGTCTATGTGGCTGCCGTGCTTCCGAAGAACGGGGAGACGACGCTCGGAATCATGCAAGGCGACGGGGCTGGCGAGCTGCTGTCCGAGCTCACGTTTTCCGACGACCAGAGCTTCGTCATGGTCGGCCCGGAGGCCGTAAGGAACATCCTCTTGAATGACGTTGCCGACCCGGAACGTCTGTATCCGTTCGACGATCCCCGTCGTGACATGAGGCGGTGGCCGGCGTAGGCCGGAGCGGTGAGCAAACGGGCGACACGAGGAGAGTGGCTGGAACGAGTGCGGTCGTGGAAGGCGAGCGGCCAGGG
>Ga0316204_10002826_pt1 | contig 37465 bp, 30 predicted proteins | sample 6monrhotite_MG_2_FD_205661 | JGI IMG/M metagenome (GOLD analysis project Ga0316204, IMG submission 205661) | Microbial mat bacterial communities from mineral coupon in-situ incubated in ocean water Damariscotta River, Maine, United States -... | ecosystem: Environmental > Aquatic > Marine >... | reverse complement strand
TTCAGCGTTGAAGTACAAAAAACCAATGGATGTCTATCGAAAAGGAAGATTAAAAGCAGCTTAAAGAGAAGAGAGATTAGGAATATCGTTCAACCTAAAAGTTGTCTGGACGATTAGGTCCACTTTACGCCTCGATAAAGTTGTAACCAGCATAGCCGTCAGTGATGACCAAGCCCGAGTATCCTTCCAACAGTTCCTTGGCTACAGCCCCAGATCGGCTTGGATCATAGGCGAAGTACACCAACGGTGATTTAGTCGCACCTGAGCGCATGACCCAAAGGTAGGATTTAGAGGTGGCTTTTCTGCCTGGTTCTTTTAAAACCTGTAAGGTCGTCTCGTCGATTTGGATCAGCGGGGCCAGTTTAATTTCTCGGTGAAGCAGATAAAGCATCCGTTCTAGCCGTTCTCCCAACTGAATCGCCCAGTTTGCCATATTGGTTCTGGAAAGTTCATAGCCTAAACGCTTAAACTGCTTCTCCTGACGAAAAAAAGGCAGGCTGTCCACGAACTTGGCAGTGATGATCTGGGCCAGCAAGCCCGGTGAGGCGATGCTTTTGGGGATCATCTGCTTGGGCAAAGGGGCAATTTTCACGGTGGCACCTTGGTCTTCCACCCCTTGGCAAGCCTTGCAGGCGTACTTGGGGCGGATGTGTTGAAGAACTTGTAGCGTAGCTGGAATATATTCAAGCTGCTCTGAAGAGTCCTCACCTATCTTAGAAAGCTCCGCTCCGCAGGGGCAGTGTTTCTCGTTTTCCGGCAGATCGTGAATCACTTCCACACGAGGCAGTTCCTCGGGCAAAGCCTTACGCCCTGTTGCTTTTCTGCTGTGGGCGGGGACCTCGATCTTTGCAGCTTCCTCGGCTTGCAACTTTTCAAGCTCCGCTTCCAAAAAGCTCAACTGATCAGCATCGGGCAAGATCCCTTTCTCAGATTTTTTTCCGTAAAGCTGGGCTAAAAGAAGCTGTATTCGCTCGTTCAGGTATTCTATTTCTTGGCTAAGCCTTTGGTTCTCTGCAATAAGTTGAATGTCTGTATCCATAGGGGAAGGATACTTGTGTTGAAGAATAATATCAATACGATATTCATATTTTTACCCTGCTGACTCATAATTTAATTTCCCAAAGGACCGACTTTCCAACATCAGCCCGTCAAGCAGCCAACGAAGTTCTCGTCCTGTGAGTTCCAATCTAAAATTGGCAGAATCAGGCCAATTGAAATGATCTTTTTCAAGGCGCTTCATCCAGAGAGCAAACCCGTTTCTATCCCAATAAAGAAGCTTGATCAGATCACGTTTACGGTTGCAAAATCCAAAAATCGCCCCGGTAAACGGAGAAAGGCTCATCTCCTCTTCCACCAAAGCGGACAAGCCGTTGATCGACTTGCGAAGGTCCGTTACACCTGTAGCCAGAAAGACCTTGACCTCAGGGGCAACGATCATAGCCTGCTTAAAACCTTGAGCGTTTTGAAAAGAAGTGCTTCATCAAAGCCTGATTCCAATGCCAAGCAATACCGCTCATTGACTTGTAAAGTGAGCCTTTTGGGCTCAGGGGGAAGCTGAGGCTCGTCCGGCATAACCGCCTCAACAAACCGGCTGGGTTTTGCCTTGCTAACTTTGTTACTGCCCGATTGGCCTTTCGGCCCAGACAATAGACCCCGTTTTTTCAGCCGAGACTTCCAGCCGTAAAAGGTGGAAAGCTTCAGCCCACGATCCTCACAAAACTTGGCTTGGCTTAGGCCCGACAAATCGCATTCTTCAATTAATTTTGCCCAAACCTGGGCCTTATTGCTGCTCATCACCTGACTCCTCGAATATTGAGTCCTCAGATTAGCAATGATGCGAAGAATTAAAAGATGGGGTTTATTAGGCGGTTACGATTTAAGTAACCCACTGATAGGTGGCAATCTCAAGGGTCAACCTCACCCCGTCAAAAAAAAGCCCGACTTATAAGAACCACAAGCTCCCTCATAAACGAGAAATCCACCTTGCCAAAAGGTGAACATTTGTTTATATTTTAAATATAAACAAACCTCGTTTTTAGCAAGCCCCATGAATCAACTAACCGAGACGCTGACTCCCCTGAGAGCAGATTTAGAGCAGCGTTTAGCCCAAAAAGGGCTTCGGTTGCAAAGCCGACCCACCGTTTCTCACCTTCGCTCTGGGGTCCAGGAACTCGACCAGTTTTTAGGCGGAGGACTCCGGTGGGGGGAGATCAGCGAATGGGGGCTGCCACTTGGCAAAGAAGGTCGCCGGTGGGTGCTGCCTTACCTGAAAGCAGCAAGCCAGAAAAACTGGTGTCTCTGGGTTTCAGGCTACCAAGATGCGGAGGTCTTTCCACCAGCGTTTTTTGCCCAAGGAGTCCGACCTGAACGGCTGGTCTTCGCCCAAAGCCGCCGACCGGTCCAGGAGTTACACGCCGCCTTGATCCATTCACTTTTTAAACTGATCGTCTTAGACGGTTCACAGGGCCTCACCCCCGGCGCCTTGGCCTTTTTAGAGTCCAAGGCCCGTGAACAGCGCCAGGCGATTTTGGTGTTACGGCCCTTTTTGCTGTCGAATAATCAAGGGAATGTCTGGGCCAAATTTCGGGTCAATGGATGGCGGGAGCCTAGTGGAAGTTATCTGCTACGTTCCTTGAGGGGGCTCTCACAAGCGGAACTTCGTTGTCCGGGGTTCTCATGATTCCCCAACAAAAAAAACATCCCGGCCCATTCTTGGCATTGGAAGCAACGACAGAGAATATATCGGTGGCCCAAGCGGCCTGGAGCCTCAGTCCTGAGGTGATGCAATTCAGCGAATCGGTCTGGCTGGTTGACCTCGGAGCCACCTGGAGCTATTGGAAACACCGGGCTGTGGGACAGCACAAAGGGCTCGCTTGGCTGTGGCGGCAATTGTTAGAACGGCACTTCCAAAGCGATGCCACCCAGCTCTTTGGCTCAGACCCCGGATACCGTGGGGCGATTGCGCCCCACCCCTGGGCGGCGCTGTTGTTGCTCAATTCCCAAGCCCAACACCAGGTGGCCGGGCTCTGCACCTTCGAAGGGAAGCGAGGGCAACGTTTTTGGAACCGCTGTAGCTGGAATACCTGGGAGGCCACCCACCGTGCCGCCGGGGGCCCGTTCAAACAAACCCTCCCCAAATTTGACCCCGGTGGGTTCAACCGAGCGGTGGGTCGGTTTGCCAAAACCGCCCAACGGCTCGGGTTTGAGCGGCCTAGTTTTGCCCGGTCGCTCCCTGCGCAAGGGGTACAAAACCGCTATGGGCTGTTGTTGTCTCAGCTATGGAGCCACAGTTTTGGTGCGGGTCCAAGCCAAACCGACCCCTTCGTCTGGACCTCTGCCCAACCCAGCCCACCGCCGAGTTTGCACCGGGTTTTAGACGATTCTCCGGTGTTGTGGGAACAGGTGGAGCCCTCTTTAAAGCCGGACTTTGACCAACTCTCCAAAATTGCGGGAACCAAGCAGGTGCTGCAAATGGATTGGTGCCTGTTTCTCACTGAAGGCGAGCCAGTGCACCTCCAGCTTGACTTTCGTCACCCCCACCACCTGGGCTCAGAACAAGGGCATCAACAAACCGCCTTAGCCCGATCCCAACTGGCCTTTGAGGCCGCCCGGTCCCAGGGGCTGCACCGGCTTGACCGGGAAGAGGAATACTGCGAGCTCCCTCCGGTAGTCGGTTGGGACCTCACCTTAACCCAATGTATCGACGAGCCAGACTTGATGTTAGACCTCTTTGGAGGGTTGGCCGAGCAGGGCAGCGGGCTGGATAGTTTACGGCGACTAGAAAACCAACTGCCGATCCCCCTGCACCGTTACCAACTGCATTGGGACTGGCAGCCTGAAAACTCCTACGCCGAAGCGGGAGAATTTTCAGACCAAGAAGCCACAGCCTTTGCACCAGGGTTGTTAGAAACCGCCAAAAACCGGCCGCTGCTCGTGCGTCAGCAGCCTGCACGTTTAGAGCAGCCCCCCCGGCAGCTGGAGTTTTGTGAATCAACCAGCGGCCACTGGTGGGCGGCCTCGGGGGATGTGAACCGAGAATATTACCGTTCCAACGCCCGAGGAAGATCTGTCTGGGTGTTCCAAAATGCCCAAGGTCAGTGGTACGAACAGGGATTGTTTAGCTGAGGGCTTCTCCAGAAGACGTCCCCCCTAAACCAGGGCTAAAGCAAACAATGTATGAACCTAGATCAACCAAGGAAAAAACATGAACCAGCCCACACAACTGCCCTGGATCGAATGGCTCGGGCAAAGTAACTTTTCTTTTTTGATCGGTGCGGCCCACCCGGCGGAGATGGTCGAGCAAGCGCTCGCTTGTGGGTACCAGGGTTTAGGGCTGGCGGATTTTGATGGACTCTATGGGGCGGCCCGGGCTTGGCGTAGTTTGGCAGAGATTCGCAGAGAACAAGCACCAGTCAATTTCAGGTTATTTTTTGGGGCCCAACTCCACTTGAGCCCCGATCATCACCGGCCAGTATTGCTCCAAGACACCTTGGTTCTCTACGCTATGAACGCCGCAGGATACCACCAACTCTGCCGACTGGTCAGCCTCAGCCACCGTGCCGGAGGCAAACGAACCGCCTACCTGAGCCTGGAACAACTAGCTTCCCAACCGACCCACCATTTGGCGGCGATCAAGCCGATGCGGGGGTTGCTGCGCCAAACCGGTGGAGCCCTGACCGGGCCGGTTTTAGAGCAAACCGTCCAACTCCAACAACTCTTTGGGGACCGGTTTTTTCTTGCCTTGAGCCGTCACCTCCACCCCAGCGACGACCAATATCTCGCCCCGACCCTGGCCCTAGGCCGCCAGTTTGAGGTGCCTTTTTTATGTGCCCAAGATGCTTTTTTTGACCGACCGGAGAAAAAAGACCTCGCCGACCTGCTCTGGGCTATCCGGCAAAACCAACCGGTTTCCCAAATCCCCGGGCAGTTACTGCCCAATGATCGGCGGTATTTACACCCTAAAAATGAGCTGTTTAAGCTCTACGCCGAACTCCCCGACTTTGGTCGGTGCCTACAAAACAGCTTAAACCTCGCTTCCCAAATCCGGTTTGACTTGAGCGAACTTCGGTACCATTACCCCCAAGAGATGATCCCCCCAGGCTACAATGCCCAAGAATACCTCACCCATTTAGCCCGAACCAGCGCACAGACCCAACAAAGCTCGGCAGCAGTCCGGGAGCAAATCGAAAAGGAATTGGAGCTGATCGAGCAGCTGAACTTTGCGGATTATTTCCTCACGGTCTACGACATCGTCGCTTGGGCGAAGGGGCAAGGGATTCTTTGCCAAGGCCGTGGTAGTGCGGCGAACAGTGCAGTTTGTTATGTATTGGGGATCACCGCGGTGAACCCGGCGAACTTCGATTTGCTCTTTGAGCGATTTATCTCCTTAGAACGAGGCGACCCCCCTGACATTGATGTGGACTTTGAAAACGACCGCCGTGAAGAGGTCTTGCAATATGTCTACTCTCGGTATGGCCGAGAACGGGCGGCGATGGTCTGCAACGTGGTCACCTTCCGGGGCCGTGGAGCGTTGCGAGCTAGCGGTAAGGCCTTAGGCATCCCCGAGGCACTGCTCACCCGGGCGGCCAAACGTTCCAAAACCTTGGAGTTTCGCTCCCAAGGAAAAGAAAGCCTGCTCCAAACCCTCAAACAGGAATGGGACGCCGAAGGGATTCAACTGAGCGCCGAGCAATGGAGACTGTGGGCAACCATGACCGAGCGACTCAAAGGCTACCCTAGGCACCTCTCGATTCACTCAGGGGGCTTCATTTTATCCGACCAGCCGATTGACGCCTTAGTCCCCCAAGAGCCCGCCACCATGGAGGGGCGCAGTGTGATCCAGTGGTCCAAAGACGACCTCGAAGCCTTGGGGTTTTTTAAAATCGACTTGCTCGCTTTGGGGATGCTCAGTGCGGTCCGGCGCACCTTTGACTTAATCGCCGAACAAGGAGGGCCTCGGCTCTCGCTGAGCGATATCCCTGGCGACGACCCCAAAACCTACGAAATGATTTGTCAGGCGGATACGGTTGGGGTCTTCCAGATCGAGTCGGCCGCCCAACGGGCGAGTTTACCGACCTTGGCCCCGAAACAGTTTTATGACCTGGTGATCCAAGTGGCGATCATCCGACCCGGCCCAATTTTAGCGGGAGTCAAGCACCCCTACCTGAGGCGCCGTGCGGGCCGTGAACTTGTCACCTACCCTCACCCAAAGCTCAAAAACATCCTACAACGAACCTACGGCACCATCATTTTTCAAGAACAATTAATGAGAGTGGCCATGGCAGTAGGCAACTTCACCGCCGGGGAGGCGGACTTGATCCGTAAATCCATCGGTGGTTTTTCGAGCACCGGCAACTTGAGCCGGTGGATTCACAAGTTGGTCCAGGGGATGGCAGAAAACGGCATCGCCCCGAGCTTCATTGAAGAAGTGATCCAGCAAATCAAAGGGTTTTCGAGCTACGGGTTCCCCGAATCCCATGCCGCCAGCTTTGCGATGATCGCCTACGCCAGCAGCTGGCTCAAATGCCATTACCCCGGCCCCTTCTTTGCGGCACTGCTCAACTCCCAACCGATGGGGTTTTACTCCAGCGACACCTTAATCAAAACCGCCGTCCAGTCTGGGGTGGCGGTCTTACCGGTTTGTATTAACCATTCACAATTTGAGGCGACCCTAGAAAACAAAGCCATCCGGCTCGGGTTCAACCAAATCAAGGGACTGTTCCAAGAAACCAGCGAGCAGATCACCAGCCACCGGCCCTCTAAAGGTTGGGGCACCTTAGAAGAGTTTTTGTCTCAAGTCACTTTATCCGCCCCTCAACTCAGCGCCTTGAGCGCCGCCAACAGTTTTGCCACCCTAGGCAGTTCTCGCCGTGAAAGCCTCTGGCGAGTGGAGGCCCCGCTGTACTCCGCCCAAGAGAGCTACCTCAAGCATTTGGCCGTCGAAGAACCCCAGGCTCGGTTCGCCCAAGAAACCGAGATGGAGACCGCCGAACAGGACTACCGAGCGACCCGGACCAGCCTGGGCCGCCATCTGAGCGACCTAATCAAAGAACAGGCATGGGTGTACCCGGTCCCGGTTGACCAAGTGTTTGATTTCAAAAAAATCAAACAGGCGGTCCCTGGCTCCTTGATCTGGGTCTTTGGTATGGTGTTGATCAAACAATCCCCAGGAACCGCTAAAGGAATGCTGTTCATCACCCTAGAAGACGGCCAAGGCACCTTGCAGGTCGCCGCGACTCCCCAGATTTACCAGCAATTTGCCCGACTGATCGACCAGCAACTGTTTTTGTGCCTCCAAGGTCGCTTCCAACTGCGAGATGGGAACCCCACCTTACTCGCTCAGCAGGTCTGCGACCCAGACTATCAGCTCGCCGCTGTTTTACCTCTAAAATCCCGACAAGTCTTTGAACCTCAACACAACCGGCCTTACAAAAATATACGGAGTTATATGTAATTATACTCAGGTAAACGCCCTATTGCCAATGAGTAAAAGACTTAGATACCCTATTGCCGGAGGATCAAATTTTTTATATTGAGGAATATGCTAAAATCCATCCTGGGAGGCGGAAAAAAACGAAAGGCTGAGCAGCTGATCGTACAAGCCTTAGTCAAACTAGATGACCAAAATAATGCCGATGCTCAACAAGCCTTTCGGCAGGCTATCTTGCTTGGCCAAGAAAAAATCGCTCCCTACATGAAGAACCTGTTTTCGGGGTTCATTAAAAACCACCGATACGCCGAAGCCATTGCCATCGGCAAGCCACTCTCCAGCTTCTACGCCGAAGACCCGGCGCTGTTCAACGACTTAGGCAACCAGTTTCGTCATCTCAAAGACCTAGAAAAAGCCAAGCAATGTTATAAAAAGGCATTGCAACTCAACCCAAAATTTGAGCTTGCGTACCTCAATTTTTCGGCCATGATGGCCAAAGTCGACCGCTACGACCACGACATTCAGCCGCTCTTAGACGGCCTGGCGACCCAAAAAGATTTTGTTTTGCCCCCCTACCAAGGAGGTAAAAACCTCCTCAAACGAATGGCCAAAGAGGTCGTGGAAAACAGGGGGCTTGACGGCGCCTTATCTGACTCCCAAGAAATCAGCAGCGAAGAACTATTAGAACACCTCAAAACCAAGGCACTCAACGCCCTGAACTTGGCAGCGGACAACAACCCTCTCGCGGTCAGCGCCGCAGAGCGACATTTGGCGAACCTCGTGATTGCAGGCATCCAACTCGGCAAACTCGCCGTTTCAGCAGATGGGATGCAGTACCTAGAAAAAAGCCACCACAGCTACAACTATTACCCTTTGCTCCGAGCGATTTTGTCCGCAAAACAAGGGCAGGTTGACGAAGCGATTGATATTTTAAAAGCCGAGCAACTGCGCAAACCAGATGAGCGGTATTTTAACGTCAATCTCGCCGTGGCTCTACGACTGGCTGGGAAACAACGACAAGCCAATATTTACCTGATACGAACCGGCTTTTTGCTCGAAAAATCTTGCGGTTTTTTCTCTGCCGAGGAAATCGAGAATATGGCCAAAGAATTTATTGAAAAAAGGCGATTTAAAGAAGCCCTAGGCCTCTATCAAATCATCGCTGAGACCGACCCCCAGCCCCCAACCTGGCTGGAAATGAGTCGGTGCCTGTATTTTTTAAAGAAACTTGCCCAGTCGACCAAGGTCGCCAAAGAGGGGCTTGGTGAAGCGGCCAAATTGGGGCCAAAAGCCAAGACAGACTACGCGAACAATGCGACTGAGTTCTTTGAAACCGAATCGGATGTCGCCGCTAAAAAACAGCTCTACGAGCAGGCCTTGGCGCTGATTGAATCAGCGCTGTTTTTTGATCGCAACGCAGAGCGTCTCGATAAAGCAGGGCAGATTGCCTATAAGTCTGGAGACAGCTACAAAGCGGCCCAATTCCAGGAAGAAGCCAACAACCTCAAGGGGCTCAACCGAGCGGAGCAACAAGAGGCAAAACGGCAGCGGTATATCAAATTAGGCAAAGAATATATGGGTCAGAAAAAATTCCAATCTGCGATCCATCACTTCGAGCTCGCCTTTGACATAAAGCTCGATAAAGACGTGTTCATGTTTTTGGCGTCCATCTACAAACGACTCAAACAACCTCGGGCGCTGAGCAATTTAATGAGCCGGTGGAAGTGGATGTTAGAGCAAGAGCAAGAAAAAAACCAAGTGGCTGCGATGAAAGCAGCGGCAGAAAAAATGAGTTCAACCGACGAGCTAGAACTCTAGGTTCTATCGACCCCTTGTTGCCCCACAACAGACTGTCGTTCATACCATCTTGAGGTCTTTGGCCTGGAGAACCCAACAAAGAGGCTGGTTTCAACCACGTACCCTGTCTGTGGGAACCACCCCTAGCACCGCACCTCGCTGCTATCTGCTAAGCCCTCACCTTAGGCTCTGACGAGCTCGAGAAGGGGGCGATATGCCAGCCCATGCTCCGGGTCCCATTGCACAAGTTTCTGCCTTCAGTAGAGCCAACAGGGGGGTCAGGGGGTTTGATCGAGCGGCCCGGTCCAGGCTTCTAAAGCCGCTTGGGATTTCAAATAGTTTGCCTTCGCTTTTAAAGCCTTGATTTCTAGGTTGAGCAACTGGGCTTTTGAGCGAATCGACAAACTCAACCGGCTTTGACCGCCGCCGTAAATCTGTCGATTGATCTGTTCAGCCCGTCTCGCCGGGGGCAAAACCTTTTGTTCAAAGAGCTCCACCAAACGCCCGGCATTGATCACATGATTATAATGCCGAGATACCTGCTCGTGAATGGTGTGTTCAAAGGCCGCTCGGCTGGATAGGGCAACCTCCGCCCCGGCGACCGCCCCGGCCTGTTTCGCCCCCAAGGTTTGGTTGCCCCAAGGTAAGCTCATCGCTAAGCTGAGGTTATACGCATCTTTACCAGAATCTTTCGCCCCGTTGCTGCTCGGCCCGATTTTAATATAGTTAATCCCCCACTCTAAATCAGGTTCACCGGCCAGGTTCCCTGCGAGTTCTGCGGCATAGGCTGCGGCTTGCTCCTTCGCCACCAACTCCTTCAATTTCGGATGATTCGCTAAGGTCCGTTGAATCAAGCCTGCGGTTTCGCCGACAAACACAGCCATATTTGGCGCCTGTACAGAGCGAATCGGGGCACCCCCGGTGCGGCCTAAAAGCCGGTCAAATTCAGCCTGGGCGTCAACCTGTTCATCTCGAATTTGGGCCAGCGCAAAGGCGCTTTCTCCAATCGCCGCTTGGGTCTCAAAAATCGAAGTCAGCAGGTTCTGATTTTTCTGGCTTTCAATGGAGCGAATATCCGCCAACTTCTCCACCGCTTCTTGAGATTCTGCCAGAAGGTCCGGGAGCTTTTCAAAAAGCCATAAATCAAAATAAGTGGACTTGATTTTTTGGATCAATTCCCTTTTTTTGAGGGCTTTATGAAACAACGCCGCTTGGTACAGCGCTTTTGCCCGCTTGACTTTCAGGTCGTTTTGCCCTGGGAAAGGGACCTTTTGTGAAAAACTGAGCACTTGGTCTTGGGGGCCATTGCGGGTCTGGACCGGAGAAATCGCCTGTTGCAACTTCACCTTCGGGGCCGCCCAACCTCCCGCTGCTTCAATCAAGGCTTCGGCTTGTCGCACCTTCGCCTCTTCGGCGGCCCACTCGGGGTTATGGGCAAAGGCGTAGTCCAGCGCTTGGGTCAGCCCCAGCCCCTCAGTGGGCAACTGAGCCCAACCGACTCCAGGGCAGCTAAACAAAACCAAGCCAAACAGGGCCGCTAAATAACCAAGAATTCCTTTCATTTTGTCACAAATTTCAAGGTTCCTTTTTCATCCATCCCTTGGGAGCGGACGCTCATATGCACCTTCCAAAACCCAGCCATCGGCACAGGGAAGACCAACTGAAACACTCCGGGCCTCACCGACCTCACCGAGACCTCTGGCAAATCCATTTTCATCCCCGGCATCTCATAGCGAGCGTTTGATAGCTTCGCATCTTCGAGAAGCTCACCTGATTTCCCAAGAACCTGAACCTCAAACCGGGCAATCCCTGGGGTCACCGGGACCAAGGGCGCCTTGAGTTTCATGTGCTTGCCTTTGGTCCAAAAAACTGACTTTTTATAGGTCCCTAACGTGGCCGGTTTCATGTCCATTTTCCCATGATCACCGTTCATAGCCTGGTGGCTAGCCCCCTTCATCGGGTGGGCCCCCATCGAATGTTCCATGGAACCGGCGAATAACCCGGTTGAAAACAAAGCGAAACTAGCCAAAGGGACCATCAGTTTTAATCGGTTCATTGATTCTCCTGTTGAATTAAGTTTTGTTGTTTTGATAACTCCCGGCTTTGCCAGATCGCAAAAATCACCGGATAGACCATCAGTTCCAAAATCACCGAAGTCAAAATACCGCCGATCATCGGGGCGGCAATACGTTTCATGATGCCTTCACCGGCACCAGAGGACCAAAAGATCGGCAACAAGCCAAAGAAGATCGCCGCTGCGGTCATCATCTTGGGTCGAATTCGCCCCGCTGCGCCTTCGACAATCGACTCTCTTAAGTCCGCAAGTTGGTTCAACCGGCCCTCGTCCTGCCACTTCTTTAAACTCATTTTCAGGTAAAGCAACATCACCACCCCGGTTTCAGCGTCTAAGCCTGCCAGGGCGATGACCCCTACCCAGACCGCTACCGAGAGATGGTAGTCTAAAATCCACAGCAACCCGAAGGCCCCCACCAAAGAAAAGGGCACCGCCAGCAGGATAATGCCCGTTTCAGTGAAGCTCTGGGTGTTGAAGTAAATCAGTAAAATCACCAATAGCAACGTCAAGGGAACCAAGGTCGCCAGGGTCTTAGACGCCCGTTCTAGGTTCTCATATTGCCCGGCCCAGACCAAGGTCACTCCCACCGGCAGCTTCACTTGGGCGTCCACGACCTTCTTGGCAGCGGCGACATAATCCCCCAGGTTGGTTTTCTTCTTGTCGATATCTACAAAAACAAAGCTAGCCAACCGGCCATTTTCGTCCCGAATCATCGGCGGCCCGGTTTTTACCGAGATTTTTGCTAACTGAGCAACCGGGATGTGGGCGCCGGTCGCTGTCGGGATGAGGATCTTTTCTAATTCCTCTAGATTGGAGCGAAAATCCCGACCATAACGAACCTGGATCGGGTAGCGTTCCCGGCCCTCAACAGCAACCGAGACGTTCTTGCCCCCTACAGCAACGGCCATCGAGTTTAAGATCGTCGCTGCCGAGAGTCCAAACCGGGCGGCCTTGAGCCGGTCCACTTCGATATCTACAAAATGGCCGCCGGTACTTCGCTCAGCAAAGACGCTCCTCGTGCCTTCAAGGTCTTTGAGCGCCCTTTCGAGGGATTTACCGACCTCTTCAATCTGGGCCAAGTCCGCACCCAGCACTTTGATCCCCACGGCGGAACGAATCCCGGTGGCTAACATCTCGGTTCGGGTTTGGATCGGCATCCACCAGATATTGGGCATCCCCGGAATTTGGGCCAACCGGTCGAGCTGGCGAGTCAAGGATTCCATGTCTTCGCCGGGCCTCCACTCAGACTTTGGCTTAAAACTGATCACCGCTTCGATCATTGAAAGAGGCGCCGAATCGGTCGCACTTTCCGCCCGACCGACCTTGGTGAACACGTGGTCCACCTCTGGCAATTCCTTGATCCGTTTGCCCACATTGTGGGCAATAGAAACCGCTTCCCCAATCCCCATACCTGGCACCGCTGTAGGCATATACAGCAAGGTCCCTTCGTTGAGTGGAGGCATGAACTCGCTGCCGAGTTGGCTGCTGATCGGCCAGACGCTCAACACACCCAGCGCCGCCACAGACAACACCCATTTTGGGTGAGCCAAGGACCAACGACAAACAGGCTCATACCACCGGTTCAGCCGCCGACTGATCGGGTGTTTTTCTTCGGACATCGTGGTCCCCCGTAAAAAAGGGACCGCTAAAGCGGGGGTCAAGGTGATCGCCAAACAGGCGGCGGCGGCCATCGAAAAACCCTTGGTCCAAGCGAGAGGTTTGAACAGTTTTCCTTCCTGTCCGGTGAGGGCGAAAATCGGCATAAAACTCACCGTGATCACCAAGAGCGCAAAAAAGACAGGTCGGCCCATTTCCGCCATTGCCGAGCCAATCACTTCATTTCGAGAGCCCGGCCTGCCGTCTCTTTCCCACTGTTCTAACCGTTGGTAAGCGTTTTCCACCAAAATAATCGAGGCATCCACCATCGCCCCAATGGCGATAGCGATTCCGGATAATGACATAATGTTGGCGGTCATCCCCGACTGCTTCAACGGGATGAAGCTGATCAACACCGCAATCGGCAAAGGAAAGACGGCGATAAAAGAACTACGCAAGTGCCACAAAAACACCGAGACCACCAGGGCCACCAAGATCACTTCTTCTGAGAGTTTGGCTAGCAAGTGGCCCACCGCCTCGTCAATCAACTCGCTACGATCATAAACCGGCACAATCTCCACCCCTTCGGGCAATGCCTTTTGAAGCTCCACGATCTTCTCTTTGACTTGGTCAATCACCTGCTTGGCGTTTCCGCCCCAGCGGACCACAACCACGCCGCCAACCGTTTCCCCTTCGCCGTCTAGATCGGCCGCGCCTCGGCGCATTTCGGCGCCAATATTAATCTGGGCCAACTGCTTTAAAAATACCGGGGTCCCCTGAAACTGGGCCACTGGGATCAACTCTAAATCGGCAGGACTCTTGATATACCCCCGGCCTCGGATAAAATGCTCCGCCCCGGAGACCTCCATCACCCGACCCCCGACGTCTAAGTTAGACTGCTTGACCGCCTTCAAGACCTGATCAATGCTGATATCGTAGGCTCTGAGCCGGTCGGGGTTGATCTGAATCTGATACTGCTTCACAAACCCGCCAATCGAAGCGACTTCCGCCACCCCAGGGACCGATTTGAGAGCAAAAGACAACACCCAGTCTTGTAAACTTCTCAACTCTGCTAAACTTCGTTTGCCGCTGGTGTCTCGGAGGGCGTATTGATACACCCAGCCAACCCCGGTTGCGTCGGGCCCCAACTGAGGTTGCACCCCTTCGGGCAGGCTCCCACGTACTGAGGATAGATACTCTACCACCCGAGAACGAGCCCAGTATAAATCGGTCCCCTCTTCGAAGATCACATTCACAAAGGACATCCCAAAGAAGCTTTGCCCTCGGACGTAGCGGACCTTGGGGGCGCCTAAGAGGCTGGTGATGATCGGGTAGGTGACTTGGTCTTCGATCAGGTCAGGGCTTTGGCCGGACCACTCGGTGTACACAATCACTTGGATATCCGAGAGATCGGGAATGGCGTCTAACGGGGTCTCTTGAAGCGACTTAAAGCCCAACAGAGCCAACGCCATGGTGAGGATGATCACCAAGCCCCAATGCTTTACTGAAAGCCGAATGATAGCTTCAATCATGGGGTCACCTCAACGGGCTCACCAAATCGAGGCAAAGCGCCCCGAAGTTGGGCTTCTGAGCTGATCAAAAAGTTCGCCGAGAAGCTCACCTGAGTCCCCTCGCTGAGCCCGGAAAGAATTTCCACCCACTCTCCGTCGGTCTGCCCTGTTTTGATCTCCACGGGGGTGAAATAGCCCTTGCCTTGGGTGGTGAATACATATTTGTGCCGGCCAGAAAATAAAATCGCTCGCCGGGGCAACATCAGCTTTTCCCCTTGGTTCGAGCGAATCTCTACATCGGCGTACATCCCTGGTTTCAACGTGAGGCTCGGGTTATCCACCTCAATCCGTAGCTTCAAGGTCCGAGTCCTTGGGTCTAAATAAGGGTAAAGATAATCCACTTTCCCTTCAACGGTTTCCCCAGGTTGATAGGCTAGACTTAAGGTAGCTTGGTCCCCTTGCTTGACTTCACTTGCCTCATATTCAAACACCTCCGCCATCGCCCACAGCCTTGAGAGATCGGCGATTTGGAACAAAGATGCGCCTCGTTTTGCAAACTTCCCTTCGTTGAGTGATTTTTTGACCACATAGCCTGAAAAGGGGCTGACAATCACTTGAGCCCGAGGCGGACGTTTCCGGGCCCTTAGCGCCTTGAGGTCTGCTTCGGTGAAATCCCAAAGGAGGAGTTTTTCTTTCGCTGATCGGTACAGCCCCCTGTCTGAAGAGGTTTTTCGGGGAACTTTATCGAGCTGAAGAAAGATCTGTTGCGCCTCAAACAAGTCGGGGGAATAGATCGAAAACAGGGCCTGGCCTTTACGAACAAATTGACCTTCCCGGTTGGCAAACAGCTTCTCGACTTTGCCGGCATATTTCAAACTAATATCAAAGACCTTTGACTCATCTAATTCAATTCGAGCGACGCTCAAAAGCCGTTTGTACACTTGCCGTCGCTCCGCTAAGCCCAACTCTACCCCGATCATCTGCCGCCGTTTTTGAGACAAATAGACATTTGGGCCTTCAGGGGCGTTTGAGGCCGAATTCGAGGCCTCAGTCGGTCCTTTGTAGACAAATCCTTTGGAGCCAATGGTCACCGAGAACGGGAATTCAGCCACCACATCTTTTCCTTCGATAACCCGGATGGGGACTTCCCATGAGCCAGCCATCGAGATTTCCAGCTCAGCCAAATAGCTGCCGTCTTCTTGAAGTTCCGCTTCCGCAGTCATCGACATCCGGGGCATACTGCCCATTTCTGGCATAAAGACCTCAACTTCCACCCGTTGCCCGGCCTTCATTTTTCCATTCAACGGTTTGAGCGAAAACCGCAGTTCATTATCGCCGACTTCCAGAGTGTCCGGGTCGAAGCGAACTTCAGAAATCTGGAAACCAGAACGTTGGTAGCTCGTGGCGGCAAAAAGCCACAAATTCGGGGTCAATAAAAAAAGACAGATCAACAAAGCCCTGTTCATCACACACCTGCATCTAAAGAGTTCAAGCCATCAGTGTAACACCACACTGAACAATAACACTTGAATTTTCTTTAACAGAGGGAAAGGACTTTTAGCCTGACAAGGCTAGGGGGGGAGGCATAAACTAAAGGAGTCGTCGGTCGCTTCAACCGAGAACCGCCTTGGAACACCTTAGCCAACACAAAGACGACAAAAAGAAAGAAAAACAGGCCGGTCACTAGCTCAGAAACAGCCTTAAACACCCATTGCAAATTCATGCAACACAGCATTTCTTGGTGTTCTTTTGAGTGACTTGAATCATGGTCATGCATCCCAGCAGAACTGTGGGCCGACGAGGCTGTCGAAGACATCAACATCACGGTCATCGAATGACTAGGCGTTGAGGACCGGTTGATCAAACTACACTCAGCAACCAACAAATACCCGAAGAGGGTGAAGGTCATCAAAACAAAAAGAGAGCGTTGATTCAAAGTCAAGGGGCACCTGTGCTTGGTTGTGAGCAAAAGATACTCTAAAACCAAAGGACTGTCAAATTTCCAAAAAAACCGACCCGATCTAGGGTCTAAGTTTTTTAGACCCGAAAAACGTCTAAATGGTCTTTCACGTCTTCGGCCATTTTATTCAATTCATGAACCGTTTGATCGATTTCAACAATCGACTCAGCTAACTCGGTCATCGCCGACGCATTGGTCATCGACACCTTATCCACTCGTTCGGCGGAAAGGCTGATTTCAGAGGTGCTTTGTTGCTGTCCCTCAACTTCTCTCGCCACTTCTTCCATTTTTTCGGTGATGGCACTCACCTTTTCAATCAACTGTCCAATGACGTCATTTGCGTTGCTAACCACTTGGTTACCTAAACGAACATTTTCGTTACTGACTTCATTGATGCTGGTGATTTGTTCGATCGCCGCGCTGCTCTTTTCGGAAAGCATTTTGACTTCTTGAGCGACCACCGCAAACCCACGGCCGTACTCTCCGGCCTTCGCCGCTTCGATACTCGCGTTGAGGGAGAGAAGATTCGTTTGAGTACCAATCTCCCCAATTTCGTCGGTGAATCGGACCACCTGGGCCGAGGATTCGGAGATTTTGCCCATCGCCGTTTGGATCGCCGCTAAAGCAGACTTGCTTTCTTCGGTGTCCGCGACGGCCGCTTTAACCAAGCCCACAATTTCCTCAGTCTGCTCGTTCATCCTCTGACCCGACTGCTCCAAGTCTTTGATATCGAGGTTAACTTGCTTAATCGCATCATAGGAGTGATCGCTGCTCTCGCTGACTGCCTCCGCGACATGTTTCACTTCTTCGATGGTGGAACTCAACTCAGTTGAAGCGGCAGACAAGGTATCTGACTGCCCCAAGACCAGTTTAATCAACTCATTAAAGGTACGGACCAAATTATTAAAGGACCGCTGTGTTGAGGCGCACTCGTCCACCCCTTCGACTGGGACCGTGTCGGTCAGGTCTTTGGATTTGTCTACATGCTCCACCAAGGCCTTCAGCGTTTTTAAAGCCCCCGTGATTTGCCGGGTGACCCACAGCCCAACCAGTAAACTGAAACCAATCGCCACCCAAGAAAAGATCATACTGCGGATTTGGTACCCTTTCAAATGGTCGGTGGCCTCGGTCAGTTGAGCTTGAGCTAAGGCAACTTGCTCCGCTGTAAAGGGCTGTAACACTTCGCTCAAAGCGACTGCAGAGCTGTCAAAACCATCCATCAACAGGTTGCCTGAGCCGGGGCCGCCAGCAACATATTGTCGAGCCATTTTCTGGCCCATCGCATAGTAAGCGTCCACACGTTCTTTGATGGTCTCGATCTGCTCTAGCCGCTTGTTGTCGCCGTTGTTCTCGTAATAGGTTTGAAATTCTTTCAGCCCCGAAACAAAAGATTGATAATTTTTTTCAGCCTGCTCAAATCCGTCGTCTAGCCCATCTTGGCCACGGGTAGCGGAGATATCGGTGAGAAACTGCTGGATTTGCACCACGTTTTTATCTAATTCCTTGGCTTTGATTGCAAAGGGGACGTTCACGTTCGCCGCTTCGTTCGCCGAGCGGTAGACCTGGTTCCCGACGCTGTAAGACCACAGGCTCAAACCTGCAAGCATGAGTAAGGGAACCGCTAGAATTAAGATGACTTTCGTCTGGATGGTAAATCGATTTAACATATTTTTTCTTGAATTAGGAATTTCTCTCGAAACCCTACCAGCAAGGGTTTCATTTTGCAAAGAAAAAGGATGTTTATGATTTCCATACAAAACACCTTTATAAACTAAGTCACTTACAACCTATCCTATTCTAACATCTAAGTGTCTGTCCCTGTTGAGCTAGTCAGCTTCGGGCTCCGCCCCTTGTACAGGGCCCCTAGTCTTATTTCCAGAAAAACAAAGCGTCTTTTTCAAAAACTTACAGGCTTTTAAACAACGAGCCTGGCTGTTTTTTGTGTTTTCTCTGTTGAGTCGAGTCCTGGTGTTAAGGACTCAAGACCAAGGTTTCTTCAAATCCAGGGTACGCTCCCAACATGGCTCGACGAGAGGAATCCTCCGGCGTCCTGGCTTCAAAGAGCTCCCGGCCCCTTGGGGCCCCGACACCCTTTTCCTACCAAACAATTCGTTACAAAAGGATACAAAAAGGGGGCTAGGCGTAGGGCAGCAAAGCCGCTAGACTGGCCCCATTAAACTTGATGGAAATCTAATGTACCAAGCAGCTTTATCTCTTTTTGAACAAGGCGGGGTGATGATGTACCCCCTGCTGTTATGTTCTCTCATCACTTTCACCCTCACCGTTGAACGACTGATCGTTCTGCGGAGCGGCCCGCTGGTTTCTTCGACAAGTTTGAAGAAATGGATCCGGTGGATCGATGAGGGTATGGACAAGGACGCGCTGCCAGCCAACCAGCCAGCTCCCTTGATCGATCAACTCTTAGTCCCCCTGGTGCCCTACCTCCCCATCGAGCTCGCTCGGTTAGAAGAGCGTCTCTCGGACCTCTCTCGAAAGGCAAGAAACCGTCTGGAACGTGGGGTGGTGTATCTTGACACCATTGCCGGGGTCGCCCCACTCCTGGGGCTTTTAGGAACGGCTCTCGGGATGGTTGAGGTCTTCGCTCAACTTTCGGCGGCAGGACACGCAAAAATGGAGGCGCTCAGTTCGGGGATTTCACAGGCTCTCCTCACCACAGTCGCCGGACTCTTGGTGGGCATCCCTGCTTTAATTGCCGCCAACCTGTTCACTCGACATATCGAGAACCTCCTGCTTAAGGCGGAAGACCAGGTTAACACGGTCCTTGACGAGCATTACACTTCGTTGGTTGATCATGAAAATCGCTGAAGCCAAAACTCGGCGAACTCAGATCAACCTCACCGCTTTGATCGACGTCTTATTTTTGCTGATCATTTTCTTTGCGGTGAGCACCAAATTTGCCGAGCAAGAGGCGGTTCCCTTGGAGCTTCCGGTTGCGAAAACCAGCCAAAAGCTAGCGATGCAAACTCGGGTGTTGATCACCATGAAGGACAAAGAGCACCTACGTATCAACGGGACCCAGATCAAATGGGCTGAGCTAGAACAGGGCTTAGATAACCCGCTCTTTGATCGAGAAAAAAAAGTGGTCCTTAATATCGATAAAGCGGTCCCCCACGGACCGGTGATCGAATTGCTCGACCGGTTGCGACAAGCAAAATTCAAGAAGGTAGCCTTTGGGACCACGCCGAACTGAGGCCTGGGCTTGGGGCACTGCCTTGTGCCTCGCCCTCGCCTTTCATATCTCGAGTTTGCCCAGCATGGGCCGGTGGGCTGGTCGGACCTTTTCACCTGAGCCGAGCCTGCCTCCGATGTCGTTAGACCTCTCTAGTTTGGCCCCAGCCCTGCAGCCTCCCAAGCCTAGCCCCAAAGCCGAGCCCCTACCGACCGAAGAAAAAGAACTTTCTGATCAAGCGGACAAAATCACCCCAAACGCCAAGTCCAGCTCTCCCGCCACAAGTCAAGCTGAAGATTTTGGGACCAAACAAGCCAAAGCAAAGCAAAAAAAACGGGCTGAACTCCAGCAGGTGCTCCAAGACCAAGGCCCCCAATCCACCGGCGAAGAGGGCCTGAAATTTGCGATCAACACCTACAAATGGAGCTACAAGCGGTTCATGCAAAACTGGGCTGTCGCCCTGTCCAAACGATGGATCGGCTCGGCTGATTACCTGCGCGGTGATTACCCCCAAGGAGGTTTTGTTTGGGTTAAAATCACTTTAAGCCGTGACGGCAAGCTCGAAGGCTACGAAGTGATGGATCAAAATGTCAGCAAAGATATGGCTTTGATGGTGGTCTACGCCGTGATGGGCGTACGAACCCGCCCTGCCCTACCAAGCGACTTTCCTGAAGACAAACTGATTGCCTACTGGCGTTTTGTATACCCAACCTACGCCGAACTGAAACAGATGATCCAACAAGCTCGAGGACAACAATGAACTTTGAATTAACCATCGAACGCTGGGCCTGGGCTGGGCAAGGGCTGGGGCACCATGAAGGCAAGGCAGTCTTCATCGGGGGGACCCTGCCGGGCGAACGAGTGATTGCCGAACCGGTCAAATCACGAAAAAACTACATGGAAGCCCGTTTGGTACAGGTGATTGAGACTGCCCCTCAGCGAATCGAGCCAACCTGCCCCCACTACCCCAGTTGCGGTGGCTGTGGGTTGTTACACTTGGGCTACGAAGACCAACTTCTTTTAAAAAAGTCTCAACTCCAGGAACAACTTGAGCGCCAGCAAATCGAAATCAACGCTCAACTTGTTGCCAGCCCGAAGCTATGGAACTACCGGTATAAAGGCAGCCTAAAAACTACCGGTTCGCAAATCGGGCTTAACCGCTACCGCAGCCCCCAAGTGCTGCCGATCCCTGAGTGCCAGGTCTTTAGCCAGGGCATCAAAGAGGCCATCGCCGCAATTGCCGGAAATCAGACCGGGGATTTGATGGCTCTTGAATCCCAGGAATCCGGTAAGGTCGCCTTGGTCTGGAACCGAAAGGGGAAACAACAACCCCAAGCGGGTCATGGGCAACAGGTGGTTGAAAATTATGGTTTTGGGGACCTTAGACTCGACGCTGGTTTATTTGCCCAATCCAACCCTCAAGTGGTTTCCCTGATTTTGTCAGCGATCCAAAACGCCGCTGCGAGCTACGAGAATATCTGCGAGCATTACGCCGGTTCAGGAACCATCAGCCATGTGATCGCTCCGACCGCCAAAAACTTCTGGGGCTATGAGGCGAGCGTCAAGGCCGCAAAACGAGGCAACCAAAATCTTGTTGAATTGGGGATACTCTCAGGGGAAATCAAGGCTCAGAAAGCCGAGCAAGCGAGCATCCCCGAGACCGCAGAACTTTTGGTGGTGGACCCCCCTCGATCAGGGATGGCCGCTGAATTGATTGGAGCGGTCTCTCGCTCTAAGGTCAGCCGCATCATCTATCTGAGTTGTGACGTACAAACCCAGGCGAGAGACCTGAATAAATTGCAGCAAGACGGCGGTTTTGTGGTAGAACAGGTGACCAGCTTTGACATGTATGTCCACACAGGACACCAAGAAACCTTAGCGATTTTGAGCCGTTAAAACTCAGGGAACTTAGGGCGTTCCTTTTTTTGGGCTCGGTACTCGAAAATCCGAGCAATTTTTTCTTGGAGCAAGGTGGCGTCATAAGGTTTGGTCATGTAGCTATCCGCCCCGGCTTTCAAGGCTTCTAACATTTGCTCCGGCTCTTCTTCGGCGGTAACCAGCAACACGGGAATGTCTTTAAACCGTGGGTCCTCCCGCAAGCGACCAAGCAATTCCAGCCCACTCATCTTGGGCATCGACCAATCAATCACCGCAACATCCGCCATCCAGGTTTCTAAAAGCTCAAGGGCTAAGAAACCGTCTTCAAGGACCTCTACCTCTTCATAGCCTAAATTGCGAAAAAGTTTTTTCGCCAGCAACCGAATCCCTAAGGAATCGTCGACCACTATAATCTTTAAGCTTTGTTGACTAATAGGCACAGTATTTTTGTTGATTGAATTTCTGGAAGAAACCTGGGATTCTTAAGTAGGTTTACTCATATTAACTGATTTACATCAGCTGACCAACTTTTTCAAGCAATACCCCCGCTACTCTATGGATCTACCTGAAAACCCAAGTCAACTTGCCCCGGCGTTAGATCGATTCCTTGAGGTGTCCGGTTGGAGCAGTTTAGATCCCCAAAAAAAGATGGATCTTGCGTACGGCGCCTACCAGCTATTCAGCCAAATTGCATATGACCTTAAAGACCAGGGAGCCCAGGCATACAGGCTAGTGGACAAACTTTCCCCGGCTCAGGTGGAATCATTCTTCAGGTCCACCGAACCGGCGGATTACCAAGAAACGCTCAAAAAACGAAATGAGCGACTCCAATGGATCCAGCAACTTCAGTGTTTCAGTTCTGCCTCTTCTTGGACTTTACATTTATTAGCAGCCCTCTCCGAGGAAAAACACTTCACCCCTGACCAACCGGTCCTCATTGAGTTTGAGCCGGTGATCGGTTTATATCTCATTTCAGGGAAACTCGAATCTTCGGTCTTCCAGTTCACCTTACCTCTTGAGCAAACCAGCGAGCTTCACGGAGAGTCTTGCACTTTACCAGGGGACCATGCGTCGGCTTACAACCTCAATGTGCAAGAAGCTACCGACGGGTTGTTCATCCCTAAGGACCGGCTCCTGAGCGTTTTGCCATGGAATCCTGAGCTGAGGGCGATTTTGGAAACTTCCGCTCACAGGCGGCATCAATCAGACTTAAACTTTCTCACTCGGCAACTCACCCAGCAGGCAGAGCAAGGGCGGCTGGTCCAGGAGATCCTAGATAACGTCGGGCAAGCAAGCTTTTCGATCGACGAACGAGGGGAAATCGGCAGCAACTACTCTGCCCAAGCGACCGACTATTTTGGTGAACAGCAACTTGCCGGTTTGCCCTTCGCCGACCTCATCTTACGAGAAGACCGTAAAGGCCTCAGGGCCTACTACCGCGCCTTGAGCATGATTTTTTCTGGCAATCAATTCGACCCTCAGGTTGTTTTAGAACTGCTGCCGAAGCATTCTAAGATCAACGGCCGAGAATTTCGGCTCACCTACCACTTTGCTGAAGACCGGCTAGGTTTCGTGGTCTCGGTTTTTGTGCAAATGCAGGACATCACCGAAGAACTGCTCAAAGCCAAACAGGCTGAAGAAACCCAGGCTCGGGAGGATGCGGAAAAGAAAATCCAAGAAAAGGTCCGGGAGAACATCGCTAGTTTCTTGTCGCTCCTCGAAATGATCGACCAAAACCGGACCCAGCTCAGCCCGGTTGTCCGAGCGGCAAAGAACAACCAAGGGGTCACCGGAGAAGAGCAACGGACACTACTCAAACAACTACATAGCATCAAAGGATTGTGCAGCCAATTTGAGCTGAAAGGACTTCGAACAGCGGTTCACCGGGTTGAAGGGGTCTTGACCGCCGCCGAGGAACCCCAACCTGAAGAGTTCTTAGCTCTCCATAAACGGTTAGAGCAACAATACCGATATGCCCATTCTCTGATCGCTAGTTTAGGTGAAAAGATCGTCAACGTTTTAATGGGCGTGAGTTTCACCCAAGAAGAATTCGCCCAACTAAAAACGGACCTGCTCCAAGATAATTTGGCTGCCGCTCGGCGGGCGGTCATACAAAAAGACCACGTGCCTGTTGAAAATTTGGTCGCCAGTTGGTCTGAGGACGTCCAGGCTTTAGGCCAAGCGCTGGGTAAACAAGTCGAATTCCGGTTTGACGCCCCTGAAAACGGCCAATTACCTGGGGACTTAGTGAAGCTGCTCAATGTCGAACTCCGGCATGTTTACCGAAATGCGGTTGACCATGGGATTGAGTCTCCTGAGCAACGAGAGTCTCAAGGTAAACCAGCCAAAGGCACGTTGACTTGTCGGGTCAGTGTTCAAGGAAACCAACTACACCTAGAGCTCGAAGACGATGGGGGGGGAATCAATTGGGAGTTCATTCAAGCTAAGGCCCTAGAGAACCCTCGAATTGACACCGAAGAGGTACAACAATTGATTCAAGCCGGAGAGGATTGGAAAATCTTATTTCTGCCAGGGTTTTCGAGCCAAGAGGAAGTTTCTGAAATTTCTGGCCGAGGCGTCGGGATGGACGCAGTCACTCAAGCGGTTGAGCAGTTTAAAGGAGACCTAGGGGTCTCAAGCAGTTTAGGGAAGGGAACTCGGTTTTGGTTTCGGTTCCCCTTGATTAACTGACTTTTAAGGCGGTGAATTCGTCGAGCGCTCCGGGACCAAAGACCTCGACTGGATCGATTTCGTTGGTGATCTTTAAATCCTTTTGGGTCGCTAAATCGATCAAGTTCGCCGGGCTGACCTTCTCACCTTGGGGGCCTTTGACCACCGCAACCAAGGGCCGTGAGGGTTCCTCGGGCACATTCATCACAAAGCCCTGTGTCCCGTCTGAAAGCACCACAAAAGACCCCAAGGGGTAGAGCCCCATAATGTCAACAAAGTCGTCTAAGACGTCCTCATCGAACTCGATCCCTGCGAGGGCATCTAAATACCTCATCGCTGCCGGGGCAGTCCAAGATTTCTTATACGGCCGTCTGCCAATCAACGCTTGATACACATCGATGATCCCCAGCAAACGGGCCTCGTAGGACACTTTCGACTGTTCGGCTTTTCGGGGGTAGCTGGAGTACACTTGCCCATCCACCTTTACATGATGGTACAACGCCATATTGACCATCACACTTGGCATCTTCAATTCTTCCAACAGTTGAGCACTTTTTTCAGGATGACTTCGCAACTGCTTCATTTCTGGGCTGTCTTTTTCAAAGCTGACCGTACTTTCTAAGATCGATTTAGGAATCATTGATTTCCCAACATCGTGAAGCAACCCGGCTAAAAAAGCTTCTTTCGTGTCCCGAAAGGCAGAAACTCGTCCTTTGGCGAGACAGATTTTCTCGTAGACACCGGTAAAAATCGCACCCACGTCAACGCAATGACCATAGGTGTGGTTATTTTCCTTTAAGGTTGCCAAGGCCCCCATCGCGTCGGCGTATTCGTTTTCGACAATACTATCAACCAAAGGGTCTAAGCTTTTGAGGTCTGAGATCCCTTGGGCCAAACCGTCCATCACCGATTCAATGGCATTGACCGCCTTTTCACGCACCACCACCCCGGCTTTTACTTTCGCAGCCAAGGCGTTGACTTGAGTCACTTTTTGTTCCCTGGTGATCTCTGGCGAAGAAAGAGCGACCTCAAACCGTTTGAATCGCTGTTGGGTGAGCGCACTGATCAGCTTGTCGTTAACAAGGGTCAAATGCTTTAGTTTCTCAGGAAACGAGGAAACCTGTCGTGGCTCGTCGCCGGCGGTGAGTTGTTCCACCCCGATAAACTTAAAACCGCCCTCTCGAAGGACTTCTGCTTGGGCCCCTGCGAAATTCAGCTGCAACCACTCACATCCCTTTTGGTCAAGAACAGAAAAACGCTCTTCGAGACCTAAGTAGGCTTGAATGATCATCCCCGATTTTAAATTTTCTAACTGGACTTCCAACGGCTCTCTGCCTCAAAGGTTAAACTCGGTAAGAATGCTCTACTTTCAAGACTAGCCCAGATAGGAGCACAGGGCAAGCTAGTTTCGGTAAGTAATGTGACATAATTTTTAGTTTCACCAACACCTTAACCTACAAGTTCCAACAGGCTTAATGTCACTGTACCTGGGAGTTAAGAGAAACAAAAGTCTGCCCCAGCCGAACAAAAACGAGTTCCTACCCTAGGCTGCACCTGCGTGAAAAGACCCCGGAAGCCGCCAGGTCGCGAACCAACGGGCTATAAGATGACTTCGATCACCCTACCCAGCCCCCTCCTGAGAGCCTACTGCCTAATCTAGTAGTTTCACAAAAACCATCAGGAAAACCACTTAGTTCCCAGGCTTCATTTGCATGCTTTGTATGCATCACCCTGGACGGTGAAGCTTTGACGTTTGCCATAGAATAGGATTTTTCTTCCACAAGCTTTGCTAGACACTTACACATGCCAAGGGTATACTCCCGAAAGTTTTAAACAAAGGAGCTGAAAAAATGAAACCCACAATTCTAGTCATTGAAAGCAGCGAAATCCAAGCCCGCATGATCTCTGAAACCCTTTCTGGGTCCTTGGGGCTGAGAACCCAAAAGGTGCATAATTTCGAGCAACTCGAGGGTGCCGTCACCGCACTTTCGGGGCAGGATGTCATTGCAATTTCAAATCTACAATTGCCCGGGGCAGTGGTCGGTGAAGCGGTGGATTATTGTTTAGACGAAGGGATCCCGACGATCGTCTTGACTTCAACCATCGAGCCGGAACTTCGTACCGCCATCTTAAAAAAGCAGATCGTTGATTATATCGTCAAAAATTCCCACTCCTTTGATCAAATCACGAGTTTGGTGGACCGACTCATTAAAAACGCGAATATTTCTGTGCTGATTGTTGATGATTCTCAACTCTTCCGTTCCGAGCAAAGACGGCTTCTCACACTACAAAAGTTTAACGTCTATGAGGCAAACGACGGCCTTGAAGCCCTGGAAAGATTAAATCAACACCCTGAAATTCAAATGGTCCTAACCGACCTCGAAATGCCCAACATGGATGGTCTCGTCCTCACCAATGAACTGAGAAAAGTATTTTCAAAAGAAAAGCTCGCCATCATGGGCCTGTCGTCTTATGGCGACAATCACACCTCAGCGCTGTTCATCAAAAACGGGGCGAACGACTTTCTCAGAAAGCCCTTTTTGCAAGAAGAGTTCAACTGCCGGGTCCAGCAAAACATCGAATTACTAGAATATATTCAGAAACTTGAAAAGGCGGCCCACTGCGACTACCTCACCGATTTGTTCAACCGGCGGTACTTTTTTGATCAAACAAGCGAAAGGTTTCAACAGTCAGGTAATCAAGCTGGGGTGGCTATGTTTGACTTAGACCACTTCAAGCAAGTCAACGACACCTATGGCCACGAAGCCGGTGACGTCGTTTTGGTGACCTTTTCTGATTTACTAAAAAAGCACCTTGATTCAGTGGGGTTGGTTGCAAGGCTTGGGGGGGAGGAATTCGCCATCTACTTTGAAAAAAGCAAACTAGAGCTCGCCCGCTTCGCAATTGAGAACCTCCGAAAAGCCACAGAAGACACGCCGGTTTTCTTTGGGGACCAAGAAATCAAGGTGACTGTATCCATCGGCCTGCACCACGGTCAGGGGGAATCAGTGGACCAGCTGTTAGCCGAGGCAGACAAAAACCTCTATTTAGCGAAAGAGTCGGGAAGGAACCGGTGTATTGGCTGAGACTTAGGCGAAGTCGATCAACCCTCTAGACAAGCTCACAGCCACCGCATGAGGGGCGTTGTGGGCGTCTAATTTTGTGTATATTTTATTCATCAACTGCTGAGTCCTCGACTCGGAAATCGCTAATTCTTCGGCGATCATCCGGCGGTTCATCCCCTTTTGTAACATCTGCAGGATATTTTTTTCTCGGTCTTCTAATAAGCTTTGATCCCTCTGTTTCTGTATATGGGTATAAGCTTGATGAATATGGGGTTTTATGGTGTCTAAGATAAACTCAGTGCGTCGAGTAAAGTCTACACCTCCTGCAATATTAATTTGGCTAAATTCTCGTTTATTGCTGGTGTAGCTACGGACGGCATAGCCTTCATTCAACCCCGATTGAATCGCAATCTGCTGCCATTGGGGGTTCCCTTCATATTGAAACAACGTCATATTCCAATAATGATGAGAAAATTGCTGGCTGAGCAGCAACGAAAACACCGGGTCGTGATGTTCTAATCCAGCGCTTTGTTCGGGGTGTTTCGTTGTAACCGGCCAATTGACCTGATAGTCTGCGTGTTCCAGTAAATCACCGGATTCATTGAGGTCAACTAAGTGGAAATAGAGCGATTCAAACCCGAGCAATTCTTTCAATAACCCGAATACCCTCTCAAGATCAGCCCCTTGCTCAGCCTGGATGCAAAGATTAATCATTTCAATGGTCTTCAACGCATCTTCAGCGGAGCAAAAACTCTCTTGAGCGATCAAGGGTTGTTGAGAAAGTTCGGGATCAGTCATAAATGGCTTGAGTGATTGTATTTAAGGGATTTTTTGGTTACTCATCAATCGCCCACCAACCCTCTCAAAAAGGGTAGTCCAGTGCTTATTGACCTGTCTTTCTAGCGGATATTCAGCGAAACATAAAGCCATTTATCCATAAAACAACAATTTTTTTCCCCATCCTCACAGGAAATTAAAACCGGAGATAGCCTGTCAGGTTCACCATGCTCCCGCCAAAATCTAAAGACAAACTTCCATTTCCTTGATTATAGGGATCATTGCTAGAGCGGACCCAAGGAGCGGAGAGGGTTCGAGCTTCCATCACCACCCCAGACCGAGGACCTAAACTAACGTTTGCTCCGAAGGTGCGAAAATGCATCAATCCGTTAAAGGTACTGCGGGTTTGCCCCCCTTCGACCAGCGTCGCATCCATCTCGCCACTGATCACACCCAAACCAATGCCGATAAAAGGCTGGAATGAGTCTTGGCTAAGGTCCCGGAAATACATTCGAGCATTGGTGGTGAGCATATTTAAAGTCATACTCACCGGAGGAGCCACAATCACACCGACCGCTGAAGCGGTCGATTCGGGAGTCGCGGTAAAATACAGCCACTCTAACCCCCAGGCCCAACCTTTAAGGATATCCAAAAAATTTGTTTCAGTCACATCCAGATAGGTGAGGTTCCCAAACAGGCTGCTTGGGGAGGCGCCCTTTTGATAATCTTCGTCTCCTGTATACTGGGCGAAAACATGGTTTCCACTTTTGTACCCATAGTTGACCATCCCGGAGCTTACCTGGTTAAAGTGCCCGCCTCCAAAGGATTCTACCCCACCAGAGGAACCATTTTCGGCGCCGCCAACCGGAGTGTCCAGCACAGGAGGTGCATCAACAAACTCTTGGGCACAGACCGACGAAGCCAAAAACCAACTGTACAGAAAAAGGATGAAAACAAGTCGCATTTTACTCTAGGAATTTACCGATTCGTTCCAAACGGTACCCTTCAAACAGGCTCTTGTCTGAGTGATGGGACCAATAAATGATCACCCCTCGACCGGCGATGGTCGATTCGTCAACAAACCCCCAATAACGGGAATCCTTCGAGTTTCTTCGGTTGTCCCCCATGGCCCATACTTTCCCTTGAGGAACGATAAATTCCTCATCCATCGGCAGGCCGATTAAGGAAGGGTCGTAAAAAGCGTGGGTGTTTGCTTCGAGCTTTCCATTGACATAGACCCGCTCCCCGGAAAGTTTCACCCGGTCCCCGCCAACAGCGATCGCCCGTTTGATAAAGTCGATTTTTGGGTCCACCGGGTAAGGAAAGACAATCACATCCCCTCGCTGCACCTTTGAAACAAACAATTTCATGTCGGTGAAAGGGACCACATAGCCATAGGCATGTTTATTCACAAACAAATGGTCCCCAATTTCAATGGTATGAATCATCGACCCGGTCGGGACTCGGTAAGGGGCAAACAGCCAGGTCCGAAAGACAAAGGCGACAATCCCGGCGAAAATCAACGCCTCGGTCCACTCCCGGATGGTTTTGTTTTTGATAAATCGTTCTAAATTGATGATCTTCTTCATAGTTTTTTTCCAGATTAAACTCTAATTCTAGCGAACTTCGCTATATTCGACAAGCGCCTAAACGCCCCGCTTTGCATTGATCTTGTCACGGATGAATAAGGCACCAGGGGAACGAAGGTACAAACTCACCACATAGTAAAAAACAACCCCCAGTATGCCAAGCAAAGGTAACCTCACCCAGACTGACCATTCGCTCACAAGAGGGTGCAGCGACTGTAGGCCAAACCAAAGCCCGATCGTTGCAAATAAGGTCTTCGCAAGACTCACCCCCAGCGACCGGTTCAGAGTGCTTTGCAGTTTTAACTTAGGTAGCAATACCAAAAGCAACATCAATTGCACGATCTGACTCAGCGATGATGCCCAGGCGATTCCGAAGTGTCCCATCGTCCGAGAAAACCCAAAGGCCCCCGCCAGGTTAACCAACATCACAACGAGCGAGACCCAGACCGTTAACTTCACTTTTTTCGCCCCCTGGTACGCCGTGAGCAAAATCCGGTTCAGCCCAATAAACGCCAACCCGATGATGTGATACCTCAAGGCCCCCGAGGTCATCGCCATTGAGGTTTGATCAAACTCCCCTCGCTGAAATAACGCCGTGACGATCTCCTCAGATAAGATAAACGCAAGCACCGTAACCGGCAGGGTCACAAAGGCAACGACCCCGAGAGCCTGGCTCAAGATTTGGCTGACTTCACCAGTCCGCCCTTCGGCAAAAAAACCAGAGAGTCGGGGCAGCATCACCGTTGTAATGGCCACAACAAAGACCCCTAGCACCAACTCAAGCAACCGGTTGGAAAAGGTCAAGGCACTCAGGGCACCGGTGCCTAGGGTGGTCGCAATCAAGTTACTGATCAAGATATTGATCTGATAAATCCCAACCCCAAAAAGGGTCGGGACAATCAAAACAAAGACGTTTTTTATTTTTGGGTCAAACCAAGGGTTTCCAAAAAACCTCATCCGATTCAGCCGGAGGTAGGGGATCTGAAAGGTCAGTTGGATCAACCCCCCAAGCATCACCCCAAGGGCAAAGGGTATCGCCGGGTTTTCGAACAAAGAAGACAACCCCAAAGCGCAACCGATAATCGCCAAATTCAGCCATACGGGAGTCACCGCAGAAACCCAAAACACCCCGACACTGTTGAGCACCCCTTGGGCAACCGCGGCGAGGGAGATCAACACCAAATACCCAAACATCAGCCGGGTCAATAAGATCGTGATTTCTCGAGTTTCTCCACTAAACCCAGCGGCAAACACGTGAGTGACAAGCCAAGGGGTCTGCCAAATCAGTAAAGTCGTCGCTGAGCATAGCACCAAGGCCAAGACCCAGAAAAAGCTAGCTGAGAAAGCTAAGGCCCGATCCCGCCCTGATTCTTTGTCTAAATCGCAAAAAACGGGAATGAAGGCGTTGGACATCGCCCCTTCGGCTGTCAACCGGCGAAAAAGATTCGGCAAAGAAAAAGCCAGGGCAAAGGCGTCCGCATAAATCGACGTCCCCAAGGCCCAGGCTCGGACCATCTCCCGCAATAATCCCATCACCCGGCTCAACAGGGTGATTATACTGACCACTCCAATGGAGCGGGTCATTGATTTTTGTGCCATGACTTCAAGTGAGTTGCAGGTAAAATCCGAACCGATAGAAGCCAAGATAGCCTGAGAAGCCCAGGTTGACCAGCAAGGACTTGAAAAAAATCAGTCTGATCCTTGCCAGAACGCGGAAATGGTACGATTCTTTCTTTGCTTGGGATACAAAAGAGATCCTACTCCCACAAATTTCGGTTAAGATGCAGGTTAAAAAATACATCGCCAACGACATGCAAGAAGCTGTGCGGCTTATCAAAGAGGACCTTGGTTCTCGCGCCGTCATCCTCTCGACTCGCAAAGTTCGCAAAGGTGCAGGGGCCTTCGGGCTCTTTGGAAAGTTCGTTTTGGAAGTCACTGCGGCCAAAGACGAACCCAAAACTAAGCCCGCCCCGGCTCCGGCCCCAGCCAGAGAACCTGAGCCGACTCCGCCTCCGAGCTACGCCGCTGCGATGGCCGAACCGATCAACGACGAAGCACCTAGCCAGCCTGCGGCTTCACGACCAGCCAGAGGCCGGGCCCAACCGGTGTACCAGGGACTGCAAGACGACATCAGCGAACTCAAGGAGTTGGTCGGCGACCTGCGCCAAGGGGTACGCCGAAATGTCAATGATGAAGCCAATGTGGGCCACCTTCGCTATGAAATCCACGAGCTCAAACAGATCGTTAACCAACTGGTTTCCCAATCCGGCGAGTTGCGTAAGGAAGACCTCCATGAGAACTTGATCGCTTTGTATCAGCAGTTATGTTTTAACGGTGTGGAAGAAAAGTTTGCCCGAAAATTGGCGGAAGAAGTCCAAAAGAAAGTGCCTTCAGGGGAGCTAGAAAACTTTTCTTATGTGAAAATTTATTTGGCTCGCATGTTTATGCAAGTCTTAAAAATCAAAAGCAACGTCACCAAAAAAACCAGCAAATTTAGCCCCAAGGTCCTCACGTTCCTGGGTCCAACGGGGGTTGGGAAAACGACGACCTTAGCGAAGATCGCCAGCGCCGAAAAAATGCGTAACCCAGACATTAAGATCGGTTTACTCACCATCGACACCTACCGAATTGCTGCGGTGGCTCAGTTGCAAGAATACGCCCGGATCATCAAGGTGCCCTGTAAGGTTGTCAATGAAGCCAGTGAGCTACAAACAGTCTTAGCCGAGTTCCGAGATATGGATCTGATCCTCATCGACACCGCAGGCCGTAGCCAACGCGATGAAATGCAGATGAGCGAGCTTCGAGACTTTTTCCATGGCGACGAGGAGTTTCAAAATATATTAGTGGTTAGTTCCACCACCAAGGATGCGGATTTGGTGGAAATCACCAAGCGGTTCTCTACCTTGACGTTATCCGGGGTGATCTTCACTAAACTGGATGAATCGACAAATTATGGGACCATCTTTAACCACGCCATCCGGTTCAAATTGCCGATCACCTTCTTAACAACCGGCCAGAATGTACCTGATGACATTGAGACTGCAAGTCGAGAACGATTGATCGACCTGTTACTCAATATTTCTGGGGAAGTGGAAGAATTGGGCAAATGATAAAGTCCAGTTGCTTTTTTCGTTAGCCCGAAGTCTAATAGCCTTTATAAAGTCGCCCTCAACTCAGTAAGAAAACATGCGAGACCAAGCCGCCAACCTTCGTGAGCAGTTTAAAGAGCCCAAACCCCAACGATTGGGTCTGGATTCTACTGTCCGTTCTTTAAGCTTTACCAGCGGTAAAGGCGGGGTAGGGAAGACCAACATCGTCATCAACATGGCGATCCAGCTTTCGAAGATGGGGAAAAAGGTTCTGATCTTGGACGCAGATTTAGGGCTGGCGAACATCGACATCATGCTCAACTTAGTCCCTGAGTTCACCATTGAAGATGTTTTGATGGGGAAAAAGGGGATCAACGAGGTGATCCAGCATGGTCCTGAAGGGGTTCATGTCCTGCCTGCGTCCTCTGGGATCACCGAAATGAGCGAGTTGAACAGCGACCAGCAAATGTCTCTGATCAAAGAACTCAGCCGGCTCAAAGACAATTACGATTATATCTTAATCGATACAGGGGCGGGGATCGCTAGTTCTGTGTTGCGCTTTAATGCGGCGGCAGACGAAATTTGTGTGGTGACCAACACCGAACCCACGGCGATGACCGATGCCTACGCTTTGATGAAAATCATGGCGACCAAGTATCAAGTCAAGCGGTTTAACCTGATCATCAATCAAGCGACCGGGATGGCCGAAGCCAAGCAAGTTCACCAAAAGCTTGCCACTGTATTCAACCAGTTTTTGCCTGTAGATTTGGTTTTGACCGGGTTCATCCCTAAAGACCCAAATTTTTCTAAAGCGGTTCGCAACCAATCTCCGTTATCGGTGATGTTTCCAAACAGCCCGACCGCCAAGGCCTTCTACCTTCTAGCGAAGCATATTGACCTGAACATCGGGAAAGCCTTCGACTCTGACCGACCGAACTTTTTCCAACGATTAGGTCTCTGGAAACGCAAGTAACTCCCCCTTTAGCTCCCTGAGTAAGCTTCCAACAACAAGGCTAGCATCTGCCCCCGAACCGAGCGGTTCCCCTCAGCAAAAATCACAAAGGGTTTGTAGCCCCCTGAATCCAACTGGATGTAACCCACGACGTTGGCTACCCCTTCCAAGGTTCCAGTTTTGAGCCATACCAACCTGTTTTTAGGTAAGTTCCGAAATTCTTTGTGATGGTTTTGCTTAAGCCCTGGCAAAAGGTCTTTATATTGACCGAAATAGTTCATCAACTTCAACATCCCCGGCAAACTCACTTTGTTGTCCCGGTCGATTCCGCTTCCTTCAGTTAAGAATATTTCGTTTTTTTCGATCCCCACTTCTGTTTTCAAAAATCTTTGAATCACCTCCACCCCTTCGCTCAATTTTGCAGGGGTCCCGTGTTGTTTTAGTGCCAGAGCCATAACTAACTGATTCGCGATATAATTGGATGAACGATATAACATGCGTTTAACCAAATATTCCACTGTTTTATCGCTTTGGTACTCAAGCACCAACAAGTCACCAGGCACCTTCTCATGAAACCGTAGCTTCCCTTGCCGCTTCATCCCTGCCTTTTTAAAAATGTGATCTGCAACTTCTAAAGAATATTGAGCTCCCGCCCGGGCATTGGGCGCCACGTTGAGCTGCTGGAGTCCATTCGGTAGCCCCTTGGCTCTCCGGCGAACGGCATCGGTGATCGGGGTGTTGGGGTTATAGGAGTATAGCTTTCTTGACCTCACCTTCAAGGTGGCCAAGTTTGCATTGGTGACAAGGGGCCCGATCGGCGCATAAAACGGCTCGATCCCTCGTTCACGACCTTCAAATTCCGGTCGGAGTTCGTAACCACTCAAATCAACACACAGGTTGTTGATCGGCTGGCCAAAGACTCCCTTTTCTTTTAGGGCCGATGCTAACTTAACCCAATCTTGGGTGCGAAAACCAGGGTCTCCGAGACCTTTGATGATCAAGTTGTTCGAATCGTCCTTGTACACCAAGGTGGAAAACTTTGTTTTAGGGCCTAAAAGTTTTAACGCAGCGGCGGCAGTGGCTAACTTGATCACCGATGCAGGGATGTATTGCTGAGACCCAAACACAAGGTCAGGGTACTCGCTCCCCCCGGTGATGAGTCCCCCTTTACCTAGTACCTCCTGGACATGGTTCGACCATAGCCTCCCTTTTTGGGGATCCATGACCTTAAACCGGACTTTTTTGGTCCCTGAATAAGCAAACCCATCAAAGGCCCTAAATTCCGCAACATCGACCCCAACAAACCCTTTCTTGGGCTGATACGCCCATTCCTGTTCCCCTGATTCGACCAAGGTCCCCGACTCGGTTCCTTGCACCAAATAAAACCGAACCGGCTCGCCTTCCGGGTCGAGACCGTGCAGACGAAACACCTTTTTTTTATTCCCAATGACGATAAATCCGGATGAAGTTACTTCAGGCGGTTGGTTTGGTGGCCCTACTGCTACCCGTACGACCCCAGGCGGACTGACCGAATCGGGGTCAACAGCAGCAAAGGAGAATTGGTCTTCCCCTTGATAATCTGGGTCGGGCTGGTAGGTTACAAAAGGCGGCGCTCCTTTGAGTTTGCCGTGCAAAGGTTTGGAAAGAACTTTATAGACCAACCGATCGCCTTCGATATCGGTGGCGTCTAGTTGAATCGACTTGGCTTGTCCTTGGGTAGTTTTTACATCCTGATCTAGGGCCACCGGAGGATCATTCAGGTTGGACACTTCGATAGTGACCGTTGCACTTCCGCCTTCTAACTGTTTTTTACTGGCCACATAGGTGAAGCTGTCTTGACCAAAAAAGTTCACCTCTGGGCGATAGACAAGGATAGCCCCATCTCCGGTGAGGGAACCGTGTTTTGGTTGGTTCAGGATTTTAAAAAGGACGTTTGATTGATCTGCATACAGAAAGATTTGGGTTTCCCCTTCCTCTTGAACCATTGCTGAAAAACTTTGAGCTTCCGGTGCATTCTCCCAAGGCAAACTAAGCCAGACAACAACCGGAAACGAAAGCCCAATGACAATCAGCCAAGACTTAAAAGGATATCCCATACACGTAAGAGAGGTAGGTATTGTTGAGGCCGCTAGTATCTGCGCCCCCAGAAAAATGCATCCGTTGGGTGTACTCGATACAACCCAGTTCTCCTAGGCCGACGGCCACATAGGGCGCAATAGACCAGCCAAAAGAATAGTAGGTCGGCCCATTATTTAACTCTGTCAGCAAACCGGTTTGTTTTTGCTGGACAAGCCAGCGGTAAAGCCCGGCACGGCTACCTACTTTAAAGTAGGTTTTATCCCAAACAGGCCCTTTCTGAGTCAGTTTATTTCGGTTCCCGAAAAACTGTTCCCCTACAAAATCTAAAAACTCAGAATTGGCTTCGGTATTTTTAAAGGCTCCCCGAGACCGGGTGTACCCGCCACCGATCCAAAGGTCGGGTGACAGTTCATGCAAATAGTCGAGCCTCGCACCATAATGGGCACTCACTCCATCTAACCCAGCCATTTTCCCATAAGGATAGGTTTTTGAGTTCACTTGCCCGGCAAATGTTACCTGATCGTGCCCTTCTGCGAACAAGTAGGCTGGCAGGGACAAAAGAAAAATCAAAAGGATAAAGAAAGGTCTCATCCTATCTCCAAGGGGTTTAAGTCGCATCAGGGGTTCCTCGAGGCTTTAAATTCATTGGTTTGTCCTTTTGTTCTTCAAATTCTAGGCCAGACTGAACTCTGCGTTGTCAAACTCAAACCGAGAGTTTATATTAACCAAAACCCTTTCTAGAAAACACCATGGACCAATTTCTTTTAAGCCTACAGGCAATCCCCGGATTTTCCCCGGTTTTGATTGTCATCGGGTTAGTGATGATCTTAAAAGACATCAGAAAACTGTACAAACTTGCAATCGAACCTCAAGACAAAAAGAAAAAACCTGACTTGAAGTTTTACTTCGTCATCCCTGGCCTTTTCTTTTTCGCTTTTGGCTATCATGTCATGATGGCTGTTGCGCCTCAGTAAATGTTTCCTTAAGGGCCTCAATAAAAACCTCAGAGGCCCTCACCTTTCGGATAGTCCCGTTTTTCTTCAAAAAGCCATTCGTTTTCTGCGTTTCTCCTAACCTATTGTCCCAGAGATAATTTTAAACCTTTTTCCCTAATCAAGGTGAGTTTAAGGTGTTTAATTTTCTCGAACAAATCTTGATCGCTGGGATTTAAGCTACCCGCTACAACTTATTTTTTTATCTACTTTTTAGTTGCCGCTTCGGGAAGCATTTTACGAAGGTTCTTCATTCAAAAAAAACACAAAAAAAACCCGTCTTTTGTTCTTCACAAAAGACAAGCTCTTTTATCTTAACCGGCAACGATCGACGTGCCCACAAGGTACCCCGGCAGCCGTCGCTTCTGGAACCTTTTTACAAAGGTTCCTCATTCTAAAAAAACACAAAAAAAACCCGTCTTTTGTTCTTCACAAAAGACAAGCTCTTTTATCTTAACCGGCAACGATCGACGTGCCCACAAGGTACCCCGGCAGCCGTCGCCTCGGGTACCGTTTTACGAAGGTTCCTCATTCTAAAAAAAACACAAAAAAAAAACCCGTCTTTTGTTCTTCACAAAAGACGGGATTTTTCCATTTTAATCGGTTGACGACCGACCTGCCCACAAGGTCCCCCTGCAGCCGTCGCCTCTGGCACCGTTTTACAAAGGTTCCTCATTCAAAAAAAAACACAAAAAAAAACCCGTCTCTTGTTCTTCACAAAAGACGGGCTTTTCCATTTTAATCCGGCGACGACCTACTCTCCCACAAGGTTACCCCTGCAGTACCATCGGCGCTGAGGGACTTTACTTCTGTGTTC
>Ga0316204_10002825_pt1 | contig 37481 bp, 30 predicted proteins | sample 6monrhotite_MG_2_FD_205661 | JGI IMG/M metagenome (GOLD analysis project Ga0316204, IMG submission 205661) | Microbial mat bacterial communities from mineral coupon in-situ incubated in ocean water Damariscotta River, Maine, United States -... | ecosystem: Environmental > Aquatic > Marine >... | reverse complement strand
AGACCTAGTGCAAGCCCAAGTCTTTTAGATAAATTACGCTGCGTAAGATCACTCTGTTGCTCTATAGATTGGAGCAACGGTAGTGTGATATCCATATCTTCATCAGGGGCGTTCATAGGGTGAACACTCTACCTTATTCAAATAAAAAAGCAAGATCGTAAATCTGATTTTGGAAACAATTATCAATAAAAATACTACTCAATTAACTTCTCACGCTTTAATTTCAGGATTATTTCCGAGAGCTCCCATAAAGGAACTCCAATTTCATTCGCAATTTCAATATTACTTAGCTTGCCATCACAATAAGCCAAAAAATTCATCATGCTTCTTACTTGTGTAGCAGTATTTTTCGTACTTATAGTAGGGTACAACCCTCTTTTCCCCAATTGGGGCTCACAATGTACAGCAATCTTTAAAGTTTCATTAAGCTCAAGACATTCAATAGACTTTTTCAAAACATCATATCCTCCATTCAAACCGGCTGCTGTAACCAATTCCAAGTTGTCTAGCGAGGTATGATATTCATCGTAACAACCATATTTTGTTCTCATGATTGAACAAACAGGAAGGTTAAAACCAGGACTACAATATTGCCTTTCATCACTTCCTCGATCTAAATAAGTGTAGCTAACAAATTTTGGGTGAAGATTTTTCAATACATGCAGTGCAACTACATCTGCAATTGTATTTTCTTGTCTAGATGGCAAATAAGAATAAGCTCTATCATCCCCCACACAAGTAATATTAAAACCCGCAACCATGTTCTCTTTCATCTCTTCACCGTTGCGACTCAAATAAGCAATCGACCCTATAGTTTCTGGGATAAATATTATTCGATAGGTATACTTTTTATCTCTAAGCGCAGAAATCCACCTAGCTAAAAAAGTAGTAACTACAGGGCCAGATAGCTCGTTATTTGCCATTGAAGGGTGACAAAGATAAGTAGATAAAAATATTTCTTGTTTTAATTTTCCTGGAATTATTAATTCACCATACGTTAAAGAGCCATTCTTTAATTCACTATCAACAACAACTCGATAATTTCCTGGCTTTAGATTTTTCCTTTCTTCATCAGAAATACAAAAACCCCAACGCTCTTTATAGTAAGATGTTACATAAGGTATTGCTTTCGGCTGGTCTGGCAGAGAATGTAAATGTTCTTGTAGTTCATCTAGCGAAACATTTTTATCAACAGGGATAGAGTATCCCACCAGATGTATATTTGACTTCTTAAAATCACAAATTTTATTACCGTCTGGTGTAATAATGTATGCATCTTTAATATTCCACTCTTTGGGGATCTCCCAATCAAAACATCTAGTCCCAGTTGGAACCTCTATTACATCCAAAGCTGGCAAATATTCCCTTAATATATCAATAGATGCTCTAAAACCATCACCTGTAATACTTCTACAAATAGGAAATAATTTTTGACATAAGTTATACATTTCAGAACCTAAATTAGACATCTGCATCTCCCTCGATACGATATAAGGTATTTTTTGCCCTACCAGACAGGATAATATTCGAAACAAAATCATACATTGTATTAGCTAAAACAGTTCTTAGACCTACTCCTTCATTAGGCCTATCACCAGAGTAAATCCCCTCGCTCCACATCAGCTCTCCTGCAGGATTTACATGAGTTAGAACTTTATTTTTAAGATTTCTAACAAATAGCCCATAAGTTTTAATCTCTGAGTTACCATTACTATCAGTATATTTACCAGTAAATTTTTTATGGTATCGATAATCTACAGCATGCATCTCTTCAACATGATGATAAAAAGTCATACTATTTTGATCAGGAAGACTCAAAACTGCAATTTTCCCATTCATTGTTCGAAGCATCGCAAAGGGTGAATCATCTCCATAACCACTAAAATTATCAATACTACGAAATGCTTCAGACTGGGAACCAATAGCTACAAATGAATAAACCGGGTGCCCCGTTCTTATTGCCAATGGATGAAGCCTGGCAGCTTCAGTAAGAAGCCCCATCTGTGAAGGTGTATTTCTGATATCAAAAGGAACCCCATTAATAAAATCAAAATTATATAATGGCAATAATAATGTACCTGATGTGCCAACTGCATTCAAAAAAGATTCTAAAATATCTTGTGGTGAGAGCCTAATACCCTGCTTTAGATAACGACGAAAAGTATTTTTGATATCACTATGAACAAGCAATACATCGCCATCAGCAACACCAGAATTTCTCCATTCATCAGCTAAATTTTTTATTATCATTTCACTCATCCTTAGCTTTCAAAAAAATGATTTAATATCCCAACCTTCAGAAAGACATTGCTCAAACAACTGCAAGCAAGCATCGCTCGCACGACGGTAAAATTGAAATGAAGAGGATAAATATTTTGCTGTTAAACGACTTTTTTCAGCAAAACCTTTTGGGGTCAAATAATAGAGATAACGATTGGCAGGAACCTGTTCAATTTTGATCAGTCCCTTACGGATACAATGCTTTAAATAAGAATTGGTCAGACCTAGTGCAAGCCCAAGTCTTTTAGATAAACTACGCTGCGTAAGATCACTCTGTTGCTCTATAGATTGGAGCAACGGTAGTGTGATATCCATATCTTCATCAGGGGCGTTCATAGGGTGAACACTCTACAGCATCAGCCATAAATTGCAAGAAAATTGGCTTTAGCTAGAGCCTAAGTAAGTCAACCGAAAGAAAGTAAAAAGATGTACTTTAAAGCGAAAACAAGTCCTCATAATATTGCTCTCGCTGTTGTTTATAGAAGTCTCGAAGCATTTTTGAGAAAGAAGTTGCTGGCAAACTATTTAATCTGACTTGCATTTGATCTGCAGAGTCCCACAATGCCCCCCTCTACGATTGCAAATTGCTAAATAATCCTCTCTTACACAACTGATAGAAACTGCATCAGCCACCTCAGGGCCTTTGACGAATTTATTTTTATGCCAACCTTCTAGCTTATACCCCAACAATTCCATTCTATTTTGCCAACTCGCCAACTTCACATGTTGCCCAGCTGAAATTCGTTCTATCCCTATCCGATCAAAAGCATGCTCCGTCATCCTGGCTATAGATTCTAATGCGATAATGTAGGGTCGCGAATCATTTCTTTTCTCAGTATTTATAACCATAGCGATATCACAAGTCTTTTTGACAAGATCTATAAAAGAGAGGGAAACGACTCCTATATACTCACTCTTATCAGAGATAATAAACGTTAAGCGTTCAGGACCAAGTGACAACATAAACTCTTCCTGCTTCTCTGGTGAATTAGGAAAAATACCTTGTTCCAAAAATCTTGTTACTTTCGAACTATTAAACCATGAGTACCATTTTGAATTTTTAGCAAATTCGACAGTCGGTATACACAAGTCAATATTCTCACCAGAAATAAATACATCTAATTCAATCATTTATTTTCAAACCTCTAAATTTTTTATTTAATCAACATAACTCATAGCTCTAACATCAAAACTCACAAATAAAGCAACTCCAAGAAACTCTGAGCCCGAAGAATCTTAATTTTTCCAAATTCTTTCTCGTGCTTTAATTCTTTCACAAGCTGAATCGCTGGAAGGTCATATTTACTATGAAACGCATGTAAGGGTTTTGATAAATCACCATTCGCATGCTTTGATTCAATAATTGTTTCAATTACATTATCTTTGACAAGTGCGAAATCAACTTCTTTTTTATCTTTCGTTCTTAAATAATGTAAACGATAATCTTCAGCTAGATAATCACGTTTCGCATAATTATTCTTCAGCAATGATACTGCAATCATATTTTCAAGCTTAGCACCATTATCACCGTCCACTAATCCTGTATCAAAAAAATAAATTTTTGGCTCTTTTAATATGCTCCGAGCAATATTATTCGAATAAGGCGTAACTCGAAAGACGATATATAATGCCTCTAGAACATTGATATACTTCTTCACTGTGATAGGTGAAATCGCAACATCTTCAGCTATGCTCTTATATGAAATCGGAGATCCTACTCTTTTTCTCAGCAAATCTAACGTTAAACGCATTGCATTTAAATTTGTAATTTTTTCAAAATCTAAAACATCAACCGTAATCAAACTATTAATATATTCCTGACGCCATCTTTTTGCATCAACTGCGGTCTGAGAAAAATAAGGCTCAGGGAAACCACTACGCTCTATCAACTTATCAATATCAATAGGCTGTTTAAGCTGTTTAAGCTCTGCCAGTGAAAGCGGCAATAGATGATGCACAAAATATCGACCCGCTAATGAATCACCAGCATGACTAAATGCATCCAATCGTGCACTACCTGTAACAATAATTTTTAAATGTTGAGGCTTGGTGTCATAAAGACCTTTTAGATAGTCTTTCCATTTTGACATCTTGTGTAATTCATCAAGTATCAATAAGTCTGTCGATGATAACCAAGTTTGCTGAAGTATTTGCTCTCGATCTTGAAGGTTATCAAAATTGAGATAAACAGAGCGCTCAAAGTCCTTTGCAATCTCTTTCGCCAACCATGTTTTACCAGCCTGCCGTGGACCGACAATAAAAGCCATTTTTTTGTCTAAGTCATTAATAATTAATTGTTTTTGGACTCTGTTCATGACGACTATTATATATTGAAATGTATAATAGTCAAGACTATTCGATATTTTACTTTCGAATAGTCGACCTAAAACCTAAAATAGATAAATGATGCAGGTGTAACTGTAAATAACAAACAAAAAACAAAAGCCAATGAAAATAAGATTGCCCAGCCTATATTCACTTTATTCATGGCCAATTCTGCAGAGAGTACATTCCCATCAGTGACCTTACCCAAAAAGTTTTTGCTAACGAATTGCTGTGAATTTGGCAAAAATAAAATAATAAGAAATAAAATAGCTATAAAAACTAACTCTTGAGCGCCAAAATATAATTGTGTGGAATACCCTGTTGGTAGCGCTAACCCATTAAATCCAAACATACCTTTAATCATATTAAATGCACTAGAAAATGTACTCGCGCGGAAAAATACCCATGCAATAACAACACTTAAAAATGTAATCAATTTTGAAAACATTTTGAATAATTGCCCAGATTGCTCTGACATTCCAAATTGTTTTTTTACTATCACCCACGCATGATTGACGCATAGATATGCACCATGCAACCCACCCCAGAAAACAAAGGTCCAAGATGCACCATGCCACAGACCACCCAGTATCATGGTGAGCATTAAATTAATATATCGCCTAAGCTTTCCTTTTCTGTTTCCGCCCAACGCAAAATATAAATACTCTTTTAAAAATCTGGATAAGGTCATGTTCCATCTTCTCCAGAAATCAATAATATTGTTTGCTTTATACGGCGAGTTAAAATTCACTGGTAAGCGCACACCCAACATACGCCCTAACCCAATTGCCATATCGGAATAACCTGAAAAATCAAAATAAATCTGAAATGTGTAGGCCAACGCACCCAACCAAGCCACTAAAAAACTGACATGTCCACCTGTCCCAGCGTAGTTAAATACGGGGTTAGCATACTGCGCAATCCCGTCTGCTAATATCACTTTTTTTAACAATCCAATAGAAAACATACTAAAACCTTCGCTGAAATTTTCAGGCAAAAATTTGAAAGCTTGTTTATTTTTAAATTGGGTAATCATTTCTTTATGATGAACAATCGGTCCAGCGATCAATTGCGGAAAAAAAACAACGAATAAGCAATAATCAAAAAGGTTATAACCTTTTGTCAGTTTTCGATAAGAGTCGACAAGATAAGCAATCTGCTGGAAGGTATAGAACGAAATACCAATTGGTAACAGCACCTCTAATACTTGAGCATGGATATTGAAAATTTTATCGATATTTTCGATGAAGAAATTAGCATATTTGAAATAACCAAGCAGCGCTAAATTGCAAGCCACACCAAAAATCAATAAAGTTTTTGTATAACTCCGGCCTTTATAGACAATATCATTAACAATAATACTGCCAACGATATAGTTAAAAGCCATCGACATAATAATCAGTATCGTGTAACGATGATCATCGTATCCGTAATAAAATAACGAAGCCGATAGCAACCATATAATGGCTGCTCGTCGACTGATATAACGATTAATAAAGAAAGTGCCAAGCAATGTAACCGGCAAAAATAGCAATATAAAAATAAATGAATTAAATAACATAATAATTCTCTAACCTGATATTGGCCGACCTTTTTTACACTGCAAGCCTAAAAAATCCGTTTCAGCATATTCCCCCATACCAGGCAGTGGAATATCCACTCGCCCATGATACTTGGCAATCAAATGACGAATTTTTCGCTTGCGAATATATTTATAAAGGTGACTTTTCTTATCTTTTGACAAAGCCAAAAGAATACGCATAGAAACAATACTGCCTGAATGTAAAGCGTCTTGAAATTCACAGTTAGTCGAGGCTAGCACCCTAGGATCAAAAAAATCATAAAAGTGATCCAGGCGTTTAGCGCTTTTCGAACGTGCTTCATTAATGTAATCATAGTGATTCGTCCTATTCATCGCATCCACAATCAGTGGTGGCTCAGGCGCCAAATAAACAATAAGTTCCACATGGTTTTTCTTTAACAAATTTGTGATTTTTTTTAATAGTCGCCATTTATATTCAGGGATATGGTTACCCTGCTTGAAATAAGATGAAGTTGGATTTTTTTCTTCGATAGTTTTAATAACGTTAGAAAGTTGTGTTGATTTTACACCTGGCAACGCACTGAGCTGCGAAAAATAATAATACGAACCATCCTTAGAAAAACCACCAATATGATGTCGGGCAGGCACACCATAAGAATTATTGTCTATGCCAGGTGATTTTTTATTTAAAGCCGTATCAATAAACTGCTGTAAAGTAATCTTTCCATTAAAAATCCATTGATAAGGCAAAAGCAATCTAGACGGAATAATATGCGTACCATTATCATTTTCGTAGTGCCAATGATAATTTGTCTTTTGTAAAAAATCCCACCAATCTAAGCCCCAAATTATAATTTTAGGTTTATGAATAGCTAACAATCTCTCAAAAATTTTAATTTGGGCAAAGTCACCTAAGGTACGCCCCATATTTACAAAAGGCACATTAAACATATACTGATGAAAACCAAGCACACGCGATGTGCCTATAGTTATAATATCTGGCTTCCTTACCCGGTAAAGCGCCAATTTATATTGATACTCAGCATTCAGGGGAGAATAATAACCACCCTTTTTTTGCTGTAGTTTTGCTATCTTAATAACGGGTGCTATTTGGTATGAGTTTTCCAAATAGGCTAATGATGCCTTAGGCAAAATACTGAGCCCTAGCGCCAAAAACACAACAACTGATATTGAACATACACAGAGAAAACGATATTTAACATAAGGACGCATCAACATATAAACAGATACGCATAAGAAAATAATAAACAACCACATCTGTAGCAACTGAGGAGACAAGATAAAAACATTAAGCAAGAAAAATGTGCCATTGCCTCTTAATTCAAGCGACAACATCCAATACAAAAAGGCAAGACTCATTAAGCTAAGCGGCAACCTAATTGCAAGCTCTTTAGAACTGAACCAACATAATATTGATATAGCGATAGAAAATGCACTGATATAGTATCTAAGCTCATTAAAATTTTTATGACCACCTGCATGCAAAAAGGCGTAAACCGTAACAAACATTGCTAGAAATAAAAAAACAAGTAAGCCGACAATTTTGTGGTTCATTTTTGAGGTATGCATTGATGGACTTCCTTACTCCAAACTCTCCAACGGCACTTGTACCCGAGTATACTGATCTGCAATTCCAAGCAAAACAGTCGCGCGCTTTGATCCGGTTTTCGCTTCGAAAATGCCTTCATATCCTGACATCACGCCATCCATAATTTCTACGCGCTGCCCTGATTTAAAAGCGGGTAATGGCTGCGTGTCAGATAAACGATCTTGTTCCTGCTCTTTTAGCAAATCAACTAACTCACTAGGCACTTTTGCAGGCACTCCGCCAAAACGCACTAAATTAGCTACACCACGCGTAGAGCGAATTGGTCCCCAGTTATCCGTCTCTGCATTTAATGCAATAAACAAATAACGTGGGAATAAAGGTTCCGTCACTTGACGCAACTGGATACCCACACGACGACGCGTACAATGCATGGGCAAATAAACTGGGTAAGCTTGTCGTTCTAAATTCATTAGAGCAACGGATTCTTGTTTTGCTTTGGTATAAATTAAATACCAATCACAAGAAGACATAGATCACACCGCAACCTTTGAAAGAACTGCGGCGATATTTTCAGCCACCAAGCGTACATCTGATGCTGACATATAAGGGTAAAACGGTAAACTCATCACACGCTGAGAAGCAGCTTCAGCGATCGGAAAAGTTTGATCGCTCACTGCAGAAGCAGGTTGTTGGTGTAATCCTTTTGGATAATGTACAGCTGTCGGCACACCCTGCTCAGCCAATGCCGCCCTGGCTGACTCACGGTCATCCACTTCAATCGTATACTGCGCATATGCACTCATACAATCATCAGCAACAAAAGGTGTCTGCACATGGGCTGATAAATACTGTTGATACATTGCAGCAACTTCTTGACGCGATGCAATCTCATCAGGAAAAGCCTTCAGTTTTACTAACAAGACCGCAGCTTGGATGCTATCCAAACGACCATTAATACCCACCATTGTATGGTGGTAACGTGCTTGCTGACCATGGTTTGCAATAAGACGCATTTTCTCTGCAAGCTCTGAATCATCTGTAAAACAAGCACCGCCATCCCCATAACAACCTAAAGGCTTAGAGGGAAAAAAACTAGCGCATCCGATGGTCGACAAACCACAAGATGCACGACCTTGATAGGTCGCCCCCAAGCTTTGTGCTGCATCTTCGACAACAGGTAAATCATGGCTCGCCGCAATGGCATTGATCGCAGCAAAGTTAGCAGGCTGACCATATAAACTGACCGGCATAATCGCTTTCGTTTTTGGTGTAATTACAGCTTCAATTAAATCAGGATCGATGTTGTAAGTCTTAGGATCAATATCGACATACACAGGCTTTGCACCTAACAATAATATCACTTCGGCGGTAGCGAAAAAACTAAACGGCGTGGTAATCACTTCATCACCCGGACCCACATCTAGAGCCATTAGGGCAATTTGTAAAGCTGTCGTACCACTGGAAGCACCAATGCAGTGCTTTACGCCGACAAACTCAGCAAGCTTATCTTCAAGTGTAGCTACTTCAGGCCCCATGATGTACTGACCATGATCTAAAACAGCTTGAATTGCTGCATCAATCTCTGGTTTTTGTCGTTGATATTGCTTTTGTAAGTCGATGAATTTCACTGAAAATATCCGTCTAGGTAGTAGGCTCGAGATAATACCTTAGGCTTATCACGACATCAACTGACTCAATATCAATCTAGGGCAAAGTGGTTTTTGTAATCCAGACGCAAGGCCGAGTCTTGCTCTGATTTTGACATTATACAATTGCCAACCACAAGAACATCCATCTCAGTACCCATAAAACATTTAAATGCATCTTGAGGTGTACAGACGATGGGCTCACCTCTTACATTAAAACTGGTATTCACCAAGATTGGACAATTAGATATTTCCGAAAACGAAGAAATCAGCGCGTGATAACGAGGATTAACCTGTTTATCAACCGTCTGAACTCTTGCGGAATAATCAACATGCGTCACTGCTGGAATATCAGAACGCACCTCTCGCAGTTTATCCAAGCCCATCGCTTCGCTCGCATCGGTTTTTTTACGGTGTTTTTCAGAAACATTCGCTACCAACAACATGTAAGGGCTTTCACAATTTAACTCGAACCATTCCGACACATGTTCACGCAGTATCGAAGGTGCAAAAGGACGAAAGCTTTCGCGATATTTAATTTTCAAGTTTAAAGATTTTTGCATCTCAACTGATCGTGGATCAGCCAATATCGAACGTCCACCTAATGCACGAGGACCGTATTCCATACGTCCTTGAAACCAACCAACGACATTGCCTTCAGATAACAAACTTGCCGTTCTATCAATAAGCACATCATCATCTAGGTTTTTAAAATATGCGCCCACTTCTCTTAAGTCTTGCTCGATCTGTGTTTGAGAAAAAGCAGGACCTAACAAAGCACCTTGCATAGCATCTCTATCAGAGTCTATTTTCCTAGGGATTCTATGATACATATAAGTAGCAGCCAATGCCGCACCCAAGGCACCCCCAGAGTCTCCACTCGCAGGCTGCACCCATACATTTTCAAATAATCCAATCTTAATAATCTTGCCATTCATCACACAGTTCAATGCAACACCGCCAGCTAGACAAAGGTTTTTTATTTTTGTTTCTTCTGAAATATTTCGAACAATTTTTAAAACAACCTCTTCAACAACAGCTTGAATCGAAGCTGCAATATCCATAAAAAATTGTGACACTGGTTCAGAAGAATTCCGCGCAGGCTGCCCAAACAATCGTTCAAACCTTTTATTAATCATTGTTAATCCGGAACAATAATTAAAATAAGATAAATCTAAACGAAAAGAACCATCTTCTTTTACATCAATCAAATGACGGCGAATGATATCAACATACTTTGGCATACCATACGGCGCCAGACCCATCAATTTATATTCACCAGAATTAACTTTAAAACCTGAATAGTAAGTAAAAGCTGAATAAAGCAACCCCAAGGAATGTGGGAAATGAATTTCTTTTAAAATATCGATACAGTCGCCTCGACCAATCGCTAATGATGCCGTCGCCCACTCCCCTACACCATCCATCGTTAAGATAACAGCCTCTTCAAAAGGCGATGGGAAAAAGGCAGAAGCTGCATGACTTAAATGATGCTCTGAAAATAATAACTTATCAGACCAATTCGTTTTAGGACATAATGTAGTTAGTGCTTTTAAAATATTTCTTTTTTGGAAAAGCTTATTACCCAACCAAATAGGCGCAGCTTTTCTAAAGGATTTAAAACCTAGAGGAGAAAATCCCAGATAAGTAGAACAAAGACGCTTAAATTTCAAGAAAGGTTTTTCGTAAAAAATAACAGAATCTATTTCATCATAGCTAAGCTTAGAAATAGTTAAGCATTGTTTGATCGCATTAATAGGAAAACTAGCATCATGCTTTTTTCTAGTTAGACGCTCTTCCTGAACCGCTGCTAAAATTTTCCCATCTGAAACAATGACTGCAGCACTATCATGATAATACGCCGATATCCCTAAAATATTCATTAGATAGCACTCTAGTTTTGCTTATTGAAGAAGTCTTTTGAATTCCAATTATTCTCTTTGATAACCCAGTAACTCGGTAAGGTTTTGTCAAACTTTTTACTCACATATTTCTTACCGAACAAGCGTCTAATAATCGCAAATGGAAATAAAACTAGAAAGAACAAGGCAAAAAACAGCAATTCACTCACAAACCTTCTTAAGAAACACATAACCAAACTCCTTTTTGCTTAGAAAACAGGATAAATATCCTCATCAACTTCTTTTTTCTTACGCTTATCAACTTGTTTTTTATTCGAGCGAAATAAATTTTTTAGAAAAGAAAAAATACCTTTGCGTTTTTCTGACATAAGCGAGCTCCGATTAGAAAGAATATCCCAAATACAAAACGACCGGCACATCAAAGCCTGGATTATGCGTGAACAGATCACCGTTAGAGTAATGCACGAGCCTTAGATCAACATTCAACGCGTGTTTTTTACCAAACTGTACACCCAAACCAAGATAATCTTGAAAAATAAAATGACTTCCTAAATTTTTCTCAGCCAAGTGTTGGGTGTTCAGCACCGTAGGTCCAGCAACACTGTAAGACAAATAGAAATTAACTTCTCGCGTACGAATAAACCAATACCGCATAGCAATAAAAATAGAAGGCGCATAAATCACTTGATCGAATCGCTTCCAGCGCGAAAGACTCGCCCCAAAGTACAGAGAAAAACGAGAATGGTTGTGATACAACAGGCGCTGATACATCATCATTACACCACTTCGCATCTTTTTTACCGCATGCCAAAATATCGGGCTGGGTGGACGTGGAAAATCAGGATCAAAAAGATCCTCATTAAAATAACCGGCTGAAATTTGATTTTTTAAGAAGATAACAGACTGATCGGGCTTCCCCACATTAGCCAAAGCTTCAGCACAGGGTAAACAGAGAAAAATAGAGGCAAATAACAGTATAAAAACACGATTCACAAAGAAGCTTCCTAAAAATGGCCAGGACGATAACAAAGTTGCGCTAGTTAACCAAAAACAAGCCAGCTATTCAATAAACAAAATGGAACACTTGATCCCCCCTACCCCCACCAGTAAACTGCCGCTTTAATATCAGGACACCCCATGAAACGCAGCTTACTAATCCTATCTTTCATCGCCTCACTGTTGACATTCAGCCCGCTTACTCAAGCAAAAATAATTCAACAAGCACATATTACAACACCTGGTTTTTACCTGGGCGTACAAGGCGGCGTCAGCTTTGCCGGATACAAATCACACCTGGCTAGCGGCTATGTTGCTAACGCCGTACATACTTTCGGTGTGGCCACTCGCGTGTATGCTGGTTTTGATTTCAATCGCTATTTTGGCACTGAATTCAGCGTCTCTTTTTCTCATATGCCACACTTTATCAACGTCAACGGTGGCGATAGTCATAAGATCAAAAATAACGTGATCTATATCGCTGCAAAAGGACAATACCCCTTCACAAACCGTTTAGCGGCTAATGCGATACTTGGCCTTGCTTATGTCGTCAGAAGCGGCGTTATTATCCAAGCTGTCCCCGTTTTACCCGATAAAGAAATCGCCACGCTAGTCTACGGCCTGGGCCTTTCTTATCTTGTCGGGGTCCGATGGGCGGTAGATTTGACCTGGTTCCAAGCAGCAAAAAAGAGCACATGGCGACTACCCTGCTCGAACTTCGTCGGCATTGGTATTCACTATAAATTTGCCGCATAATCCAGACCTGCCAAAAACCCAACCGAAAGAGAATACTATGGAACTCAGACCACTCACTGCCATCTCGCCACTCGATGGCCGCTATCAATCTAAACTGGAAACACTACGCCCCATCGTTAGTGAGTATGGCCTGATCTATTATCGCGTCTATGTGGAAGTACGCTGGCTGATCATGCTGTCAGAAAATGCACAAATCGTGAGCGGTGATATTTTATCCACAGAAGAAAAATCCTGGCTGGAAAACATCACAGAAAGTTTTAACGTCGAAGATGCGCAAGAAATCAAAAATATCGAAGCCACAACCAATCATGATGTCAAAGCAGTAGAGTATTTTCTTCAACAAAAACTTAAAGCACAAGGTGCACTCAGCCGCTTTATCCCACTCATCCATTTCGGCTGCACCTCAGAAGATATCAACAACCTCGCCTATGCGCTGATGTTCAAAGCAGCACGGGATAAAATTTTGCTGCCCGCCATGCAAGATGTGATCAATACGATGAAAGGCATTGCCAAAGACAATGCTGCCGTCTCAATGCTCGCTCGCACACATGGCCAGCCAGCCTCGCCAACCACGCTGGGCAAAGAGTTACTCAATCATGCGCTGCGTCTATCTCGCCAGCGCAATCAATTTGCACAAAGTGAAATCCTAGGCAAATGCAATGGCGCAGTCGGCAACTTTAATGCACACGTTTCTGCCTACCCGGAACTCGACTGGCCCAGAATCAGCGAAAAATTTGTCACCGGCCTTGGCTTAGTCTGCAACGTTTACACCACACAGATTGAACCGCACGACTGGGTCGTGGAAGCGCTGCATAGCTTGATGCGATTTAATACGATTCTGATTGATCTCAACCGCGACCTATGGGGCTATATTTCACTTAATTACTTCTCTCAGAAAAAAGTGGAGAACGAAGTTGGCTCTTCTACCATGCCACACAAAGTGAACCCGATTGATTTCGAAAATTCAGAGGGTAACCTCGGCATAGCCAATGCCATAGCCGAACACTTCGCAAATAAGTTACCCATCTCTCGTTGGCAACGTGATCTTAGCGACTCAACCGTCTTTCGCAATTTAGGCAGTATTTTTGGCTACTCACAACTTGCTTATCAAGCCGCTCTTAAAGGCCTAAACAAACTGATCGCTAACGAAGATGTAATCCGCAATGACCTTGATCAACATTGGGAAGTACTGGCAGAAGCCATACAAACAGTGATGCGACGCTACGGTATCTCAGATGCCTATGAGCAGCTGAAGGCCTACACCCGTGGCGAGCGTTTGGACGCAGCGCGTATAAACGCATTTATTGATCAGCTTAAAATTCCTGATGATGCGAAAGCCAGACTGCAAGCAATGACACCACAAACTTATACAGGCCTTGCGGTCGATTTGCTTGAAAAAATGTATCCGTGACAACTCGTCATCAACTACAAGACTAATCGCAAAACATATACTATGCTTACTAAACCCAACTTCTAAAGGATAAGGATAAGGAAAACATGGGACTCGGCAACTGGCTTGTTAAAAGGGTAAGTAGACACCTTACCGATAGAAAACCCAAAAACCCCAGCTACCTTTGTGATTTTGATCGCATCTGCCATGAAGTCCGCCCAGCCGATGTATTGCTCGTCGAGGGCAAAAACCGAATCAGCAAAGTCATTCAACGCATTACCCACAGCCCATGGACCCATGCCGTATTATTTATCGGACGCCTGCACGACATCGAAGATCCACAAATTCGCGAGCTCGTGCATAAGAACTATCATGGAAAACTCAGCGATCAACTCATCATTGAGAGTATCATCGGTAAAGGCACTGTAATCACCCCGATCACTGAATATGAAAACAACCATGTTCGGATTTGCCGTCCCGCTGGTTTATCGTTTCAAGATGCGCAAAAAGTAATTGGCCATGGCGCCAAAACTCTCGGCAAAGAATATAACCTTCGACATTTCTTTGATCTGGGTCGCTTTTTATTAGCCAGCCGTTTATTGCCCAGGCAATGGCGATCGAGTTTATTTTTGCGTTCTGCGGATAAAGCCACGCAAGATATTTGCTCTTCCATGATTGCTCAAGCATTTATTTCAATTAAATTTCCGATTTTGCCATTGGTCCGAAAAGATGATTCAAAAGAGTTTGAAGTCATTCATCGTAATCCAAAGCTCTATACACCCAGTGATTTTGATTACTCACCATATTTTGAAATCATCAAATATCCTATTTTCCCCGTCTCAAATATGGCAGCCTACCGCGAAATGCCATGGAATGACGAGTTAGTGAGTGATGATGAGGCGGGTGTTTTCCCTACCAATGAAAAAAATCCGATTGCACCAGACACCATTTCTGCAACTGGCGACGAAGACAAAGCAAAATAAACTTCTAGCCTTGTCGCCCATAGACATCATAAAATTCTTTCGAAGCAATACAATGATTACCATGAAAACTTGTGTTAACAATCTGATTTTTTCTGTTCGTTTCAAACCAAACTGAACAATGGAAACCATGATTACTTCCACCATTTAATTCGCGAGAAACAGGTGTCATCACCGTAGTACCCCTCTGCGTTGCGCCGCCTGTGAAACCTGGCGTGAGATAGGCCGGATAAGTTACTCGCGCAATTTTTTTGTACATCAATAAACGATGTTTATTCGGCAAGGAAGCAATCTTATTAGGATAACCCCAACGATTAAATAAGTGTTTCGTACTTGCCCCCTTCCAACTATGTACGGCCTTTGCATAATAATTTTCTGAAGCACATCCAGAAAATAAAAAAGCCAGCGATAAGAAAAAAAAGATGAAACCACGGTTTAACATACTCAAGCCTCAACCACGCGACAACTCTCAATAACAACCTCTTCAACAGGGACATCTTGGTGACCTGAACGAACGGTTGTCTCAACAGCTTTAATTTTATCGACAACATCCATGCCATCAGTGACTCGACCAAAGACACAATAACCCCAACCATCCATAGACTTGTCTTTATGATTTAAAAAATTATTATCTTTAACATTAATAAAGAATTGAGCTGAAGCAGAATGTGGATCTGAAGTACGTGCCATCGCAATCGTACCACGTAAATTAGCAGCACCTTTGTCTGCTTCATTTTCAATCGTATCATCGGTTTCTTTACTTTTCATACCCGGTGAAAAACCACCACCTTGAATCATAAAACCATCGATCACACGATGAAAAATCGTACCATCATAATAACCGTCTTTGACATAACGTAAAAAATTTTCAGCAGTGATAGGTGTATTTTCTGTATCTAATTCTATAGCGATATTGCCATGGTTTGTCTCAAGAATAATCATGTTATTTCCTCATAAAAATGTACGGCTGAGCAAGATCAAATAGAACATTCTATACGGCTGATCAGTTGATCGCAATCGCAATCAAGACTAGGAAATCTTGCCAGAAAACACAGTCGTGATATTATGTCGGCTGCTAAATTCAAGGAGAAAATAATGGCAAATGAAGGCTATCATGAACCAATTGAAGAATTATCAGATGAAACACGCGACATGCATCGTGCTATCGTTTCACTCATGGAAGAACTAGAAGCCGTTGATTGGTATCAACAACGTATCGATGCCTGCAAGGATAAAGAATTGAAAGCTATTCTTGCCCATAATCGTGATGAAGAAAAAGAGCATGCTGCCATGGTGCTCGAGTGGATACGCAGAAAAGACAGCAGGTTTGATAAAGAACTAAAAGATTATCTTTTCACAGATAAACCCATAGCACACGAATAACCAATAACTAAAAGAGCTAAACAATATGCGCCGAAAATTAAAACTTATTATTACGCTTATCTTAATTTCTATTAGCTTTTCGGCGCTTTCTTTGACAAATCTTTTTTACAGCATGCGCGATAACGACGTTCCCCATCTGCGAGATCACTATCGCGTATTAAATGACATTAAAAAACACCATCAGAAAATCGACATTCTTATCCCGCAGGCTTATGTTATCAACCCTGAAGGCGTGCTCTATAAATTTGTAGAACCCGAAACAGCGCAGGCAACCAAAAAATACAATATAAAATTAATGCCGCTTGTAACAAATGAAGATTTCAATGCTAATAAGGTAAATCGCTTTTTACAAAATAAAACAGCTGAACAACGCGCAATAGACAGCCTCGTTACCGTTTGCAAACAAAAGAAATACTATGGCTTTCAAATTGATTTCGAGCATTTGCCAGAAAGAGATAGGACCTTGTTCACTGAATTCTATCAAGGCACAGCAAACGCGCTACATCATGCTGGCTGCAAAGTCAGTATCGCGATCGTTCCAGCAAGACAATCAATCCCCGTCTCTGATGTATTATTAAAGCGTGATATCTACTGGGCAGGCGCCTATGATCAAAAACAAATTGGCAAGGTCAGCGACTTTGTTGTCTTGATGACGTATAACCAACACGGTGCAATGACACCGCCCGGACCTAATGCTGGATATGCACTTGATAAAAAAGCGGTTGAGCATGCTCTCAAAAACATACCTAAACAAAAAGTATTTCTCGGTATTCCTACGACTTCTAACTACTGGACCATGGCACCGATCGATAATACTTTTAAAAATATAAAAATGACCCTGAATGATAAACCAATCTCACCTGATGTCGCACAAGCCGTCGCAATTAGCTACGAACAAGTCAAACTACTCCAAAAAAAGCACCACCTCAAATGGCTATGGGATAAGCAGAGCAAAGTACACTATGCGATGTTTGATTATCAAGATTTCTATCGCTACGTTTTTATTGAGGATGCAGCGTCTTTTGCTGCTAAAAGACAACTCGCCAAGCAATACCACCTCGGCGGCATAGCCGTATTCCGCCTCGGCACCGAAGACCATAATATTTGGGGACGGCCCTCTCAAATTCAGATCTGATAACCTAACTATTTGATTAAATGACCTCTAAATCTAAGTTGTTTTCGTTTTTTTCAGAGCTTAGATAAGATGCTCTAAATTTCAGCTTTGGATCGTTCATCATTAACATTCTTCCTCTGCTTGCAGCAGCATAGATTGAATTGATGCTCATTTTTAATTTTCTAGAAAGGTCATGTGGCAACATACCCACCCCGTCAATAGACCAAGCACAAAGAATAGACCTAGCCTTAGCTGCATCGCTTCTTCGAAATTTTGAAAGCACTTCAGAAATATCACAATTACACAGAAAAGCAGCCTGAGATAATAAATTTTCAAAAACTAAGTTAATATTATTCTGATTAACGACACCAGAAATTTTTTTATTATATAAAAATACTTTTTTTATAAAATTCTCACTCCCTAATATCAACTCATTCGAACGCTGAATTTGATTAACTGTTATTGATGTTGACCTACACCAAACTCCATTAGGCATTTTTACCATTTTTCCTTTTTGAATTTCATTAATTTCTATATCGCTCAGATAAAGTGTCATAAATTTCAAGTATTCCTCTCTTGCAATGATCTGATTTTCGTCAAAAATTTCAAGAACTTCAGAACAATCCTGCCAGGAATAGTGAGTTATTCCTAACATCGCCTGATGCCCAGTCCATGGATAAATAGAAAGCTCATTTAAATTTTTAATAATACCAGCTTTTATTGGATTCAAATGAATATACTTTACCAATGTCAATAAATATTGATCATCTTGGCATAGAATCGATTTGAAACGATTTTGGAATAAGTGACCAACACGCTCATATTTTTTATTGTGGTAAGTTGCATAACTAGTTAGTAAACGATGCATTACATGACTGATAGGAGAGTTCACTCGTTTTAATAACAAATGAATGTGATTAGGCATCAAAGCCCACGCATAGCATTTTGTATTAGTTTCCAACAAAATGTCTGCGAGTTTTTTTACAAAATAAACCCGGTCTGCATCATCATTAAAAATGATGCATTTATTATTGCCTCTTGCCATTACGTGATGCAAAGCATCAGGATAATCTAGTCGTGTACTTCGTCCCATAAGAAAAGAAGTATGATGCAATTTCAAAAATGAGCAATACCGTGTTTTATTTCTTGAATCAAAATATTCTCAAATAGAGCAGCTCTGAAAAAAACGAAAACAACTTAGATTTATAAGTGATTTAATCAAATAGTTAGGTTATCAGATCTGAATTTGAGAGGGCCGTCCCCAAATATTATTCTTTTTAAGGTTTGGGGTTCTGGAAAAAGCGGGACCAGGGGCTAGCTTCTTGCCAGTCTTTTGGGTGCCAGGAATTTTGCAGCGCTCTAAAGACACGCTCAGGATGTGGCATCATGATTGTGACACGACCGTCTGTTGTCGTTAAACCTGTAATACCTTGCAGACTACCATTGGGGTTTTCAGGATAATGTTCCGTCACTTTGTGATGATTATCGACATAGCGCAGCGATGTGATCGCCTTTGATGCATCCGCTTCATTTTCAAAAACTGCACGTCCTTCACCGTGTGCGATGGCAACAGGGATTATGCTACCCGCCATCCCCTTAAAGAATAGAGACGGTGAATCTTGCACTTCAACTAGTGCAACACGCGCTTCAAATTGTTCTGACTGATTACGATGAAAGGTCGGCCAATGTGCAGCGCCTGGTATAATAGACTTTAGCTGCGATAACATCTGGCAACCATTACACACACCCAGAGTGAATGTTTCTTGACGCTGAAAAAATTCAGCAAACATATCACGTACTTTTTCATGCATTAAAATCGATTGTGCCCAACCACGACCTGCGCCCAACACATCACCATAGGAAAAACCACCACAAGCAGCGAGCCCATCAAAATCCTGCAGAGAAACAGCAGCAGATAACAACTCACTCATATGCACATCAATAGATTCAAAACCTGCTTGATCAAAAGCCGCTGCCATTTCGACATGACCATTAACACCTTGCTCCCTCAAAACAGCTACTTTGGGCCGAGCTTTTCCAATCACCGCAGGCGCTTCACGCTTTTCGTTGATGTCAAAAGTTAATTTTATATTTAAACCAGGATCATTATCTTCCAACAAGCGGTCGTAGGCTTGTTCTGCACATGCAGGATTATCGCGCAGGGCTTGCATACGATAAGACGTTTCAGACCACCAACGATGTAGCGTGATTCTTGATTCCGAATAAATTGTTTTATCATTGTGTGAAATATTTAATTGATCATCGCTATTTAAAGCACCTATTACATGCGTAAAATCGGAAAGTCCATGCTCAGCAACCCTCTCCATAATGACATTAAAATCATCAGAACGTACTTGAAGCACCGCACCCAACTCTTCGTTAAATAGCGCAGCAATTGCATCATCATTTAAATGTGTTAGATCAATATCCACACCCACATGTCCAGCAAACATCATCTCAGATATCGTTGCTAACAAGCCGCCATCAGAACGATCATGATATGCCAACAATAATTCAGATTCATTTAAGTTTTGGATCAATGCAAAAAATTGGTTTAGTGCTGCAGGATCATCTAAATCTGCAGGACGCTGTCCGAGCAGCTTGTATGTTTGCGCCAATACAGAGGCTCCCATCGAACAAGCGCCTTTACCCAAATCAATCAGCAATAATTTTGTATCACCTTCATCCGTTTTTAATTGCGGTGTCAGCGTACGGCGCACATCTTTTACTTTTGCGGCAGCAGAAATAACCAAAGAAAGTGGTGATGTTACAGCACGGTCTTCACCATCTTCTTGCCACTGCGTTCGCATAGATAAAGAATCTTTTCCAACAGGAATACTAATACCGAGCGCAGGACACAATTCCATACCAATCGTTTGTACCGCATCATATAAGCCAGCAGCATCGCCAATATAATTCGCCGCCGCCATCCAATTGGCTGACATTGAAATAAAACCTATTTCACCAATATTGGCTGCTGCGAGATTCGTAATCGCCTCACCCACCGCCATGCGCGCAGATGCAGCATGATGTAGCAAAGCAATGGGAGCACGTTCGCCCATGGCCATCGCTTCACCTGCATAGCCTTGATAATCCGAACATGTCACAGCGACATCAGACACGGGTACTTGCCAGGGACCCACCATTTGATCGCGAGCAACCAAACCGCTCACCGTACGATCACCGATATTAATCAAAAATGATTTATCAGAAACACAGGGAAATTGTAAAACTTGCTTAACGGCTTCTGACAAATTAACAGAAGCCGTTAAAAATGGCTGCCGCAATTGCGTAACACGTTCAGCATGACACTCCATTTGTGGTAGCTTTCCAAATAACACAGACATCGGAAGATCAACAGCTGCCGCATCAAAGTGCGTATCAGCAACCAAAAGGCGTTCATCTTTAGTGACCGTGCCAACCACTGCATAAAAACAACGTTCGCGCTTTGCAATCGCATCGAACAATGCAACATGTTCGGGTTTAATCGATAGAACATAACGTTCTTGCGCCTCATTACACCATATTTCCATCGGTGTCATGCCCGGCGCCGCATTCGGAATATCACGCAGTTGTATACTTGCGCCCTTCTCACAAGACTCTACTAGTTCAGGCAAAGCATTCGATAAACCACCCGCACCGACATCATGAATGCTTAAAATTGGATTGTCTTCACCCATCGTCCAGCAGGTATCAATCACCTCCTGACAGCGTCGCTCCATTTCAGGATTTGATCGCTGCACTGATGCAAAATCTAAATCTTCACTACTATCACTCGATGTGCGTGATGATGCTGCACCACCTCCTAAACCGATAGCCATCGCAGGACCGCCTAATACGATTAATTGTGCACCCACCGGTAAGGGATTTTTTTCAACTGCCGTTTTGCGGATATTACCCACACCACCTGCCAACATAATCGGTTTATGATAACCGCGGTAAGCATCACCATAATCTGAAGAGACCTGCATGCCAAAAGTTCGAAAATACCCGCACAAATTAGGTCGACCAAATTCATTATTAAAAGATGCTGCACCGATCGGGCCTTCTAACATGATCTCTAAAGCAGATGCCATATGTGATGGCCTGCCAATAGAAACCTCCCAAGGCTGATTGAATTCAGGGATATGTAAGTGTGAAACAGAAAAACCGGCCAAACCCATCTTAGGGCGCGCGCCACAACCTGTAGCTGCTTCATCACGAATCTCACCACCACTCCCTGTTGCAGCACCTGGGAACGGTGATATTGCCGTCGGATGATTGTGTGTTTCAACTTTAAAAACAATCGCTGCTTCTTCTTGAGAGTGACGATACGTTTTCGTTTCAGGGTCGACTAAAAAGCGCTGACATTCATAACCATTCAATACCGCTGCATTATCTTTATAAGCAACCAACACATTATCTGGATGCAATTTTTGTGTGTTTCGAATCATAGAAAATAAGGAATCATTTTGTTCCTTACCATCGATCCACCATTTGGCATTAAAAATTTTATGACGACAGTGTTCAGAATTCACTTGCGCAAACATCATTAATTCTGCATCAGTAGGGTTACGGTCCAAGCGTTTATACGCAGACATCAAAACGTCGATTTCATTTTTTGATAACGCCAAACCCAACACCTGATTGGCTTCAAGCAAAGCCTGTTCACCACGGCTCATAATATCAATATAACTAAGCGCTAATGGCTGGTGATCTTCAAAAATTCGAGGCAGTTCGCTGGGATCTATAAAGGCAGACTCTGTCATCGGGTCATGAATCAATGCATACAAAGCGGATAAATCTACAGAAGCATTAAGCCCAATGATACGGAAAAGCATGCCTCGCTCGATACGTTGCACGGACGGGATATCACAAGTTTTGGCAATTTCCGTTGCTTTTGAAGACCACGGGGAAATCGTACCAAAACGCGGTACGACCCACGCTAACAACTTTGTCATCTCTGGCGAACGGACTGGAATATCGGATGCTACTGCATTCGGCAGCAAAGACACGACGCTTTGGATAGCATCATCTTCAATGTCACCTAATGTATCAACAAGATAAATATAATTTGCTGTGACAGTTTGAACTTTTGGGAAAACAGATTTTAAGCGTGCTTGGATTTGTTGTAAGCGGAATTGTGTAAAAGCAGAAGCACCTTCAAAAAATAGCATTATTAACTTATTGCCTCTTTAATTTATAAAACCCTGGATCCCGTGGTCAAGCCACGGGATGACAGAGTATACAGATCCCATAGTCGCGGCCACAGAATGACGTTATTTTTGTTCGTCATCGCGAGGAGCGCAGCGACGTGGCGATCTCCTTGGGAAATTGCTTCGCCTGCAGCTCGCAATGACAGTGCGATAAAAATTAACTTATCTCATCCAAAGGTCTGCAACAACAACGCTGGCTTGACCATAGGATCCATTCTTACTTCTTAACAGAAATCAAATGTACTTTAAAAACAAGTGTTTCATTCGGACCAATCGCACCCGGCGCACCACGCTGCCCATAAGCAAGATCAGCAGGGATATAAAGCATCCAAGTCGCACCGGCTTTCATTTTCATTAAAGCTTCTTGCCAACCTGGAATCACACCCGCCACTGGAAAAGTTACTGGCTTACCACGTTGATAAGAACTATCAAATACTTTCCCGTTCAGCAAACGACCTTCGTAGTTGACAGTTACTGTGTCATTCTTTGTAGGTGTTGCACCCGATCCTTTTTTCAAAATTTTATATTGCAGACCTGTCGGCGTTGTTATCACACCTGCTTTGGTTTTATTTTTTGCTAAGAAACTTTGTCCTATTTGCGTATTGTTCGACGCAGATTGCTGCATTTTCGCTTCCAGCTTCGCAAGCGATTGCTTACGAAAGTCAGCTAGCACAGTGCGAATCTTTGCTTCGGATAACTGTAGCTGCGTACCACGTGTCGCATCATTGAGTCCTGCAGAGAATGCATTAGGATTAATGCGCACACCATGCGTTCTAAATGCTTTACCGGTTTCAACACCAATAGCATAACTTAACTGCTCTTGCTTGGTACTAAGCTGCGTGGCCGAGGCCTGAACAACCGTTAAAAATATGGCAATTGTTGTAAAAATTAACAGAATTGAACGCTTCATTGCTTATCTCCGTCAAGTGGTCCTAAAAAAGAGGCTACAGTCTATCAGCCTAGTCAAACTTTGGCGACAAAACTTGACATGAATTACTAAGAAATATCACATCCATTATGATTAGAGTCTAGCTCGTAGCACCAGGGAATCAGCTGAAAGCAGCATAGAATCATTATCACCAGAGCAACTAAATACACCAGAACGAAACGGATCCTCAGATACATTATGGGTCTCTTCTTCGAACTCAGCATTACTAACTGCACCCTTATTGCTAATATTCTTCAAATCAATTTTTTGGACTGTCCCACCTAGCAAACAACACCAAAGCTCATAACTAAAATCTTTTTCATGATCTGCTACATGATCTTTTTATGATCTCAGTAATATCCACATTGACTGACCCATCACCCCATTTTACTCCTAAAGCAGCCTGGAGTTCAGAAGATTTAGAGCATGTAAAATCTGTACGGGTTATGGTTGCAAATCATTTGCTCTTTGAGACAAGCGATCATATGCTGATTCATCATCCATAAGCTGATTGTATTCTGACTTGCTGATTTCAATCGCATAGCCGCTTGCCGAGTGTGTTGCAACAACGCCAGCTGCACTCGCAGCAGCTTTGCTTTCATCAGCTTTACTCATGTCTTCAATCGCATATTGTGCGGCTGATGCACCTGCGTACATCCCTGCGTGTTCTAAGCTGTTTTGCATGGCTTGTGCTTCTGTCAATGTTTTAAATAACAGTTGCACTTGTCCCGGTGATGAAATTTGTTTTTCTGTTTCTCCAAATAGCGTATCTAGCGATAAGTCTGGTTTTGGTTCAGTAAATAAAGTTGTAGATGATGCAGCAGCTCGCTTGGTTAGTCTCCCTGAAACCGCAACTGCAACCAATTTTTCATGCAAATGAGTAGGTAGTAAGTCACGGACTCTTTCAAGTCCGCCTTCTTTTCTCTGCCTAACATAAATATGTTCTAAGGCATCACAACCTTCAAAGGCTTCATTAGCAATCGTAGTCACACTATCTGGAATCGTCAGACTCGTTAATCCAGAGCTTGCAAACGCCCCCCACTCAATCGTAGTTACACCATCTCGAATCGTCAGCGTGGTTAATCCAAGGCAATTATGAAAGGCGTTGTCAACAATCGTGGTCACACCTGCTGGAAAAACGAAAGTACCATCGGGCCCAATGTCTTTTTCAGATACTTCTGTCAATACGCCACTATCAGAAATATTCATAAATTTCTCGTTTTAACATGTACAAACAACTCAAATCTTTGGGCATGCTACGCCTAGCAAAATGGGGCTGCAAGTAACAAAACTGCGGCAAAATATTTCTCATATTGAGCGTCAGAAATTGGCAAAACTATGTGGACTAATCTTTATCATCTTCCAAAGCCATCAAGCTTGCATTACCGCCAGCGGCTGTTGTATCAATCGTCAATGTGCTTTCCGTGCAAAGACGCGCGAGGTAGTGTGGGCCACCTGCTTTAGGACCTGTGCCTGATAAGCGACTTCCACCAAAAGGTTGTACGCCAACAACTGCACCAATCATATTGCGATTCACATAAATATTACCGGCTTTTATGCGTTGTTGAATATAATCAACCTTCGTATCAATGCGACTTTGAATACCAAAGGTAAGACCATAGCCAAAATTATTAATGTCATCGATTAATGCATCCAAATCAGCACTTTTATAACGCACTATATGCAAGATCGGTCCAAAAAATTCTTCTGATAAATCACGCAGAGTCGATAACTCATAAGCTTGTGGCGCAACGAAAGTGCCTTGGTTTGTTTCTTGAGAAAGATCGACTCGATGGATAAGCTTTGCTGTTTTTTCTAATTCTGCAGCATGTTTATTCAATCGCTCTTTAGCTTCTTCATCAATCACTGGACCAACATCAGTCGAAAGGTGCATGGGATTACCAACATTAATCACCTGCATTGCGCCTGCTAACATCGTAATAATTTTATCGGCCACTTCCGATTGAACACATAAGACACGTAACGCAGAACAACGTTGTCCAGCACTACCAAATGCCGATGCAATCACATCTGCGACCAACTGCTCAGGCAACGCAGTCGAGTCTACAATCATCGCATTGATACCACCTGTTTCTGCAATCAATGGCACAATGGGACCTGGCCGTGATGCCAAACTTTGATTAATGTGTTTTGCCGTCTCCGTAGAACCCGTAAAAATAACACCACAAATACGTGGATCTTCCACCAGTGCACGACCAACGATTTCACCGCGACCCGGCAACAACTGCAACACCTCTTTAGGCACACCAGCTTCATGAAAAATCTCAACAACGCGTGCTGCAACCAACGGCGTTTGTTCAGCGGGTTTTGCAATGACTGTATTTCCGGTAACCAACGCCGCAGCAACTTGCCCTGCAAATATAGCCATTGGAAAATTCCAAGGACTGATACACAGCATAGGACCGCGACCATGCAAGCGCAATTCATTACTTTCACCTGTGGGCCCAGGCAAGGTTTTTACAGCCATCACATCGCGCGCTAATATTGCATAGTAACGACAAAAATCAACAGCCTCACGTACTTCTGATATCGTATCATGAATCACTTTACCGGCTTCACGCACTGCGATTGTCATTAACTCGGCATGATGCTGCTCTAATAAATCAGCTACTTTTTCTAAAATATCCGCACGTTGATCAACACCTGCTGCATCCCACGCTGGAAATGCAACAACCGATTTCTCTAATGCTTGGTTGACATCATCAGTCGTTGCCTCTAAGCATTGACCAATTATTTTTTTGTTATAGGGATTAAAAACAGATTCTGTTTTTTCTTCTGATTGGATAGCTCGTAAAAACGGCGCACTTTCCCAGTTTTGTTTATCTGCCAGCGTCATTCCATTTTCAAGGTCGTGCAGCTCTTGATGATTACTTAAGTCTATACCGGTAGAGTTTAAACGATCAGCACCATAAATATTTTTTGGCAAAGGTATATAGTGATTCGGAATATCAGAGAGCTTTTCAGTGAATGCAATGGGATCAGCAATAATGTCATCAATAGAAACATCAGGATCTGAAATACGATTCACAAAAGAACTGTTTGCACCATTTTCCAATAAACGCCGAACCAAATACGGCAACAGATCTTCATGACTACCCACGGGCGCATAGACACGACAACGTGCGCCCCAACGGGCTTTATCGATAATTTGGCTATGCAATGATGTACCCATGCCTTGCAGCTTTTGAAATTCAAAATCATACTTTTGCACATCATCACCCATCATCTCTAAAATCGCAGCAACGGTATGTGCATTATGCGTAGCGAATTGTGGGTAAATAGCATCTTGCGCTGACAATAATAATTTTGCACAAGCAAGAAAACTGACATCGGTCGATGTTTTACGGGTAAAAACGGGATAACCTGCCAAACCTTCAACTTGACTGATTTTAACTTCACTATCCCAATAAGCGCCTTTTACCAAACGCACTTGTATACGTCGGCCTTTACGTCGCGCTAAATCAATCAACCATTCAATCACATGATAAGCACGCTTTTGATAAGCTTGCACCGCCAAACCAAAACCTTCCCAACCCTCAAATTCTGAATCAGAAAAAACAGCTTCAATAATTTTTAATGACATATCCAGACGATCAGTTTCTTCTGCATCCACCGTCAAACTCATATGGGAGTGCTTGGCATCTCTTAATAATTTTTTAACACGTTCTGTTAAAAAAGGGATGGCGGCTTCTTGATGTGTAAATTCATAGCGTGGATATAACGCAGAAAGTTTGACTGAAATACTCGGCCCTATAAAGATATCATGCGGTACCGCAGCAGCACCTAAGGATTTTATTGCTTCATCATAAGCAGCGAAGTAACGGTCTGCATCGGCTTGTGTACGCGCCACTTCCCCTAACATATCGAAGGAACAACAATAGCCTTGCGCACGCAGTTCATTAGAGCGCTTAACGGCTTCATCAATATTGCGCCCTAAAACAAAATACTGACTCATCACTTTAATGGCTTCGCGCACCGCCTGACGTATAACAGGCTCACCACTACGACGAATCATTTTTTTCCAGATAGATGTTACGTGCCCTGTTTTATCACCAACCTTTAATACCTTACCGGTTAAGGCCAAACCCCAAGTTGCCAAATTAACAAAGGTCGACGAACTTTTCCCAAGATGCGCTTGCCAATTTGCACTCGTCAATTTATCTTGAATCAAAAGATCCTCTGTTTCTTTATCAGGAATTCGTAGCAGCGCTTCGGCGATACACATCAAAACAATACCCTCATCGGTTGAGAGATCATAATGTTGCATTAGCGCTTCAACACCACCTTGGTCTGCTTCTTGTTTACGTACATTGACAACAAGTGCTCGAGCACGCTTTTGAATTTCCGTGCGATCATCAAATGAAAAATCCAAGGTGCCTAACAAAGCTTTGACGCAGTCTGTTTCATCCATGCGATAAGCTTGTGTAATAGCAACCTGCAGAGGAGACAGGTCAGTCAAGGGTTCTCTAAAGAATGACATGGGGCGTTCCTTTATATGCTGGGGATATATATTCAGTATAGAACATCCCTATTTTTGGTGTCTGGCTGCACCTTCATTGATTTCGCGCGCTGCTTCGTCTTTACCTACCCAGCCGTTGACTTTCACCCACTTGCCTTTTTCTAGCGCTTTGTAGTTTTCAAAGAAGTGAACGATGCTATCTCGCAACACTTGGGAAACGTCGTCCAGGGTTTGGATATGGGCATATTGCATGCACACTTTTTCGACGGGGACGGCAAGCACTTTGCTGTCTTCACCAGCTTCGTCAGTCATTTTCAACATACCGATGGCTCGCGCGCGGATCAAACTCCCGGCCTGGATCTCAAATGGTGTCATCACTAACACATCAACGGGATCTCCATCGTCGGCCAAGGTATTTGGCACAAAACCATAGTTGCAAGGATAGTGCATGGCTGTTGGCATAAATCGATCAACCATTAACAGGCCGCTGTCTTTATCGACTTCGTATTTCACCTGGCTACCATTGGCAGGTATTTCTATCACGACATTGATATCGTTGGGGATGTCTTTTCCGGGTGAAATTTGATCTATACTCATCGCTTACTCTCCGTTGGTTTGATGGAAAGCGGGAGTATAGCAATGGGGTATATCATACGCTACCTGGTATGCAGTTGAAATTTTTCATCCAATGGGGTGTAAGGCCGGCCTAATTTGTAGTCCAGGGTCGGCGTAGCGCAGCCTTGGGTTTAGGATGCATGATAATATTCAGCGCTGAAGCTGCGACATAAAAACTAGGCCGCACTTACAGTGCTGAGTTTTGTACGTATGCATATCACACCCAGGGCTGCGGCATGTAAACATGCCTGACCCTGGGCTACAAATTAGGCCGGCCTTGCAGGCCTTTTTAAGAGCACAAAACAAACACGACACAATAAAATTGTGATTGCAGGATCGGCAAAAAGATCGGCAAAAAATACATTGCTATTGCATGCATCTATTTGATATTTTGTATTTATTTCAACAGCAAAGATCGGCAAAAATGATTACATCAATACCCTGTTTGTGCCAATGGGATCCCTGAAAGTGCATCATCTTCCAAAGCGGCAGCGTGTTGTGCGCCACAACTAGCAAATACCCCGCCCTGTACAAGCAGATGGCCTGAGCCCGAGAGACTGCTACCTTCTCCATCTGGTGTTGGTGCACCTGAATCATCATCGGACATTTCTGTACCCGAGTCAGTGGTGACAGAACTCGCTCGCGAACGAACCTGTTGTGCTGCAGCTGCCAACGCACTAACGGCAGCCAAGGTTTCGTCGACCAAGGCAACATGCTTTGATGGGACAACACGATGCTTTTTAAGAATAGCTGTAATAGCTGGCACAACAAGCTTCTGTAAATTACCAGCTTCGTCTACGACACTTTCACTCCACGCTGCACGATTACTCCCTAAGGCCCTGCGGGCATCCGCCTCATTCCTTGCCATGTGTGCGCGGAATAAGGTTTGAATTGTCAGGGCAGCTTTTTGCGCATTGACTTCACGAGCAAGCGTTTTTATAGCCTGATCTTGCAGTGCACGAATAGCATCTGTTTGCGCTATCTCAGGAATCAGGGCCTCCACAGCAGTCTTTGCGCTTTCTAGTAACAAACGTTTTACAGCAGGTGCATTTTTATCGTCTGTAATAAATGGTAACCAAGTTCTTTTACAGATTTCGATCTGAAGTCTTGCTTCTAATAACGCAAGCATTTCTTCTCGCACATGCTGTGCATCAGTAGGTAAACATTGATTGGTAGCAGCGCGTTTAAGCACTGCCTTCTTGACACGTATAATAACAGGCGAAACAGCTTCTAAATTCTCACAAGCATCAATCTCAGCAAAGGCAGGCTTAACAATTTCATCCATTAAAGCAACGCGATAATCATCGGCTCTTCTTAACTCTGCATGTCTTTTAATTTCAGCACGCTGTAATGCGCGCTTTGCAGGTTGTTGTACGCTTTGAATAAAGCCATCACCTAAACCTTTTTTATGATCATTTTGAGGTTCGAACAAGCCGAATGCAGCTGATACGATACTGGCGAGTGCTGTTTCTGAATGTGCTTCAGACATATTAGATACTTGAGAAAATCTCACACTTTGCACGCGATGAAGATAGGCCAATCTCTTCGACAATTGATCTTTGTTCGGCATGCCAACCGGACCTTTCCCGCTTTCATCAAATATCGCAGATATCAAGGTGTCTGGTTGCCCAGACGCTGGATTAAATTCATCGGTATATTTTGCATATTTTGCCTTTAATTCATCTGGCATCGTTGCATTTTGAATACCTGTCATAGCTTCATCGATAAATTGTTGAAGCAATCTTCTGTTCGTCAATGCAACAGTGTTTCTTAACACCGACCTTGGATTATTTTTATGAAATAGCGGATGACCAGCATCTTGTTGCGCTTTAAACATGGCACTTTCTCTCAAGCGTAGCTGTTGCCCCAATACACGACTAAAGGCTGTCGATGTTTTAGGACGCGGTGGTAGACGCCAAGTTTTTTTAGGTGAAGGTGGCAGATCTTTAAGACGCGCATCTTTACCTAAAGCATTTCTTAGTCGATCACCTAAGCGATTTTTTTGCCAGACTTTTTGTGCGTCATCATTACGGCGCAGCACATCATGCAATGTATCTAATACAGCCTGGAAATCTTCAATATTTTCGTAATTAGGTGTGTCTTCAGGATGTGCTTTATTAAAGGCTTCAATAATCTCTAAAATTAAAAAGCAGGTATAGACTTTATCGTGACGTTCACTTCTTTTGGATAAATCTAAGCGATTAAAACCATTTTGAATTTTGGTATCATCAAAACCATGCACTTCTTTCAAATATGCTTTTGCTGCATCTTCAACCTCAGTAAGTTTTCTACGACAACTACTAACTAATTCAACATGCTGCTTAACAGTTGCAGCCGATTCATCCCAAGCAATCCCACGTGCTTTTAATGCCACCCAGATTGCTTTTGCATCTGAAGAGCTTGATGTAACTGGGCCAGCAGACGCTGCTGGGGCAACGAGAACAGCCTCTTGAACAAGCACTGCTTCAACATCTAAACGAGGGTCTGCAGCACATATAGCAGCCACCGTTTTCAGATAACTGAGTTCTTGACCTAGAGCCTTTTCAATCCTCGGTAAAATCACTTCACGCATTTCACGCGGTGCTAAGGCAGGATCTACTAGACACGGACCCATTTTATTTAACAATGCACGCACAATATCTTGGCGTTGTTGATTATTCTTCGCTTTCCATTGCAACTTATACTGACTCAAAAGACCATGAATTTCATCAAGCGCTGGATAAAGACCTGTACCCATCAAATCACAGGTATCTTTAAAATCAGAAGTATCAAGAACAAAAGTTCTTCGCGTAAATGCAAGCATTACCGATGGATTTGCCTGACACTGATCAGCGATAAAATTCTCAGCAAGGCTAATATCATCAACAAAGTGAGTAGCCACGTGGGCGACGATAGCGCCCTGCACCTGAGGCTCAGTCTTAAACTCTTGTCGCCACGCATCACGAACAGCAGCACGATATGCAGCAGCCGCTGGATAACAAAATCTCTCATCAGCTAAGAATTCAACACTGATAGCGAAACTATTCGCGTTCTCGTATGGCAATGCGGATTGATGCGCTTGCATAAATCTCAGATAGCTTCCCTGCGCATCACGAACAGCTGAAACAAAGCGCTGCCAATCAACATCACTAATAGAGTTAACGGAAGCTAGGTCATACGCTAAATTCGCCAGTGCAAGCATTTTAGAGTTGATGTTTTTAGTACCCTGCAACCCTTGGTAAGGCGGGAAACTGGTGTTACCCCAAACTGCTAGCGCAGCAGTTCGCAATTTCACTGCCCATTGCTGACGTAATGCTTGAGATAACTCAGCTGGACTTTTTGTAGCTTGAGCGGCAGCATCAATTGCGTCGACCACTATTTTTGGCGGCTGACGCATACCCAAAGATTCAATCAATGGCGTTAAACCAATGGCTTGTGCTAAATCTGGAGAAAAGCCATGGCTAAAATAACCGTGATAAGTCGCCTCATGTAAGATAGTCGGATGAAAAGTTGGTTTCACACGTACAAAAGCTTGCGGTACTTCTCGTCTTGATTCCGCAATACTAAGCTCATCATTTAAAGGGGTGGGAATATATCTGCCATAAAAATCAATATATAAACCATCTTCCTGATTAAAATTAACAATACATGCCGCGTTACCGTGACCTTTAAGAATAATTCCTCCACCTTCAATTTGCTCTAAATCTCCATCTGGAAGATTTGTTATAGCTTCACGCTGGCGCCCTGAGATTGAATAATAGGGAGTCACTGGATTAAATAAATTACGCCATAACCAATCTTCAATTCTATCAGCGTCTACTGAACAATAGTCTGCAGGAACGCGCTCACGGATAAATTGTTGGATATATCCAGCAGTTTTTTGAATCCGAGTTCCTTCTGTACCGCCTTCGATAGCTGCTTCTTTTGTCGTGAAAATAGGTTTTGGAATACCTACAATTTCCCAACGTCCACCACCTCTAGCCAACTCGGCCGAGCGTTCTTTTTTATCTAACTTACCACAAGTCGGATCCTGGAAGTGCTGATCAATATCAGTTTGCGAATAATCAAAATAATAAGGGATAGGAAAGGGTCTATCTGTATTTGTAGAGTCAACAAGCTGTTCTTCTTCCCTTGCACGTCGAATTAAAACATCATTCAGCACAACATCCTGATCAGCAAAAAATAAAGCGCGCAAAACAGAGTTACTCGCTTCTAGCTTAACGAACTCAGGGCCTTGCGATGTTAAACGAAACAGCGTGCTTGTTGAGCCAGGAATAGCAACTGGATCTGGCATACTATTTCTGCCTGTTGGATCCATACTGAATTGATAATCCCACTGTGTGATTTCACAATACAACTCGCCATCATCTCCGCGATAGATACGCGTCTTAACTGATTGACTCGTTTGCATGACATCAACAGGCTGACCTTCTGGAGAAATAATTTTGGCACCTTGCTTTAGGAACAAAGGTGCAGTGCTTTCCATCAATTGATTGTAGAACTGTAAGCTAGCTAAATCTCTATCACTGAGTTCTGGAAATGCAGCGCTTAAGTTTTTTTCAAAAGAAGCAGCGTCATCTGCTACTAGGTTGGATTGACCGAAAATTTCAAAACTGCCGGGCAGAATCGTATTCGCTCTTGAAAAGCCAAAACAGAATGCTTCAAAATCTACTCGTCCAGCTTTTACAAGCAATCGATTACCGAGCAAGCGTTCCCAAGCTGGATTCCGACTCCACACCAACATATCAGCAGTCACAACATAAGGCAGCCGATCTAGGTGGGTGAATTGTGATAGACGTCTTGTCATTTTCGTCTCGGTCTTCTCAGGTTTTGTACTGTATTTATTGTATCAAGCGTATATTAAGGTTTTCTTAAATGAGCAATTTATATAGTGTTGTATTGGTTTTATTTTAAACAAATTAAGGCTATTGACGCATAGTTGGTGAACATATTGTACGTATCAACCATTTCAGGCAGATTTTTCTTGGCGTCGTATCTGAAAAAACTGACTGAGTATTGCACCGCATTCTGCTGGCATCACGCCAGATTGGTGGCGAATTCTGTGGTTAAAAAAAGTGGAATCGAGCAGTCTTGCTACACTCTCAACGGCACCGGCTTTGGGGTCGGTCGCGCCATAAACCAATTGTCCTATGCGTGCATGGATCATGGCGCCCACGCACATGGTGCAGGGTTCGAGTGTGACGTAAAGTGAGGTATCTAGTAGGCGATAGTTATTTAAGGTTTTTGCAGCGGCGCGCATGGCCATAATCTCAGCGTGCGCGGTTGGATCTTTGTGTGTGATGGGTTGGTTCCAACCTTCGCCGATAATTTCATTTTCATAAATAATAACCGCACCGACGGGTACTTCATTTTCGGACGCTGCGCGTTTGGCAAGTGTCAGCGCGTGGCTGATCCATTTTTTATGTGTGTCTGTATTTTTGATTTTTTATACCCCTCACCCTAGCCCTCTCCCGCTAGGGGAGAGGGGACTGGCCGTGCTTGTGCATATCACCTCTCTCCCACCAGGCAAGGGGAGACTGGCCGTGCATGCGCGCGCTATAAATTTTTTCGTAACCACTTACTCTGCTCTCGCGAATTACAATCCCCTCTCCCCTTGTGGGAGAGGGCTAGGGTGAGGGGGTAAATAGAAGCTATTCCCACTCTATAGTTGCAGGCGGTTTTCCAGAAATATCATAAACAACGCGCGAAACATGTGGGATTTCGTTGATAATACGATGACTGACATGCGAGAGAAAACTGTATGGCAATTCACTCCAAACTGCTGTCATAAAATCAATTGTTGTCACTGAACGCAAAGCAATTACATATTCATAACAACGTGCATCACCTTTTACACCGACTGATTTCACCGGCAAAAATACCGCAAAAGCCTGACTCACTTCATCGTAATGATCATGTCGTCTCAGCTCTTCAATAAAAATAGCATCAGCTTGCTTAAGAATATCTAAAAACTCAGGCTTGATTTCACCCAGTAAACGTAGCGCCAAACCAGGCCCTGGGAATGGATGACGATAAACTAACTGTGTAGGCAAGCCTAACTCTATACCCAACCTGCGCACTTCATCTTTGAATAATTCGCGCAGAGGTTCGATTAATTGGAATGTCATGTCATCGGGTAAACCACCGACATTATGATGCGACTTAATCACATGTGCTTTGCCTGATTTTGCTTGTGCAGACTCAATCACATCAGGATAAATCGTGCCCTGCCCTAACCATTGTATATCTTTTAATTTTTTAGCTTCTTCTTCGAAGACACGAATAAAAATTTCGCCGATGATCTTGCGCTTATCTTCGGGCTCCGTAATACCTTTTAATGCAGCTAAAAAACGGGCCTGTGCATTTACACGTATCACTTTCACACCTAAATGCTCGGCGAACACACTCATGACTTGATCGCCTTCATTGAGCCTCAACAAACCGGTATCAACAAACACACAAATCAATTGATCGCCAATAGCTTTATGTAATAAAGCGGCGACAACAGCTGAGTCGACCCCACCGGATAGTCCGACGAGCACATGATCATTGCCAACTTGTTTGCGCACGGTTTCGATACTTTCATCGATAATATTTTTGGATGTCCAAGTTGCTTCACATGCACATATATCTAAAACAAAATGTTCGAGCATACGCAGGCCTTGGCGTGTGTGTGTCACTTCAGGATGAAATTGTAGTCCGTAAAAATGACGCTCAAAGTCTGCCATGGCAGCATAGGGTGCATTGTCAGTGCTTGCAATCACTTCAAAACCTGATGGCAGACTCGTCACAGCATCTCCATGACTCATCCATACATCGAGAAATGCATCGCCGTTATCGGACACGTGATCTTCTATATTTTTAAATAAGCCTTGTGCATTTTCTATTTTTAACTTGGCATATCCGTACTCACGTTTATGAGATTGATCGACTTTTCCGCCAAGTTGTGCCGCCATAGCCTGCATGCCGTAACAGATACCTAAAACGGGACAGCCTAATGTAAAAATGATTTCTGCTATGCGTGGTGTGTGTGATTCGGTTAATGATTCGGGGCCTCCGGAAAGAATAATGCCGTGGGGTTTAAATGCTTTTATTTCTGCTTCGGAAATGTCGCAAGCTAGTAGTTCGCAGTAGACGCCGATCTCTCGCACACGTCGTGCAATCAATTGTGAATACTGTGAACCGAAATCTAAAATTAGAATGCGATGTTGGTGAATATCTACTGTCATTTTTTTCTCATTTAAAAAATATATCCTAGAATTACAAAATAATAAAATTGCGGTCTGAATCGCAAAGCGTTTTTTTTTAAATAATGTAATACCAGTGTATGCCTTCACCCTCATACCGCGACTCGATCACGGTATCCAGCGTCTCGCGATTATCCTGGATCCCGTGGTCAAGCCACGGGATGACGTGCTTTCTGTTTGCAACGCCACTCAGGTTGCGGCCATCAATGTATGCCTAACAACACCATTACTATGCGACTATTAAACTAATCAACCGAGTAATTCGGTGTTTCCTTAGTAATAATGACATCGTGTACGTGTGATTCGCGCATACCTGCATTGGTAATACGGACGAATTTTGTTTTTGTGCGCATTTCTTCAATCGTTGTCGTACCCGTGTAACCCATACTAGAACGTAAACCACCGGTCATTTGGTGGATAACATTTTTCAATGGGCCCTTGTAAGGCACGCGTCCTTCAATCCCTTCGGGAACATATTTGCCAACTTCTGCATCGGACTCTTGAAAATAACGATCACTCGATCCAAAACGTTTAGCCATCGCACCAATTGAACCCATACCGCGATAAGACTTATAAGAACGACCTTGGTATAAAACAACTTCACCCGGCGCCTCATCCGTTCCTGCAAATAAACCACCAATCATTACAGCATCAGCACCCGCTGCGATGGCTTTACACATATCCCCTGAAAAACGAATACCGCCATCGGCGATTACGGGAATATTTTTACCTTTTAATGCCTCAACCACATTAGCAATCGCGGAAATTTGTGGCACACCGATACCGGCAACAACACGTGTAATACAAATTGAACCTGGCCCCATACCGACTTTAACAGCATCTGCACCGGCTTTATGTAATGCGATAGCAGCATCTGCTGTTGCAATATTACCGCCCATCACGTCCACATCAGGATAGTGTTTTTTAATCCAAGCGACTTGATCTAAAACACCTTTAGAAAAGCCATGTGCGGTATCAACGACAAGAATATCCACGCCTTCTGCAACCAGAGCATCTACGCGATCAGCTGTGTCCGGACTTGTACCTACAGCGGCACCTACGCGCAACTGACCAGAGGCGTTTTTTGTGGCATCAGGGTTTTCTTGTGATTTTAAAATATCCTTGACGGTATACATGCCACGTAATTCAAACTGATCATTGACGATTAATAATTTTTCAACTCGATGACGTC
>Ga0316204_10002824_pt1 | contig 37517 bp, 39 predicted proteins | sample 6monrhotite_MG_2_FD_205661 | JGI IMG/M metagenome (GOLD analysis project Ga0316204, IMG submission 205661) | Microbial mat bacterial communities from mineral coupon in-situ incubated in ocean water Damariscotta River, Maine, United States -... | ecosystem: Environmental > Aquatic > Marine >... | reverse complement strand
TTATAACTACTTAGTCGCAGCTGGTGCTTGCTGTTGTGCCGGTGGTGCACCCCAGCCTGGACCACCTTGTGGACCGCCATAGTAACCTGGGCCACCTTGTGGGCCGCCATAGTAACCTGGACCACCTTGTGGACCGCCGTAGTAACCTGGACCACCTTGTGGAGCACCGTAGTAACCTGAACCACCTTGTGGACCACCGTAGTAACCTGGACCATAGCCACCACGAGGATAACCGCCGTAACCACCACCATAGCCATAACCACGACTATTTCCATAACCACGACCATCGCCGTAACCACGACCATCACCGCGACCATAGCCACGCCCAGAGCTTTTCATACTGAAGTCCATATCACCGAACATATCACCCCAGCCATTGCCGCGGCCCCAGCCACTACCATCACCCCAACCGTTATTGCCATAGTTGTTACCATAGCCATTGTTGCCCCATGGACCACCGCCCCATGGACCCCACCAGGCCTGAGCAGAAGATAGTGGTAATGCGGCGGCACCGATCAGTGCGGCAGCCAATACTGCCTTACGCATCTTGTTCATGATGTACTCCTTAACGTTTAACGAAGTTATTTACTAATGACACTGAGCCATGCTCTCTGCCATTCCACCTCTCTTGTTGAAAAATAATGCGCGCTAAATGAAGAGAGAACCATCTAACACACTCTGGATAAAACATTTCGGCTTAATTTTTTACCGTCATCGCATTACCCTTCCCCATTTGGGACTACGTCCCGAATCTTTATCCCATGTCACTTTTATTGACCGCTCACCAAACACCCGGTGCCAGGGGCAAACCTGTACCCACGCCACCCAGTGGCGCAATGCCATATGGAGAGATCCAGCCCGACGATAATCCCGGAGTTCCCCAAATGGGTGACACTCCCGGATAGATCCCCGTGCTGTACGGAAAACTATTCATGTAGGGATTTGCTATCGGTAATGCCTGTGAATAGCCTGCGCGACCATACCGATCACTAGCACGATATTCATTACGCCACCGACCTTGCTTATTACGTTGAAAACGTTGTTTCCTTTTAGATTTTTTATTTCTCGACTGACGCGGCAATTCACCCCATGGTCGAGTTGCCTGAGAAGGATAAGCAAAACCATTGTATGGAGTGTTTGCCATACGCTGGCGATAGGGATTATCGTTATATGTTCTACGATCCTCTTGATATCTTCCTGGCGATGGATCACGTCGGCCCTGAACAGGTAGAGCTAATGCCGATGACCAGCGTTCAGGCCATTGTTCTGGTGAATAAGCCACAGCCTGTCCCATTAAAAAAGGATTGGCGGAGACCTGAAACACCGCGCTCAAAGCACCAAGGCATACAAAGCCAGCTAAATATTTGCGTCTGTGATTGCCTTTCAACATGTCATCACCTTATAAAACGAGTCCACAATGCTGTGTTCTAACGCTGCATGGGTGATGGTGCACCCCATGGACTATTGCCATACCCGGGATTAGGCGCGTAACCACCACGAGGTGGCATTCCCCAACCATTTTGGGGCTGACGATTCGAGTTAACGGGTGGTACTGATCGCCCACGCTGTTGTTCTACCCATGCCGGAACCTGTGGTGGCTGGCGATTGGCCCAGTCAGGACGCGGTGGTGGCTGGCGATTGGCCCAGTCAGGACGTGGCGGTGGCTGGCGGTTGGCCCAGTCAGGACGCGGCGGTGGCTGGCGATTGGCCCAGTCAGGACGCGGTGGTGGCTGGCGATTGGCCCAGTCAGGACGCGGCGGTGGCTGGCGGTTGGCCCAGTCAGGACGCGGCGGTGGTGGCTGATTCACCCATGCAGGTACCTGCGGTCCGCGCTGTACCCACTCCGGTGTCTTTGGAGGCGTTGGTGCTTTATCTGCCCAGTCAGGACGCGGTGGCGGTGGCTGGTTCACCCATGCAGGTGGCGTCGTAGGTGCCTGTTCTTTAAAAGATCGATATGGCCCAGGTGGCGGTGGCGGCATCACGGCTGTTACCTGTTCATCCTTGTTGCCTTTATCCTCGGCAGCCAATACCGAAGCGCTGAATAGCAAGTTACCTGTCGTAACTATAACCAGAAGTGTCGTGAATCGTTTTAATAACATGCGTTTATACCTCGTTACCTGTCGTGCGTTATCTCAAGATGACGGTTAAACCTGTCTTCGTTTTATTACTCAACATCTTTCTTTAAGCGAATGCCTCGACGTTTTTTTGTCGTTGCTTTTTTCCTGGGTTTTTCTTTTGTTTCTGAATTACTTGTTTGTGTGGATTTCTTCGCCACTTTTTTGCGTGAAGTCTTTTTCTTGCTCACCGGTTCTGCCTCACCCGCCTCTTCCACAGCTTTAATTACTTCATCATCCGTTGCAGACGGCGCAGGACTCCCTCCTGATGGTGGAACCATTTCCGGACCTGAAGGTTGATCTGGATCATGATCGTCATCATTACCTTTACGAAATTTTTTCAGTAGATTGTCAAGCATCATGCGCAACATGATGTAAGCGGCACGTACAAGGTAAAAAGCCCAGGTAATAATGCTAATCACTTTACTCCAGACCACTAGCCATAGTGGCAATCCACTTGATGGTGCTGTTGAGTCTGTTTTAGTTTCTGCTGATTCAGGCATCTGGCGTCCGGTCAGATCATAAAACTGCCGGGCGGTGCTAATACAACCCAGAGGAATCACCACCAGAGTTAATACTGTTGCAACACCGGCACCGAACAACAGACTCGCGGCCATGCCTTGAAAAATGGGATCGTTAATAATGGCCCCTGCACCGGCCATCAGTGTGAGTGAGGTAATAAAAATAGGACGCATACGCGTTTGACCGGCAATAATAACTGCGTCTTTAATATCGAGTCCCAGGTTGACTTCATTCTTAACAAATTCAACCAAAAGAATAGAATTACGAACAATAATGCCCGACAAGGCAATAAAACCGATCATAGAGGTTGCCGTAAATTCCGCTCCCAATAACCAGTGACCAGGGATGATTCCAATAAGTGTTAACGGAATGGGCGCCATGATCAGGCCCGCTAATGTGAAATTTTTAAATTCCCAAACGATAAGACCATAAATTAGAACTAAGGCGGCCATAAAGGCGATGCCCATGTCGCGAAAAGTTTCGTAGGTAACCGTCCATTCACCTCCCCACTCAAAACCGGATTGATGATCATTTTCCGGTGGTCCAATTAATCCCATGGGCATACCTGTCATGGTAATGCCATCCGGAGTCTTATATTTTTCCAGAAGGTCTTCAACGTTGTACATGCCGTAGATAGGAGCGCCTAAGCGACCTTCCATTTCACCCGTAACATATTCCACGCCACGAAGATCCTTGTGAAAGATAATCGGGTCTTCCTGAACTTTTAAAAATCTACCCAGTTCTGTCAAAGGAATAGTGTATCCATAAGTCGTCATTATGGGCATGTTGTTCAAGCGTGTGATTTGCGAACGAATCGCCAGAGGCACTTGTAAAACAATATACGTTGGCTCGCGGACAACGCCACGTTTAATGTCGCCTAACTTATGTCCACCCATGGCCATTGCGAGATGTTGATTAATAGTATCAACGGACACGCCATAACGAACGGCCTTTTCAATATCCACCGTGAAACGCCAGTACTCAAAGGGCTCTGTCATGTAGTTATCAACATCAACCACACCATCGGCCTGCTCAAACATGCTGGTCATATCATGCGCCACCTGTCGACGCACTGCATCATTAGGTCCATAGATCTCAGCCACAACGGTTTGCAACACTGGTGGGCCAGGTGGCATCTCAACCACCTGAATACGCACACCGGTCTGTTTTATATCGGGATGTTTTTCAATAAGATCATTTAAAATATGTCGCGCGCGAACAGCAATAGCGTGGCTACCACTATCGCGCTCTTCTTTATCCAGCAACATCACCTGTATGTCTGCCTCCCAGGGTTGTTGACGCAGATAGTAGTGACGCACCATACCGTTAAAATTAAATGGCGAAGAAGTACCAACATAACTTTGTACCGCAGTAACTTCAGGGATCTGACGTAGCTTTTCGACCAGCTGCTGCGTGACATTAGCCGTTACTGGTAAGGCGGTGCCCTCTGGCATATTGATAACAACATTGAATTCCGGTTTGTTATCAAAGGGCAACATCTTGACGGTCACAATATTCAGATAAAACAGGCCACAGGCCAGAAAGGTCGCACCGATCAAGCCGAACAGAAACATCAGTCCATACTTGCGGTTATTACACAGTGGCGCCATGCAAGGACGATAGAAACGACCTATCCTCTCGCGAATTTTTTCCTCGCGCTGCTCTGCCTTTTTCAGGGCAGCCAGTTGAGGACGCACACGCATGGCAAACCAGGGCGCAAAAATAAAGGCTGCAATTAAAGAAAAGAACATGGCAGCTGATCCCAATACTGGAATTGGGCGCATGTAGGGCCCCATCAAGCCACTAACAAAACCCATTGGTAACAGTGCCGAAATGATTGCAAGCGTTGCGAGTATCGTGGGGTTGCCAACTTCGCGTACTGCATCAATGGCAATGTTAGTTGTGGTTTTACCAGCAGCCAGCCAGCGACGAAAAATATTTTCCACCACTACCGTCGCATCATCCACCAGAATACCAATGGCAAAGACCAGCGCAAACAAACTTACGCGGTCGATGGTGTAATCCAGTATCCAGGCTGACCAGACCGTAATCAGAATCACTGTAGGAATGATCACGATGACAACGGAAGCAGCGCGAAGCCCCAAACCAATCAAACACAAAACACTCACCGCAAGAGCTGCTTCGAGAAGCGCAATTAATAACTCGTTAACCTTATCATTGGCCGTCTTGCCATAGTCGCGTGTAATCTCGACATTCACATTATCCGGAATGATCCGGCCTTTCATGCTCTCTAATTTATCCAGAATGGCTTTTGATACTGAGACACCATTAGTGCCGATTTTCTTAGCAATCGCAATGGTAACAGCAGCTTCACCATTAGATTTTGGTAAGTGTACTTCCCTGGCCTGGCCGGAATAAAAAGAGACTATCTGTTTCGTTTCCTGTGGTGCTTGAAAGACCTTGGCTACATCACGCACATAGACAGGTGCGCCTTTATGCACACCAATGACCAGACGGGATATTTCCTGTGCGGTATTTAAAAAAGCACCGGTATAAACACTAAAGGCCATATTGCCACCTTCAGTATTGCCCGCGACTTGTTCAGCGTTGGCTGTTTGAATGGTTTGCGCTACCTGCGCAAGGCTAACTCCAAAACCGCTTAGACGTTCTGGATAAACCTCCACCCTAATCTGTTCGGCACGACCACCTACAACAAAACCGTTACCGGTATTGGGCACCTGTTCGAGATGTTGCAACACATCAAACGCCAGCGCCCGCATACTTCCATCATCGACCTCACTCGACCAGAGCGTAACCGTCACTATGGCGACATCATCGATGCCGACTGGTTTCACCAGCGGCATCGCTACACCAGGGGGGATCTTGTCCAGATTGGATTGCAGTTTGTCATGCACTTTAACAATAGAATCGCCCAGCTCTTCCCCTACTTTAAAACGTACGGTGACCATACTGGTGCCACGGCGTGTTGCAGAGTAGACATGACGCACACCGGGTATTCCACTCATGATGCGTTCCAACGGAGCTGTTACCAGACTGCTCACCTGTTCCGCTGATGCACCGGGATACTGCACATAGATATCCACCATTGGCACAGAAATTTTAGGATCTTCCTGACGTGGAGTGAACATCAGACCCAAAAACCCGATAGCCAAAAAGGCCATCATTAATAATGGTGTTACCGGTGAATTAATAAACTGCTGGCTTATTCTGCCGGCTATACCCAGATCATGTTGTTCAAAGGAATCTGATTCAACTTGTTCCGGATTATTATTTTCTTGTGTCATGCTCTACCACAAAGTTGGCGTGTCGTTGAAAAACCACACTGCTTATTGCAAAAAATTTCTTTTAGAATTTGGTGCTTCCTGCACCTGAGGTGTCCAGTCTGATGACATTCCCGGTGGTGGTGTTGCATAGAGGCGCTCGCCCGGCCGCACACCCGAAAGAACCGATATCGTATTTGGATTGACGATTTCGCCAAGACGCACTAAACGCAGCTCAGTCTTGTTCTCATGATTTAATACGTACACCGCTGGAAGACTGCCTCGCCAAACAACAGCCGAATTGGGGATTACCGGTAAAGAATGTACCGGTGCCGATGCATCGGGGATCATAATCTCGGCATACATACCGGGGGCTGCTGGAATTCCACTGGGTAAATCAAGCTTCACTGTCACTGTATGACGTTGCATATCTGCCATTGGATAGATTTGTGCAACACGCGCATTAATAACATGCTCACCCACATCCAGCATACTGCGCACGATCATATCCTGCTTCAGGCCAGCCATGAGACGTGCCGGGACTTCTACCTGTAACTGTAACTCTTGTGTATCTGCGTAACGTAATAGAGGTTGGCCCGGTTGTACTGTATCGCCTATCTCAACCAGTTTTTTGACAATAACGCCGGTAAACGGTGCCAGTGACTGACTATCACGTAACATGGCATCTGCTTCCTGCAAACGTGATATTGCACCCCAATGTTGGCTTTGCGCCTGACCGACATTAGCGCCTTGTGAATAAAGATCCGCATGGCGTTCCAGCCAGGGATTACCCATGCCCATGCCACTACCCATATTGCGAGTAAAAAACATATCGAACATCGCCGGCATTCCCATGCCAGGAGCACGACTGAGACTACGTGATTGTGGTGCCCAGAATTCACGGGAATATTGCACCTGTGCATTTTGTAAAGCAGTTGCCTGACCACCCAGCGCAGCCAATGCCTGCTGACGACGTGCAATTAAATCATCATCATCAATGGCAACCAGCATCTCGCCTTCTTCAAACCAGTCACCTTCCTGTCCGGCCAGATATTCAACACGTCCAGGTGTTTGTGCTGCCAGTGTTGCTTCACGCAAGGGGACAACGGTGCCACCCAGAATAACGCTGGCGCCGGTATTGGCCATCTGTACGGTAATGATCCCATGTTGCATATAAGGTGTAGACATGCCCGAAGGTGCATATCCTGATTGTCCATATCCCTGTCCCGCCATACTGGCATTTGTCACCACTGTCAGGCTAAGTGCACAGACATGCGAAAAAAGTTTTAAAAATCTATGAATAGACATAAGCGTTAATCTTTAATTGACTATCAGAAAAGAATTGTGGCAACACAAACGGGAAATCATGAACATCATTGCATTTGCTTACGATAGCGCTACACCCTTCCCATAACGGCAAAGCTTTTAATGAACGGTCCCGCCATACGTGGGTCTTTAACTATGGCACCGTAATCACCCTTATTAAATTTCAATTTACGTGAGGTATATGCCATTCCCAGCCCCATCATGCCAGGCGGTTTCGTTAGCCACTTCTGCCAATGTTCAGCGCTTGCACGAAGATCCCAATTTAATTCTTCGCCGTTATAATTAGCACCCGAGATTGCCTGACCATTTTGCACAGTTATTACAACCTTAGAATTTTCATCCCCATCAAAACCGTAACCTATTGTTGACGAAAAACCGATCTTGCCTAGCTCAATAGCCAGTTCGGGTTCGTTGTTCCATTCATCAACAAATTTGCTTATCCATTCGGCTGAAAATAATTCCGCCATAGCACACCCCAACTTTTTGTTATTTATAAAAAACTTTGTTATGTCTTTAACTAGAGCAAGTGACATGCCAACCATTAAGCTATTGTTTTTATTGGAATGTCATAAAATTATGTTGCAGCAGCTGATGCAACGAAAAAACTTTATATTGTCACCATTTCAATGAGTTAACTTGATTGCAGGTAAAAGTCAGTTGCAAAATGTTGTGCAACACCACAATTGGTGCAACACTGATATTAGGCCAGGTGAGAATCTTATAAAGATGAGCACATTTAGCGAAAAAATGTTTCCTATGCTTGAGGCAGTTATCACTTCAATTGATGAAGGAGTGATGATCTGCGAAAAGAGCGGTGAGCTGCTGTATCTCAATCCAGCCGCAATAAAACTCTTGGGGCTGTCTGATCAAAAACATCTCAAACGACTACAGGACTACTCCACATTTAATTTACAGCGTGCCTTTTTACGTGCTGCAATCGATGCCGGTGAAGTGGATGCGGCAGGCATGCCGAGTGGTCGCTTTGTCACCTTTGAAGAAAGAATCGATTCACCTATGGGTGAACGCTATATCGAATTTCATACCGGTATGGTGGATTGCTCTACCTATGGCGGTAAAGTTCGCTTGATTTTGTTGCGCGATCGCACCGACCAGCGCAATCTCGAGTCCGCATACAAAACCCAGCACCACGATCTGCAAAGCAACGACCCGCAAATGCTTGAACTGGTTGAACGTATTCAACAAATTGCTCCTTCAGATGCGTCGGTGCTTTTACAGGGTGAATCCGGCACGGGTAAGACCATGCTAGCTCGCATGATCCATAAGATGAGTCGTCGCAGTCAGCAACCGTTTATTGAACTCAACTGTGCCGCGATTCCTGAATCATTAATTGAATCCGAATTGTTTGGTCATATTAAAGGTGCCTTTACCGGAGCCAGTCAGTCACGTCCCGGCCGATTCCAGGCAGCCAATCATGGCACATTGTTTCTGGATGAGATTAGCGAAATCCCTTTACACCTACAGGCAAAATTATTACGCGCCATCCAGGATCATTCTTTTGAGATGGTAGGCTCAGATAAAACCATTAATGTTAATGTTCGGATCATTACCGCTTCTAACAAGCATCTTCGTGAACTGGTTGATCAAGGTGAATTTAGAGCCGATCTTTTTTACCGTCTCGCTGTTATTCCGTTAACACTGCCCTCCTTACGGGATCGTCCCGGGGACATTCCATTATTAACAAGTTATTTTCATGGCAAGCTTGTTAAGCGGGGCTATCCTGAAGAAATTAAATGTAGTGATGATGCCATGCGTTTATTAATGAACTATCCTTGGCCGGGCAATGTGCGCGAACTACAAAATGCCATTGAACATGGAATGATATGCGCGATTGATCAGATGATCCATGCTGAGAGTCTGCCACAGGATATTGCCCGTCAACACAGATTCGCATCCACGAATTCTGATTCTTTAGCGCAAAAAGACGATTTACAGGAAAGTTATGAAATTGAAGATGCACTGAACCAATGCAATGGTAGTAAGAGCCAGGCGGCGAAACAACTCGGTATAGATCGTTCTACCTTATGGCGACGCATGCAGCGATTGGGGATACATTAGTATATCGTTAGGACTTGGTGCTGGCTGTGCCGCCCTGATTTTTCCAATACTGCATTATAGGCAAAAAACAGTAATACCTATTCTTAGCATATGGGTTTATTGCAGCCACGTCTTTTGCACAGGATAATGAGCGTTATGACGACCAGCCCTGCGGCCACAATACCTACTATTGAGAAAGCATCTAGTGACATCATTGGAAAAACTCCATTAATAATAAAGACAAATTAGTATATCGGAATATTATTATATATCTTTAGAATAATAGATGTTAAAACACGATACCTGTCACAGTCTACCAATTATATTTATTAAAGCCCCTCCTCTTGACGATGCGATCCGCCAGGGGAGCTCACTAGAAATTGAAATCCCCTTTGTGAGCAAGGACATTTCGAAAGTGCAATACCGCACTCTGACCATTGGCCGAGACATCAAATACCCGCCAGCCCTGCTGGCCTCGATAGAGGAGAAAATCGAGTTGGGTGGGATAACCCTGGAGTGGAAAAGAACGAATACTCAATTGCACCTGACCACTGGCGGGGTTACCCCTGGGCCGGAGATACATTAAACGTACATGCTGATAATCTGCCAGTTTTCGGACCATGGCGTTTAGCAACATACCACGCAACATCCGGGTAGCTTTATCCTTTTGTTTCGAACTCATCTGCCGAAGGCGCGGACCCAGAACCCACTGCGTCATGTAGGTGAAATCAAAATAACCTGCAATCTCCTGCTCAACAAACCGTTCCAACTGTTGGGGGTTGCGATACCCACCATCACCAAGAAAGGTAATCACTTTATCCAGACCTTGCTTCAACAACTTGCCTGGAGCCTGTTGTTCATAATAACCATCGTAAGACGTGTAGGCATCCCATGGTGCCGCCTGTAGCGGTGCCAATTGCATCAGAAACATCGCGACAATAATGATAGTTATTTTATTCATGCTAACCTCCGCAAAAGAATATTTGAATTGTAAAAAAAGCTGATGGAAAATTATAGTAACACCAGGTTATCCCTATGGATCAGTTCCAGTTCATCGACATAACCCAGAATCGATTCAATCTGTTCACTGGCATGGCCTTTAATCTTGTTCACTTCATCCACATTATAATTCACTAATCCTCGAGCGATTTCATTACCTCGTTCATCAACACAGCTGACCACTTCACCGCGGTGAAATTGGCCACTAACTTCTTTAATGCCGACAGCCAACAAACTACTACCGGATTCAGATAATACTTTTACTGCTCCTGCATCCAAAGTCAAACACCCCTTGGTTTTCAAATGCCCTGCCAACCACTGTTTACGAGCTGTTACGGTCTCATGTGCAGCAGGAAACAATGTCCCCAGATTTTCACCTTGCAATAAACGCAACAAGATATTTTCTGCTCGGCCAGAGGCAATGACTGTCGATGCCCCAGAACGCACAGCGGTACGTGCAGCACGTATTTTAGTTGTCATGCCACCTCGACCCAGCGTACCTGCGCCAACATCAGCCATTTTATCTAACGCTGGATCATTTACATTCGCTTCTTCAAGCATGACCGCATCTGCATGCTGACGAGGATTTTTATCGAACAGACCATCTTGATCAGTCAACAGAATCAAACCATCTGCCTCAATCAAATTAGCGACTAACGCTGCGAGTGTGTCGTTATCACCAAAACGAATCTCATCGGTAACAACGGTATCATTCTCATTCACAACTGGAATAACATTCATGTCTAATAATGTACGCAAGGTACTACGTGCATTGAGATAACGTTGACGATTGGAAAGATCATCGTGTGTTAACAGGATTTGTGCCGTGTGTAAATTGTGTTTTTGAAAACAGGATTCGTAAGTTTGAATTAAACCCATCTGACCCACGGCGGCGGCGGCCTGTAATTCATGAATGGCTTTTGGACGTTTGGACCAACCCAGACGCGTCATGCCCTCGGCAACCGCACCGGATGATACCAGCACCACTTCGAGGCCCTGTTTTTTCAACGCGACAACCTGCTCTACCCAATTGGCAATGCCATCTGTATTTAAGGCCGTACCATCATTCGTCAGCAGTGCGCTGCCGATCTTGATAACCCAGCGCTTATGATTTTTCCACTGTTGACGATTCTGACTCATTCTGTTCGCGCTCACGCTTTTCTTCAATATATTCCATAATACGGTAACAGAGTGCCTCTGTACCCTGCTTTTTAATTGCAGCTAACTTGTATACCGGGCCCTGCCAGTCTAAACGGCTAATAATTTCATCACACCTTTGTTCACGCTCATCTTCAGGTAACAGATCAATCTTGTTCAGGACTAACCAACGCTCATAGCCTGCAAGCTCATCACTATAACGTTTTAATTCTGTCTCGATAACACGGACATCCTCTACCGGATCATGCTCGGGATCGGGTGGCGCCACATCAACAAGATGTAACAACAAACGCGTGCGTGAAACATGCTTTAAGAATTGTAACCCCAAACCAGCGCCTTCAGCGGCCCCTTCAATAATGCCCGGAATATCTGCAACAACAAAACTTCTGTGCGCTTCAACACTCACAACACCCAAATTCGGGTGCAAAGTCGTAAAGGGATAATCTGCAACTTTTGGTTTTGCCGCTGACACGCCTCGAATAAATGTCGACTTACCTGCATTGGGTAATCCCAATAAACCAACATCGGCCAGGACTTTTAACTCCAGACGCAATTGTCGATGCTCACCCATAGACCCTGGTGAGTTTTGTCGTGGCGCGCGATTAGTACTACTTTTAAAACGCGCATTACCCAAACCATGAAAACCTGCTTTTGCGACCATCAGGCTTTTGCCATCAGTAACGACATCACCCAGAAGCTCTTCCGTGTCGATATCATAAACTTGCGTGCCTAGCGGTACGGGCACATATAAATCCTCACCACTTTTGCCAGTGCAGTTTTTCCCCATACCCGTCTGACCATTCTCAGCAGCAAAGCGACGCGTAAAACGAAAGTCCTGCAAGGTATTCATATTCAAATCACCAACAAGATAGACGCTGCCGCCATCACCACCGTCTCCGCCATCGGGACCACCAAATGGGATATATTTTTCGCGACGAAAACTGATGCAGCCATTGCCACCCTTGCCTGCCTCAACACGTATGTTTGCTTCATCAACAAATTTCATCGTTACTTTCCATCGTTATAAAAACACTTTACTCAAACAAAAAACCCCGTCAAAGGACGGGGTCTGTAAATCGCTGCCTGGACGTTGTTACTTAGGCAGGGTAAACGCTGACCTGTTTACGCGATTTTGGTCCTTTAATTTCAAATACGACCTTGCCATCAATCTTGGCAAACAAGGTGTCATCACGACCACGACCAACATTGACTCCAGGGTGGAATTTTGTACCACGCTGACGAACCAGAATATTACCTGCGATTACATCTTCACTACCAAAACGCTTAACACCTAAACGTTTGGAAACGGAATCACGGCCATTACGAGTACTACCGCCTGCTTTTTTATGTGCCATTGTCGTTTACCTCAAATCTGTCGTAACTGGCTTAAGCTTTAATGCCAGTGATTTCAATTTCTGTATAGCTCTGGCGATGTCCCTGTGTCGTACGTGAATGCTTACGACGACGGAACTTGATAATCATAACTTTTTTGCCACGACCATGAGCTTTGATTGTTGCAGTGACTTTGCCACCGTCAACATATGGAGCACCGACCTTAATATCTTCGCCATTAGCGACCATCAGGACTTTTTCCATATCAATAGTGGCACCTTCATCAGCTGCCAGCTTTTCAACTTTTAGTGTTTGGCCTTCAGTTACACGATACTGCTTGCCACCGGTTTCGATTACCGCGTACATCATTGTTTCTCCAAGGTTTTTCCTGTCTGTCAGGAACGACGATGTCGGAAAGGTCGGCAATTTTAGCGTCTGCTCATGAACAGGTCAACGAATATTCCCGAATTCCCTGAAATTCCTCAGAATACTGCCATTGCTTGCTTGACACTCCTGGCGGCGGATTCTAGCATGCCAAGCTTTGTTGACGCAGCAGCTAACTTATTATGAACATTGAAGATATTCACGCTTTGATCAGCGACGACATGGACAGCGTCAACCTTTGTATTCAGACCCGTCTGAACTCGGAAATTGTCCTGATCAACCAAATCGGCTTTCATATCGTCAACAGCGGTGGCAAACGTCTGCGCCCGGTTTTACATCTATTGGCCTGTAAGGCTTTGTCTTATTCAGGACAGCAACATATTGATATTGCAGCAATTTTAGAGTTTATACATACTGCCACCCTTCTTCATGACGATGTCGTAGATGCCTCAGAGATGCGGCGCGGTGAGGACACCGCTAACGCCCTCTGGGGAAACGAAGCCAGCGTGCTGGTGGGCGATTTTCTCTATTCCCGCGCCTTTCAGATGATGGTAGAGGTCGGCGATATGCGAATCATGGAGATATTGGCCGAAGCTACCAACACTATTGCTGAAGGTGAGGTGCAACAGCTTCTCAATATTAATGACCCGGATACCAGCGAAGAAAACTACTTACAGGTCATTCGCAGTAAAACGGCCAAACTATTCCAATCCGCTACCCAAATCGCTGCCATTGTTTGTGGTAAAGATGCGCAGACTGAAAAGACGTTAGCAGATTATGGTATGCACCTGGGAACTGCCTTTCAGCTCGTCGATGACGTCCTGGATTACAGTTCATCCTCAGAAGAAATTGGTAAAAATATTGGTGATGACCTGGCAGAGGGTAAACCCACTCTTCCCCTTATATATAGCATGCGTCAGGGAACACCTGAGCAGGCACAAACCATTCGTACTGCAATCGAACAAGGTGGACGAGAAAATACCGAGGCCGTCATGGCTGCAATTGAAGCCACAAAAGCCATCGACTATACTGCCAAAACGGCTAAAGACGAGGCTGACAAGGCCATCACTGCCTTAGCGGGCATTCCGGACTCAGAATACAAAGACGCACTTATTAGCCTGGCAGAGTTTTCTGTCAACAGGACTTACTAAGATTTCAGTGAATCGGGGCGTAGCGCAGCCTGGTAGCGCACTTCGTTCGGGACGAAGGGGTCGGAGGTTCAAATCCTCTCGCCCCGACCAATCGCTCGATATAAACTTCTTTTAAATTGCCATTTTCTTTTCAGCAGTGACCGGCAATAAACAAATCTCGATGGTACTACCTTTGCCTGGCGTCGAATCAATGTGAATATGACCGCCTGAGGCATGCACAATACCATGCACAACGGACATACCATGTCCTGTACCTTTACCAACGGGCTTGGTTGTATAAAAAGGCTCAAAAATCGTTTGTAGGATTTTCTCATCAATACCAGACCCATTATCAGTTACGCTCAGTACAAGATGCTGACCTGCGATTTCAGACAAACATGATGTACATATTTGCTTTTCGACATAGCGCTTTTCTAGCTTAACCGCTATTGAACCCTGTCTATCCATTGCGTCAACTGAGTTTTCAAGTAAATTCATTAAGATCTGATGAAATTGTAAAAAATCCAGACCTATCCATTCATTCTTTACATTATTAACAACATCGAATTTTATACCCTGTGGGATTTTCGATAATAGCGCCTTCACAGAATCAGAGAACACATGTGTAACTTCAGAGACTACTGTCATGTCACCGCCATCCATAGCAAAGGTCATTAATTGTTCAATAAGAATTTTTGCTCTTAATGAAGCCTTCTGGACTTCTCCTAAATATATTTTTAATTTTTCTTCATTAAGATCGTTGCAATGATTTAATGCTAATTCTGTATAACCTAATTGTGAAGCCAGAATATTATTAAAATCATGCGCAAACCCACCGGTTAATTGTGTAATCGCATTCAAACGGTGAGTTTGGTGTAATTTTTCTTCAACTTTTTTTCTTTCATTTAATAGCTCTTTTTGTTGAAATAAGACATGTAAGCGATACATCAATAGTGGCCACTGGATGGGTTTTAAAAGGTAGTCGCTAGCACCTGCATCCTGGGCTCTTTGGATTGAGGCAGAGTCATCCATCATGGTAATCATTATGATAGGCATTGCATAAATATCAGGATTCTTTTTTCGAATTGCAGCGCAGACCTCATAACCATTCATTTCTGGCATAATAGTATCAAGCAAAACAATATCCGGTTTTTCACATTCATACATTTCCAGAGCAGCGATACCATTACTTGACTCAACAATAGAAAACCCCTCAAGTTGAATCATTGACACCAAGGCAAGGCGAATAGCATCATCATCATCAGCGACCAAAATTTTAAGCTGTTGTTTGTCCGACATAATTTTTCTTTATAGTTGTTTCTAGAAATAGCAATAATATTTCTATACCTAAGCCAAGGCTACTGTTCACAATAATATATTCATGCACTGAATGTACAATAGCCTGCATCATTGACAACCCCATTCCGAAGATTAAAAAATCTACAACACTTTTCTTATTAATCGCATCGCGAGAGTTAACAACAAGATTCATTACCATTTTTGTAGTTGTACAGGACCAACGATAATATCAAGATGCTCCTGAGGTAACTTCTTTATAGTTTCAACTTTTACAGACACTATCCTTAACAACATCCGTATCCACGTAATATTTTATAATTTTTCCATTCAACGTTAACCATTTATTCATGCTGGCTTTCGTAAGTCTTGGAATTGTTTTTAAATTTTCAGAAACGCCTTCGTCTATTTTCTTATCAAGCGTCTGAAGAATAACTGTTACTGAAAACACAATAATAATGGCAAAAATCACTCCTAACAGAGATGTCCTTTTCTTTGAAAACTCGCATATATGCCTTAATCAGAACGGTTAAAAGTATCTCTGACAATACCAAGTAAATGCTTCGATTCAAATGGTTTACTGAGAAATTCGGATACCCCTTGCTCAATAGCAGTCGATTTATTAAGATTGTCTCCATCACCAGAACACAAAATAGTAGGAATATTATGTGTGCCTCGTATTTTCTTAATAAGTTCATTCCCTGGCATCGAAGGCATTGTTTGATCCGTAATAATAAGTTTGTATTTTACAGGCTGGCTTTGAAAAGCATGATATGCATCAATACCATTCGTATGCCCTTCCACCTTATATCCATTCACAGTCAATAGCTCGGTAATAAAACTAAGCACGACAGGCTCATCATCCACCACCATAATTACATCAACCATTAGTTTGTTTCCTTTCTAAAGTCCAGATTGAAAGGAATGTTACATTTTTCGTATGTGTATTAATACCTGTCACTTTACCTAATGAAAATCTTTAATTTTATGCCTGTAAATGTGTGTCAACTAATAAGACTTGCCACCGCTTCTTTAACCTCTTTAACCTGAAAGGGTTTTTTTACAATTCGTAGGGCACCAATTAACTTCGCAATGGGCAGATAATCAAAACGTCCATGAATACCCCCACCTCCCGATATAGCAATCACTTTTACACCCGGATCCAATTTCCGTAATTCCATAATAAGATCAAGGCCGCTTTTCTCTGGCATAACAAGATCGGTAATCACCAGGTCAAATGTGTCAGATTGAAATTTGTCAATTCCCTCCTGACCAGTCCTGGCCACTGTTATTTCATGCTTGTCTTGTTCCAGAATTTCTGACATTAACATCAGAATAGGCTCTTCATCATCGACAATTAATATCTTCGCCATTAGTTACCTCAAAATAGGTCCACGTCACCTGCATCAAGACTTTCCTGAGCCACTTTCTTTTTCAATCGTGTTTGTACTTCAGCAATTTCGTCTTGATAATTAAAAATACCAGCATCCGCATAAGTTTCTTTACCTAGCTGAGAATTATTCTGAATAAATTTATCAATATTCACATAGAGTCCAGACATTAATTCACGAACTAATCCTACACGCTCATTTATCTCACCCAATAATTGTGTTGCCATATCCTCATATTGCATTGTTCTGACAGCAACACTGACTTCTGTATTAACATTTTCACTCGCGACTGCAACTTCCCGAAGTTTTAGTTCCATTTCGGTATTAAAGTCACTTATCTCCTGCATCATTGATTGAATCTTGTCCTGCGAATTCAGTGACATATCAATATCCATTGAGGCCATAATGCCTATTTGCTCACCCGCCAACTCCATTGAGACACTTGCCTCATTAAACTCTTGCCGAATAAGTCGGCTAAATTCACCGCTTCTTTGTGAGAGTGTTCGCACTTCATCAGCGACCACAGAAAATCCTCTGCCAACATCTCCTGCTCTTGCTGCTTCAATCGCCGCATTTAATGCTAAAAGATTCGTTTGCTCACTAATACCATCGATCTCATCCAGTAGTTTTCGTATAGCGCTAATTTTTATGGACAATGTATTTAATGATTCAACAACCTCGTTGCTTTTTGTACTCATTTGCTCAATGCTTGACACAAACACATTGATAAGTGTTTTCATCTCACTATAAACATCACCCATCTTTTCTCCATCAGTATTGTTCCCGGAGAGGCGACTTATCATGCCTGTCATTAATTCACCCTGGCCTCTTGCTTCTTCTTCGAGAACTTTAAAACTATCAAACGTTTTACTAATACCTTCATTCTGTAGTGCTTGTACTCTTCCAGAATTAACGGCTATTTCCTCAACCTGACTTTTGGTTATTTCGACGTAGTCACGTAACATGTCTTCTAATAGAAGATTTGCTTCATGATTCTCTTTAAGACTTGTCGATATTTTAGATTCCCAGTGATTTTCAGTTTTATTTAAGATGATATACAGCGCGGTAAAAACTGTTATCAAAAATCCTGACTCATAAACCGGATTATCCATCAGTACTATAAGCAGTGCACAAATTATCGCTGCACTCAAATAGTACAGTTTCCAACCAAAGTACCGAGAAAACACTCTCATCAATCCCTACTGTTTCCAACTTTTAATTAATAACACTTCTTTCTATAACTATATAACGTCCACGTAACAATTCTATAAACCACAATATGTGGCCAAATTGTAAATATGTGTATACTACTTTATGTGTGTGTTTAGTTATGAATGAAATTTCAAATCGGCTGGGACATCGATATCATGAAGTGCTTGAAGTAGTTGATAATGCAAAGATATTTCATCTATTTTTTTTAGGGTTTTATCCAGTACTGTGCTTTTCCCCCAATCGATTTGTGTGAACAGATGCGAGTGAGGCTGTTTCATTCCTATTAGTACATAGCCACCATCCTTTGCAGGACCAATCACAACATCCTTATCATCAAGACCATAGATTGCTTGCTCAATATAATCCGCAGAGTATTCCGGGCAATCTGTCCCAATAATAATAACTTTTGCATGATCTTTTAAACTAACGTCGATGGCATGTGACATCCTGTCACCAAGATCTTTTCCCTCTTGTTGGAACATCGTTAACTCATTTGCCTTTTGAAGATCCTTAAAAAAACCATGATTTATAACAGGATGAATATATAGGTGAACATGACAAACATTCGCCGAGGAAAGATTTGTTATTATTTTCTGCGCCATACTTTTATAAAGCTGACAGGCGCCTTCTTTTCCTAATACCGGAATCAATCGTGTTTTAACTTTACCAGGAAGAGGACTCTTGGCAAAAATAACTAAACATGTATCAGGATGCTGGCATGCCATTATTTATAATAATGCTTATGCAATCGATGCGGCGATACACCTAGAAAATAGGCTAACCGCAGATACCACATTAAGACAATTGTGCGAAAAATACCCTTTGACTCCCAGCGACGACTCGATGTTATTACTCTATCATTTATACATGCGGGTTTTGAAAATTGCTTCAAACGTTTGCTCATCGCAATATCTTCCATCAGAGGGATCTCTGAAAAACCTCCGCACTCGTCAAATAATACATGCGTCACAAAAATGCATTGATCACCGGTGGCAATGCCAGTAAAACAAGAGCGAACGTTCATAAACGTCTCGATAATTCTAAACAGAAATGATTTACCAGATAATGTCACATCAAATCGACCCCATGGGCATTTCTGGATACAGGTTGTTATGGATTCAAGCGCTTTCTCGGGCAGACCAGTATCAGCATGTAGAAATACCAGCACATCACCTTTAGCAATCCGAGCACCAGCATTCATTTGCTTTGCTCTACCAGCGGGACTTGATATGAACTGACAACCCAGTTTTTTAATGGCTTCAAGAGTAGCATCGGTACTACTACCATCAACCACAATGACTTCAGCGTTTTGCTTAAGCAGGGTCTTTATTTGCGCGGCAAGGAAATCGATTTGATCCATTTCATTTAACACGGGAATAATAAACGAAAATTTCATCTGCTAAGTTAGTGCACCACCACAACTGCTCCCCTGTCCAGCGGTACAGCCATAACAGTGATCTGCAATCACAATCGATAAATCATCGATATCTTTACTATTAAGGTTCTTAATATATAAGTGTGTCTTTCCCTGCAGTTGAACGGGCAATTCCAGCATTTGATTAAAATCACAGTCATATAATTTTCCCTGCCAGTTTACACTGAGTGTATTCCGGCACATGACATGTTCACAATTTTCAATCTGATGTGCGGATTTTAATAACTGCATATAATTCTTAAACTCACCTTTGGAAATTAACATACTGCCAAATCGTTGGATTGGCATATTTGCCAATGTAAATAATTCATTAAACTCAATGCCAAAATTTTTGTACAATTCGGTTTTATAATCCGCTTCAAGTTGTTCTTGAGGTGGCGGCAAAAATGGTCCTGTGGGGTTGTAGACAAGATTAATGATTAAAGCGCTATTCTCACGACCATAACCTAAACTGTTTAATTTCTGCAATCCTTTAATACTGCTTTCATACACCCCTTTACCGCGTTGCCCATCAACATTATCTTCCTGATAGCATGGTAATGAAGCAACCACCTCGACACCATTGTCAGCCAGAAACTCGGCCAGACCTTCCTGGCCCGGTTCAAAAAGAATACTGAGATTACAGCGGTCGATGACATGAATATTCAAATTTCTTGCGGCTACCACTAAACGCCGAAACTCAGGATTTATTTCTGGCGCACCGCCAGTCAAATCAAGCTTTTTAACATCGGATCTTTCCAGGAAAGCAATGACCTCATCTACAGTCTGTGATGACATATTTTCTTTACGTTTAGGCCCTGCATTCACATGGCAATGCAAACACTGTTGATTACAACGGTAGCCTAAATTAACCTGAAGGGTTACTAATTTTGACCTGCGTAAAGCAGGGAAATCGGTCTTTTGTAATAGTGGCAACGTAGCGTGCATGCTTTATCTTCCATGTGTAAATTATTATAGTGAGACAATATAGCAATTATTTATCACCAAACTATCACCATTTATTCAGACTATTTCTCTTGTCTTATGACTTGTTCTTTTCATCCTGTTTTATAGGACTTTGACGCAAGCGTTTAATTACCCGAGGGATAAAAACCACAACCGCCAACAATGACAATGCCAACAAACCTTTTTGAATTGTGCCTTCGCCACCAGCAACGGCTTCACGCCCTGCATAACCAAGATAAGTATAAGCAAGTCCTCCAGGTAGCATAAAAATATATGAAGCAATCACGTAATGCGATAACTTGATTCTGGTCAGCCCCAAAGCATAGTTAAGTAAATTAAAGGGGAATAATGGTACAAGACGTACAAACATGACAAAACGCCAGCCCTCTCCTTCAACTCCATCTTTTAATTGCTTCAGACGCCCACCTGTTTTTTGCTCTACCCAGTCAGATGCCAGATAGCGCGAAATAAGAAAGGCTACCGTTGCCCCTATAGTTGCACCTGTTAAATTGAGAAATGTCCCTAATACAGGGCCAAATAATGCACCACCCACCAGTGTTAATACTGAGCCAGGTAAAAAAAACACCGTTGCCAGCGCATAGATCAGCATAAAAACGATGGGACCGGCAATGCCTGCTGCCTCTATCCAGCGCACAATTCCGGTTGCATCAAACTGATCTCGATATGCAATGGCTAAAGCTACTCCTACGATTAACACCAACAGAATAAGAATCCGTTTTATCGCTGTTTTATTCATCCTTATCATCGCTCCATTGACGGCGATTAATCACGTAACCTGACATTTTTCCTTTAAACGGCATCATCAATAAGCCAGTGAGCCAGCTACAGTTCTTCACATCCCGGAATTGCCGTATCCCAATGGTCATGCCTTCATGACCTTTACGTGGTTGTTCGGCGTACGTACCAAAGATGCGATCCCAGATAGAAAGATTAAAACCAAAATTACTGTTCGCTTCATCATCTTCAGTGGAGTGATGTACACGATGCATATCCGGTGTAACAAATATACGACGTATAACTTTATCTAACACTAGTGGTAATCGTACGTTTCCATGATTAAACATCGCCATGCCATTAAGAATAATTTCAAATGCAATGACAGCGATGACCGGTGGCCCAAGGACTACAATCGTGGCGAATTTAATCAACATTGAGAGAATAATTTCGATAGGATGAAAACGCGCGCCAGTGGTCAAATCGTAATCAAGATCAGCATGATGAACTCGATGCAATCGCCACAACATGGGTACTGCATGTACCAATACATGTTGTAAATACACAACAAAGTCCATGGCAATAATGGAAAGAGGGATTGCTACCCACATCGGCACTAGCCAGACATGTAGCAGCCCCCAGTCATGAGAGTCTGCATACACCGCAACACCAACAGCGGCGGCTGGAAACAGTAAACGCAACAGAAGTGTGTTCAGTACTACCAGTCCAATATTGTTTGTCCAGCGCAGTAATTTCGATACGGTTAGCTGACGACGTGGCGCAAAAATTTCCCACAACGCCATAATCACCAGAATCGAAACAAAAAAGCCAGCCCGAACGAAGGGCTCGTTTTCAATAATAAACGTCTGCATGTCCATCAGACACTCCATCAGATAAAAGTTGCATATAAGCTTAGATTGAATATAATTAATATTCAAGTAATCAATTGAATATTAATTATGGCCACAGCAGGACCCAAACAGCAGTTATTTTCACAATTTGCTCGCATTGGCAAAGCTATGAGTAATGCTAACCGACTGGAAATGCTAGAGTTTCTTGGTCAGCGTGAGTGTAGCGTTGAAGAATTGGCAACATTAAGCAATCTATCAATAGCAAATACTTCTCAGCATCTACAACAACTCCGGCAAGCAGGCCTCGTAAACTCAGAAAAACGGGGGCAACGGGTCTTCTACTCACTCTCAGGCGATGATGTCGTACGTCTGCTGCTGATTCTGCGTCGCGTTGGTGGCAACCATCTGGCCGAGGTCAAACAACTTATCCAGGAATATTTTACGGTTAAAGATGCATTAGAGGCGATCCCCGCAGAGGAATTACTTATCCGTGCCAAGACAGCTCAGGTAACCGTTATCGATGTCCGCCCAGCAGAGGAATTTGGCGCAGGTCATTTAACCGGTGCCATCAATATCCCGATTCACGAGCTGGAATCTCGCTTATCAGAATTACCGCCCAGTCAGGAAATCGTCGCTTACTGCCGCGGTCCCCACTGTATGCTGTCATTTGATGCTGTAGAGAAATTACGTCAACGCGGTTATGATGCCCGTCGTTTGGAAGATGGTTATCCCGAATGGAAAGCTGCCGGACTCCCCGTAGAAACCTCATACTAATTTTTACTCACAAGGAACAAGCATGTTTCACTGGCTTAACCGTATCCCTTTTCTCATTTTGATCATCATTTGCCTGACATTAGGCCTGGCGCCTTTTGCCCCGGAACCGCATATCTGGGAAAAGCTGAAAATGCTTGCAAATGGTGAGCTGCGTAAGCTCATCGATATTTTTGATTTGTTTCTACACGGCACGCCCTGGTTGCTGCTTTTCGCAAAACTCATCTATATCGGTACACGCAAAAGCCTTCAAGAATAAATCTGGCAGACAAAAAAAATCGCATATTCCCATGCAAAGGAGTATGCGATATCCCGCCAAGAGAGAGGTAGATGTACGGGTTTGCTCAAGTATCCGTCAAAGTAACCAAATGAATCTTTTCAAGATGGGGCTATTCTACCTTCAGGAAAGTGACTTGAAAATGTGACACAGTGTCGCGCGACAAATTGTCGCAGCAGAACTTGCCAGCTGAATGTTAATATCTGTGCATGACCCATATCGATCAAACACTATTGCAGGCCAACTACTCCAATCTTTGGCGGTTGTTCTTTCTTCGCATTATTGCCATGAGTGGTTATGTGGCCGGACTCGTCATTGCCATTTTAAATTACCATATTCCAATACCTTATATGTCAGCCGTTGGCGTCATTGGCACACTAACCTTGTTCAACGGCTGGACCTGGTTTTTTATTCGCAGCAGACGTGCGGTGACTTCAACTTTACTATTGATACAACTGCTTGTTGATATCAGTGCCCTCACTGCATTGCTCTATCTTACGGGTGGCGCTTCCAATCCCTTTACCGGTTTATATTTACTGCCCATTACCATCTCGGCAACAATCCTCTCAGCTCGCCATACCTGGATACTGGCAACGATTACTATTATTTGTTATTCGTTATTAATCCGTTTTCATATTCCTCTTGGCATCTCACACCAACATCATGGTGCCTCCATTGTCGATCTACATATTCTTGGGATGTGGGCAGGCTTTATTGTTAGCGCGAGTTTGGTCGCCTACTTCGTCGTTGGCATGGGCAATTCCTTACGAGAGCAACAGCGGCAATTGGCAAAGGCCAGCGAAAAGGCCATTCGTGATGAACGTTTATTGGAACTTGGCACACAGGCCGCGGCTACCGCACACGAACTGGGAACGCCTTTAGGCACTATTGCGTTAATCGTGGATGAGTTATCTGATCCTGCCGTCTCAGACTTAGACAAGCAACAACAACTGAAAACGCTGAAGCAGCAAGTCACACGCTGCAAAAATGCGCTTTCAAGTTTATCGATATCAACGGGAAACCTGCCAGCGACCGCAGGTCATCCTCAACAGGTACATTTATTTTTAAATGACTGGTTAACACAAAGCCGTCAACATCATCCTAAGGCACACTTCAACATAGAAATACCTGCTGTTGATTCATCCCCCACCATTCTTGCTGATCGCACTTTGCATCAGGCCCTGGATAATATTTTAAACAATGCGGTTCAGGTATCTGCAGAGGATATTGAGATCTGGACGAACTGGGATAGTGGCGTGTTAAATCTGGAAATAAGAGATCGCGGCCCTGGTCTTGACGATGACCTTCGCCAACAGCTTGGACATAAACCTGTCGAGACACTACAGGAAGGTATGGGTATGGGTATGGGTATCGGCCTGTTCCTGAGTCAATCTATCATTGAACGCTTTGGTGGAAAACTCACCCTTTTTGAAAGAAAAGAAAAAGGTGTCACCGCCTGTATCACATTACCATTGATGAGCTATCATCCTTGATATGAATGACGTTACCAACCAGGAAACTATTTTATTGGTCGATGATGACAAAGTTTTTTGCGAGACCATGGCCCGCGCACTTGGCCGTCTTGATTATAGAATCCTAACGGCCAATAACAGTGACGATGCCACCAATATCGCAGGCGAGGCCAACTATGCCGTTATTGATTTAAGAATTGGGGAAGAGTCTGGATTGAACCTCATTGATACCTTGCATCATCAATATCCAGAACTACGTATGATAGTCCTTACCGGATTTTCCAGTATCGCCACTGCGGTTGAAGCGATTAAACTTGGGGCTGTGCATTACCTGACTAAACCTACTGAAGCCATCGATATTGTGAATGCATTTGCAAAAACTCATGGCAATACCAATATCGATATTGATGCCCAACCCATGTCCGTCAACCGACTAGAGTGGGAACATCTACAGCGTGTACTCACTGAACACGATGGCAATATTTCCGCCGCTGCCCGAGCCCTCGGTATGCATCGACGTACCCTGCAAAGAAAATTGCAAAAGAAGCCTGTGTCTCGTTAGATTTTATTTACAAACACATGAAAGATAATATCGCTAAGGGAACTTAATCTGCATGCTGTTATCTATTGAGTGTCACCTTAACAGGATACGGGTAAATGCAAACCAAACTCATCTTTGTTTACAACGCCGACAGCGGTCTCTTCAACACTGTTACCGACATTGCACATAAAATCCTTTCCCCTAAAACGTATTCCTGCCAGTTATGTTCACTGACTCATGGGTATTTTTCAGTGCGCGAGCAATGGGTCGACTTTCTTAAAGATACAAATGCGGAGTGTGAATTTTTACATCGAGATGAATTTGAAAAACAATATGGTGTGTGTGAAGAAAAACTTCCCGCCATCTTTTCACAAAATGATAAGGATCTAAGCATTTTTATGTCACAGGCAGAAATTAATGCATGTGATGAGCTCCCTGCCCTAAAGCAGGCGCTACAGGAGAAACTATCTGCCTCCAGTTAACAGCGTTTAGCCACTACAACAAATCATCATCTATTTCTTGCCTTAAACGCTTCTCATCAAGATAGGCTTCCAGTTTTTTCCGTGCTTCCAGACGTGCGCTACTGGTACTACTCGCATTGCTGTGTTCAACATCATTGTTAGCGCTGAGACCACCGCTGCCACCTGGTTCTTGTACTTTCGCTGAATAAGTAGACTCTTTTGCCATCAACAAATCTCCTTAAATACGGACTTAATTCCCCTATCGGCATATCAACAAACAACTTAAAAATTATATTCGATTAAAATTCCAATTCAGCAAATAAAAACGCCGACTATTAAGTCGGCGTTTTACACAATCCTTATTAACGTTTAATGACTAGAACGGAATATCGTCATCAAAGTCACCTGCCGGTGCCATGGCGGGTGCCTGTTGCTTTGCTGGTGCTGCTTGTTGTTGTGGTGCCTGATTGTACTGGCCGCCACCAGACTGATCCTGATTAAAATTGGCACTACCGCCACCACGCGAATCCAGCATTTGCATTTCACCGGCAACAATCTCAGTGGTGTACTTGTCCTGTCCCTGCTGATCCTGCCACTTACGTGTTTGCAGGCGACCTTCAACAAAAATCTTCGAACCCTTCTTTAAGTACTCGCCAACAATCTCGGCAAGACGATTAAAAAAGACAACGCGATGCCATTCGGTTTTCTCCACTTGCTCACCAGTGTTCTTATCTTTCCAGCTCTCTGATGTCGCAATGGTGACATTGGCAATAGCTGCACCGTTGGCGGTGTAACGTATCTCAGGGTCTTTACCCAGGTTGCCAATTAAAATTACTTTATTCACTCCCCTTGCCATTTCGTCTTACCTCTATCGTTTCTCAATCAGTATTTAACTATATTCTCGTTTACCCAGATTTATGGGGTGTTTACTGCGATACAGAATACGCATACAAGGCGTCCTGGTCCAGCAAATGCTTATCAACTTTCAGATAGGCCACGCCATCTTCTGGAATGACCACCGCCTCGACCACGCCTGTAATCTGTTGTAACTCATTGGCCAGTACTTCGGCCCGCTCTTTCGTGATTTCTCCCAGATTCAGCATCTGGCTGGAACAATACTGTGGCTCACGCAGACCCACTAGCAGCAATAACCAGAAGACCACCAGGCCGCCACAGATTAGGAAGACCATTTGCTGCGTTGCCACATCGTGCAAAAAGCCGCCCATAACGCTGCCCACAAACGCCCCCAGAAATTGAGCGCTGGTATAACCCCCCATGGCGGAGCCCTTATGGGCTGCCGGTGCAACCTTGGCAATAAACGATGGCATGCCTGCTTCCAGCACATTAAAACTGGCAAAAAAGAGAATCAGCATCCCAATAATGACTTCAATATGCTGCGACCATTGCCATAAACCAAATGCCGAAATACCTAAACCCGCCACTGCCAGTCTCGTCACCTGGCGTAACTGCCGGCGTTTTTCTGCCAGCATGATAAAAGGCCCGGCCATGACGATGGAAAGGATGAGTACAGGCAGATAAATCTGCCAATGGCTATCTACCGGTAAGCCAATATCGTCATGCAGAATCAAGGGGATAGTCATAAAGAGTGCCGTTAGAATCAGGTGCAGAATGAAGACTCCAATATCCAACCGAACGAGTTGACCGTCGGTAAGCAAACGCTTAAACCACTCCCATTCCACCTCGGCATCGCGGTGAAAACGCGTGCGCACTGGTGTCGGGACCCTAAAAAGAATAATAAGAATACCCACTGCAGCAAGAACTGCCGTTACCCAGAAAATTCCAGATAAACCAAAAAAACCATGTAGCAACGGCCCTAACACCAAAGCCAGTGCAAAGGCCCCGCCGATACTCATACCCATCACGGCCATGACCTTCATACGTTGCTCTTCGCGCGAGAGATCCGCTGCCAGAGCAAAGGTTGCACTAGCAATAGCCCCCATTCCTTGAATTGCACGGCCGATAATTACGCCCCACAAACTTTCGGACATAGCTGCAACGACACTACCAAGAATAAACACCAGCAGACCACCGATAATAATGGGCTTACGTCCAACTTTGTCCGAGAGACGTCCAAGAGGAATTTGTAACAGCGCCTGACTGAGGCCATAAATACCAAGGGCCAAACCTGCCAGCGTTGCGGTATACCCTTCCAGATCACGGGCATAAATGGCAAAAACGGGGAAGATCATAAACAGGCCCAGCATGCGGGTGGACAACACCCCTGCCAGGGAGAAAGCAACACGGCGTTCGCCGTGGGTCATGCGATCCACGTTAGTATTTTTTGTCATGATCCTGAAATTTCTTTTTGTGTTACCAGTTAAACTACTTCGCAGATTGCTTTGCTTCTCTACCGGTAGGCAGCGTATATTAGCAGGTTGCTTTGCTAAACGAAAAAGACATCTGATGGACACCATTCATATCCGTGGGGCTAAAACCCACAATCTTAAAAACATTGATATTGATCTACCCCGAGACAAGTTAATTGTCGTTACCGGCCTGTCGGGCTCGGGAAAATCATCTCTGGCCTTTGATACGATTTATGCCGAGGGCCAACGCCGCTACGTCGAATCACTGTCGGCTTACGCACGCCAATTCCTCTCCATTATGGAAAAACCCGATGTCGAACACATCGAGGGCTTATCTCCGGCAATTTCGATTGAGCAGAAATCGACCTCGCACAACCCCCGTTCCACCGTGGGTACGATTACCGAAATCTACGATTACCTGCGTTTACTATTTGCCCGTGCCGGTGAGCCTCGCTGCCCTGAGCATGACAATATTCTTGATGCCCAAACTGTAAGCCAGATGGTAGATCAGGTTCTGGCCATGCCCGAAGGCAGCAAGCTAATGCTGCTGGCCCCCGTCATTGAAGAACGCAAAGGCGAGCACGAACATGTGCTGGACCGTTTGCAGGCCGATGGCTTTATCCGCGCCCGTATCGATGGCCAGGTCATCAACCTGGATGAAGCCCCCAAGCTCGATAAACGCCGCAAGCACAGTATTGATGTTGTCATCGATCGATTTAAGGTCCGCGAAGATATTAAGCAGCGTCTGGCCGATTCCTTTGAGACTGCTCTAACGTTGGCAGAAGGCAGAGCCTTTATCGCGGATATGGATGGCAAAGCCGACGATATCGTCTTTTCTGCCAATTTTGCCTGTCCTGTTTGTGGGTACTCACTTACAGAATTAGAACCGCGAATCTTCTCTTTTAACAATCCTGCCGGTGCCTGTCCTGAGTGTGATGGTCTGGGTGTGCAACAGTTTTTCGACCCGCACCGCGTGGTCGTCGATCCCGAGTTATCGCTTAATAGCGGTGCTATTCGCGGCTGGGACCGCCGTAATGTCTACTATTATCAATTGCTGACCTCGCTGGCAAAACACTACAAATTCGACATGGACAGCCCCTGGCAAGATCTCGCTGAAGAGACTCAAAATGTCGTGCTTTATGGTAGTGGCGACGAGGAAGTCAATTTCGTCTACGTCAACGATCAGGGCAGCCAACACAAGAAACGTCAAACCTTCGAAGGCATTATCAACAATATGTCACGTCGTTATCGGGACACCGATTCAAACGTGGTACGCGAAGAACTGGCCAAATACATCAGCCACCAATCCTGTCAGGAATGTCACGGTACCCGTCTGAATACTGGTGCCCGTCATGTCTTTATTGGCCAGCACAGCCTGCCAAATATTACATCCATGCCGGTGGATGCCGCACAGACCTTCTTTCAACAACTGGACCTACCGGGCCGACGCGGTGAAATTGCCGCCAGAATCGTCAAGGAAATCGGCCAGCGGTTGAATTTTCTGGTCAACGTCGGACTCAATTACCTGACCCTGGATCGTAGCGCCGACACCCTTTCCGGTGGCGAGGCCCAGCGTATTCGCCTGGCCAGTCAAATCGGTGCCGGTCTGGTAGGTGTCATGTACATCCTCGATGAGCCCTCTATTGGCCTACACCAGCGCGACAATAGCCGCCTGCTCAATACTCTGACCTACCTGCGAGACCTCGGTAATACTGTCATTGTGGTTGAGCATGACGAAGAGGCCATTGCCGCGGCCGACCATGTCGTGGACATCGGTCCGGGGGCAGGCGTCCATGGTGGCCGAATCATTGCTCAGGGCACCCCAGCAGAAATCATGGCCAACCCGGACTCACTGACAGGCCAGTACCTGTCAGGTAAAAAGCAGATTATTGTCCCGGAAATACGCACCCCCATAGATAAGGGTCGTCAGTTACAGATCCGTGGTGCCTCGGGTAATAATCTTCAGGACGTCGATATTGACGTGCCTGTCGGTCTAATGACGGCCATTACTGGTGTCTCCGGCTCCGGTAAATCCACCTTAATCAACGATACGCTCTACCGTGCATCGGCCATTGCCATTAATGGCGGCGGAGAAGAACCGGCTGCACATGAATCTATTGAGGGACTGGAGCAGTTCGACAAAGTCGTCGACATTGATCAGAGCCCCATTGGCCGTACGCCCCGTTCCAATCCGGCGACCTATACCGGCCTCTTCACACCAATCCGTGAACTGTTTGCCGGCACTCAGGAGGCCCGCGCCCGTGGCTACGCACCTGGACGATTCAGCTTTAATGTCAAAGGTGGCCGCTGCGAGGCTTGCCAGGGTGATGGTGTCATCAAGGTCGAAATGCATTTTCTACCCGATATTTACGTGCCCTGTGATATCTGCAGGGGCAAACGCTACAACCGTGAAACCCTGGAGATTAAGTACAAAGGTAAGAATATCTACGAAGTCCTGGAAATGACCGTCGAGGATGCCGTCGGCTTTTTCGATGCCATCCCGGTGGTCAAACGCAAACTGCAAACCCTGATGGACGTAGGGCTGACTTATATTCGTCTTGGTCAGAATGCAACGACTTTGTCTGGTGGTGAGGCTCAACGGGTCAAGCTGTCACGGGAATTATCCAAACGAGATACTGGCAATACTCTGTATATCCTGGATGAACCGACCACCGGCCTGCACTTTCATGACATCGAGCAACTACTGCACGTGTTGCACCGCCTACGTGACCATGGCAATACCATTGTCATCATCGAACATAACCTGGATGTCATAAAAACGGCTGACTGGATTATCGATATGGGACCCGAGGGAGGTGATAAAGGCGGTACTGTTGTCATTACAGGGACACCTGAGCAAGTCGCGGGTCATCAGGCATCTCATACCGGCCACTATCTCAAACCTCTGCTGGAAAAGGCAAAACAGGTACATTCCTGAACCAGTATTTAGCGCATTTTAAAAAAATAAATTTTTTTTAAAGTCGGCCAATTTTTGTCCGATACGTTTTAGTACCCCTGTAAAAAATAGTCACAACACAAAACGGAGTACAAACGTGGAACAAGCAAATTTTGGCCGCCCCATCGGTTCCCATTTGGGCAAGACAATCTATGAATCAATCGAAAATGAAGATGGACAGTTCACCTTTGACCGCATCGCCGATTGCGATACTGATGGCTGTTGTCCATTGGACCAGCTACACAAGAATGAGTTAATGTTGAGGAACGGGTTGATCTATAAAAAAGCTTCATAAGCCCTTAATCATCTGCAGGCATCCAATCACACAATTGGATGGAACTCACAAAGCCCATACCGGTCACACTCCCTGAATTCCCAGGAGCCAGTGACATGGTATGTCGAGCTTTTCTCATTAGTAGCTTATTGCTAACACTTATTGTTCCATCTGCTTACGCAGAGAACCCCGGCCCAAAAACCATAAAAGTGGGTGCGTTCTCAATAGCTAAATTAAGTGATCTAACACCACCCGATTGGATGCCGTTAATTTTTAGCAAAATCGAGCGTCAAACCGCTTATTACCTGACGCGTCACAAGAATCAAACCGTCGTAAAAGCCTATAGCGAAGATGCTGCCTCTGGGCTTTATCGAAAGATAGATATTGATCCCGCCCAGTATCCACAACTACGTTGGCAATGGAAAATCGACAACCTTATCAAATCAGCAGATATAAACAGCAAAGATGGCGATGACTACCCCGCCAGGATATATGTCAGTTTTGATTATGATACGGATCGCTTAAGTACCTTTGAGAGGTTTAAACTCAACGTTTATACGGCGATTCACGGCGAAGCTCCACCCTTGGCCGTAATCAATTATGTCTGGGACAATAAAGCCCCCATAGGCACGGTACTACCAAATGCCTATACTGACCGGGTCAAAATGATTGTTGTCCAATCTGGAGATTCTGCTGTCGGGCAATGGCGTCATGAGACCCGCAATATTTACCAGGATTACCAACAAGCCTTCGGCGAAACTCCCTTAAAAATTACGAGTATCGCGCTAATGACTGACACTGATAACACGCATGAGATCGCAAGCACTTATTACGGTGATATTGAATTCACTGCAAATGCCCATGAGATGTGACGCAAGTCACAATTTTATCGCTATAACTTTAATTATCTCCACCAGGTTCGATAATCCTATATAAGGTAAGACAAAGGCAAACTCGTACGAAAGTCGAGGACGCAAAACTACCGGTCTAAAGAATCTGCCTGATTCATGATAGCGGAGTTACCCATGCCGTCTGCATCGTGCAAATGTCACAGCCTGATATTTTTATTCACCTGCAGAGGCCTAAAATGGTTGAGAAAAAAGTTGTTCCATTTCAACGAAGCAATACGACATCGCAACTAACATCCTCCGAAGCCAGGCAGCTTGGCGATGACTGTCGAAAAATGACTCTCGCCTTTCTGAAAGACTTATTGCAAAAAATGTTTGATACTGCCGATGATACACTTTTCAATCTGGCAGAAACATCCGGCAACGATTCGGATCAAGGTCTTTATTTTGATTCCATGCGAATTATCCGATTTAAGCGTGACCTCATAGAAGAAACCTTTTTTAACGAAGTATCCGATGTTTTTCGGGATTTCTGGATTAGCACACCACATGATGAAAGCGGTGAGTTTGTTATACCAGACGAACTTAAACTGGTTGAAGATCAAGATCTTGAAGAACAACTAGCCGTAAAGAATCTGATACGTAAAATTCAGTCAAACTTCCAGCAGGATATAAGCGCCATCGAAAAACGACTTTCAGAGATCGTATCAAATAAAGAAATTAACACCCATAACAATCCGACTGGACCTGTAACATTTTGTAAGGCGTTTCAATTTGCCGCCAGCGAATTAAATGCCGACATTAAAATAAAAATTATTCTCTTTAAACTGTTCGATTTCCATATCAATGCCAATATAGGAGAACTCTATCACAAGATAAATGAACATTTTATAAAGGCAGGGGTTTTACCACGATTAAAACTCACCATTAACAAGAGCACTACTAACAAAACAGCAATGCCACAGGAAAACACACACTCAGAAACTTCCACAACACACGAAAATGGCTCTCTTTCTGGACCACTTGGCATGGGTACCTTGTCTGCTTTTCAGCAATTGTTACATAACCCATCGCATATATATGGATCACAAACAAACACGAACAGGAATAGTCCTCTAACTGCATTTCAAAATGCTAATACCCAAATGGGCATACTTACGAGTGATGTACTGGTTTCAAACTTGACCCCATTACAAAACCAGACACAGGATGATTTTACTGGCGACACAGTCAGTAGTATTAGTCAGCAAATCAAACAAAATATTCTTGCCAGTCATCCATCACAACAAATCAACCCGGTTGATAATGACATTATTGATCTCGTGTCAATGTTATTTGAATTCGTTCTCGAGGATCAGCACATCCCAGCAACCGCAAGAAGCTGTATTGCCAGATTACAAATTCCCATTATAAAAACGGCTATCCTCGACAAAGAATTTTTTAATATAAATGGTCATCCTGCACGTAAGCTTTTAAATGCCCTGGCGCATGCAGGACTCGATCTGCCGACGGATGGTGCCGATGATACGCATCCCGTACTAATTGCAATTCAACATGCCGTCGATAGAATTCTTAATGAATTCAGAAATGATCTATCTATATTTGAAAAGGTATTAAGTGAGTTCGAACAATCTCTTGAAACAAACCAATATGAAAATAACAAATTAGCGGATGAGTCCTTACAACCCTTTTACAAAAAAGAACAATATCACCTAGCAGAACAATGGGTAACAGAAACCATACAAAGTCAAATAGAAGATAAAGCATTACCAGAACCTTTTGCATCCTTACTTTTAGGCGCATGGAAAAATGTAATGATCGAGACTTATCTCGACGAAGGCCAACAAAGTGTACGTTGGAAAAATCAACAACGCTTTATCGACATATTGTGCTGGTCTATAGAGCCAAAATTTATAACACAGGACCGTAAAAAACTTGGGAATATACTACGCTTTATTATTGAAACATTAAATGAAGGTCTTGCCCAAATTAAAACACCTGCGGAAACGATTACTAAAATTACTCAGGCACTCGAGCCCTATCATTACGCCAGCCTGTTCGGAAAATCACTAGAAGATGATGAAAATCATGTTGATGGCGTTTTTAAAACAAGCATCCATGAAGATTCACTTGCCTCATCTATAGATAAATTACAGACAGCCATTGATGAATTACCAGATATTGAAAATGAATACTGCGCACATGGCGACAAGCATATACTCGAAAATATTGTACTAGAAGGCTATGACCCAATAGAAACAACGCAAGAATTTCCAGATGATGAATATCTCAAACTAGCCAGACATCTTGAAGCAGGTAAATGGGTTGAGTTTACTAATGAGAATCAAAAGAAGGCTCGCGCTCGACTGGCATGGAAAAGCGATCTTCTCGGAGAATTTACCTTTCTTAACTGGAAATTTGATGTTGTTGCCGACAAAAGTCTTTTTGAGCTTGCCAATGACTTTCGTCAGGGTAATGCAAAAATCATTAATGATTTACCATTAATCGACCGTGCATTCTCAGCAATCATGAACACTTTAGAAGGCAAGACACGTACTGCTTAGTTACCTGATGTCAACCACGTAGTTATAATTCCGAACATCAAGTTTAACTTTTGATATGAGAACATATTGCATTTGCATGCACCAAGCTAATCACTAATTAATATATACTGAAAACTGTACCTATGGAAAACCCAAAATCTTTTGAAAAATCACCTTGATTTTTACTAAGCTCTACTAGGCCTATTGAGTTTTCATACCAAAATATTTCTCCCTCTGACACATCGGAAAATGTGCTCGCATGATGCAATTCAATCTCGCCTATTTTAATAATACTTGTCTTTCCCAGACTCACCGCATCGACACCTGTTAACGCATTTCCATAATGATCAATATAGATAATTTCCGTTAATTCATCAGGCCAATCTGTCGTTAGTAATGTATCTTTGCTAACTAAAGCACAGTTAGGTTTTCTTGCATTTGCAAGTTCTTTTGCCGCAGGTGCGAACACATCACGCCCATGGAAACTTTTAGAAATACCTACAGCCGGAATAATTTCATAGCATGTAACAGAATCAGACGTGTGAATAATTTTGTTAAACAGGCCATTATCCGGGCCAATAAACCATCTATCATCAGCCTTAATCATGACAGGCTTTCGCTCTGGATTACCTACACCAGGATCGACAACAGCGACAACAATTGCCTCTTTATCCAGGTACTTCATCAGAGCTGCAAGTAAATAAGTACTCGCACGAGGATTAAATCTTGGTGCATCATGCATTAAATCAATAATAACGTTAGCGGATGATGCTGTAGATATAACTGACTTCATCTGACCAACATAGGGGCCAGATACTCCAAAGTCTGTAAAGAGGTATGTCAGCATAAATTTAGATTAATCTTTAATAACTAATAAATAGATGAGAACCATACAATATTCAAGCAAAAAAAAACCGAGCTGAGCCCGGTTTCTTAAATACTTTATATAATAATTACTAAGAAGCAGCAGGTGTCTCTACAGCAACTTCTGGAGTCTCGCTTGCCTCCTTCATGGGACGGTCAACTAGCTCAACAATCGCCATTGGCGCATTATCACCAGTACGAAAACCACACTTCAGAATACGAAGATAACCACCAGGACGAGCTTGGTAACGTGGACCTAACTCGTTAAACAACTTAGTTACGATATCGCGATCCCGCAAACGCGAGAACGCCAGACGGCGATTTGCAACGCTGTCCGTCTTTGCCAATGTGATCAGACGTTCAGCTACACGGCGCAGTTCTTTTGCTTTTGGTAAGGTAGTACGGATCATTTCATGATCAAATAGCGAAACTGACATGTTGCTAAACATTGCCTTACGATGACTGCTATTACGGTTTAGCTGACGACCACTTTTACGATGACGCATGATTCTTTACCTTACTTCAATACAGTTAAAATTACAGAATGCCAATTTTTTCGTCACGCTTTTCTTTCAAGCCACTTGGCGGCCAGTTTTCAAGACGCATTCCAAGTGATAAACCACGTGTTGCAAGAACATCCTTGATTTCAGTTAACGATTTCTTACCCAAGTTCGGCGTCTTAAGTAATTCAACTTCAGTGCGCTGAATCAAATCACCAATGTAATAAATTTGTTCAGCCTTAAGACAATTAGCAGAACGTACCGTCAACTCAAGATCGTCAACCGGGCGTAAAAGAATTGGATCAACTTCCGGCTCATTATCTGCCGCTTCAACTTCAGGCTTGCTTGAAAGATCCACAAAAGCTGATAACTGATCTTGCAAGATTGTAGCTGCGCTACGTATCGCTTCTTCAGGATCAATCGTACCATTAGTTTCAAGCTCAATAATCAACTTATCAAGGTTAGTACGTTGTTCTACACGTGCACTATCTACAACGTATGAAACACGACGCACTGGACTAAAACTCGCATCTAACTGGAGATGTCCAATAGGACGATCTTCTTCATCTTCGTTATTAATACGTACTGTTGAAGGTTCATAACCACGACCACGAACAGCCTTCAGTACCATATTAAGTTCACCTGATTTAGTCAGGTTCGCAATAACATGGTCCGGGTTAATGATTTCAACATTATGATCTACTGCAATATCGCCAGCAGTCACCGGGCCAGGGCCCTTTTTGTTTATGGTTAAGCGCGCTTCATCTGCATTACTAAGACGAATAGCGACGTCTTTTAAATTCAGAAGAATTTCAACGACATCTTCCTGTACACCTTCTATTGAAGTGTATTCATGTAAGACACCGTCAATCTCTGCTTCAGTGACTGCTGCACCATACATAGAGGAAAGCAAGATTCGACGTAATGCATTCCCTAATGTATGCCCAAAACCTCTTTCCAAGGGTTCGAGTGTTACTTTAGCGTGCATATCGTTGATTTGTTGTACATCAACAATGCGTGGTTTTAGAAAATCCGAAACTGAGCCCTGCATCGATTGCCTCTTCAGTTAAATGCTAAATCCCTTTGCTTATTTGGTCTGATAATCAGACTCAACTTAAGCAACCTGATTACTTGGAGTACAACTCCACTACCAAATGTTCATTAATATCTGCTGATAGTTCACTGCGTTCTGGTAAGCTCTTGAAGACACCTTCCAATTTATCAGCATTTACATCAATCCACTCTGACACGCCACGCTGTTGTGACATTTCAACTGCTGCTTTAATGCGTAATTGACCAGCGGCTTTTGCTGAAACAGCAACCTTATCACCAGCCGTAACACTATAAGAAGGTATGTTCACTTTTTGATCGTTAACAACGACACCATTATGACGAACAAGTTGACGTGCTTCTGAGCGAGACGCACCAAAACCCATATGATAGACAACGTTGTCTAAACGACACTCAAGAAGTCGTAGCAGGTTTTCACCCGTAGAACCTTTCGAGCGATCTGCCGCTTTATAATAATTACGGAATTGACCTTCCAGTACACCATA
>Ga0316204_10002823_pt1 | contig 37523 bp, 29 predicted proteins | sample 6monrhotite_MG_2_FD_205661 | JGI IMG/M metagenome (GOLD analysis project Ga0316204, IMG submission 205661) | Microbial mat bacterial communities from mineral coupon in-situ incubated in ocean water Damariscotta River, Maine, United States -... | ecosystem: Environmental > Aquatic > Marine >... | reverse complement strand
TATGTTGCATTACAAACAAAGCATCACAAGAGTCGCCAATACCAAAATTACCAATGATACCGTTAATATTTGCCGAAGTATCGCAAATTTGTAAATAAAATTTATCGGAACTTGGTGCACAATGATCTTTTTTGGCAATTTCAAAAAATGGTAAACTAACTGTTTCTGTCTTATTGCCTTCATCGTAATAACTAATAGTTACTTTTTTAGCGCTATCACTCCAAACAAAAATCGGGACTGTTTGAGGACCCAGACCATTCCAGCAACAACCAGTAAAATATACAGAAACCAATATGATGCTAAGAACAACAAAAAATTTCTTCATAATAAATTAAATTTTTATAACAGGATACTGAATATCATAATTCCATGTATCATTTTTCCAATAGGGCCTATATCCATTCGATTGTGTTTTGTCTCCGTTATCCTGCATTTTAAGCCATTTCCCCGTTGGAATGCTTACAGTCCCCAAATTAATGCGTATAAACCAAATTTTAATTATTATATCCCAGTTCCAGTAATCTATTTGTGAGCCAATGGCAACCTGATAATGAGAAAAGAAATTGGTCCAGCAGAGTAAAGGGGTTTTTGCATTTCTTAACCAAACATGTCCTGGCCAGTTAGATGTTAAAGGCAATGGAACCAGCGTAAGAAATGGAGTCGGACTTAAAAATAAATGTCCATCTGAAACTTTTGAAAGAGCATAACTTAAATTCCATGGAAGTGTAGGCCCCTGATTTCCTCCAAACGTTTCTCTCCACCAAAACATCCCTGAGTTATTTGCGATGTCATAATACAGGCCACCATCTATTAAATTGCTTTGATTTCTCACCCACGTTCTATCAGTACTTTGTGTATTGTTAAGATCATTAAAAAAGTATTCCCCTGCATTTGATGTTCTATGTTTTCTACCAACATTACCTAAATAACCAGTTGTATTAAAGTGAGCATAGTTTTGAAGAGGTAAATAAAAACCATGATAAGAGTTATAATATGCCCGGTATATCAATGCTATCGCACTTGGACCACACCATCCATCCCAAAAAGTTCCTTGTATATTACTATTTTGAAAAGGGGGGATAATATATTTATCGGAAGAAGTATAAAAACCTTTAGAAGTATTTAATATAGCATTTAAAGAATCATCGCTTAAGTTAGAAATTTTGTTATTTAATGAGTCAGCCATGGTCCAGTATTCTACTGCCTGTTGCTGGTTTTGCTGATCTCTTTGATGAATGCCTGAAATTAAGGTGCCAGCATCTGTATGCAAAGAATCTAAAGTTGATTGAGACATTTTATTTACAGCGGCAACAGCCCCCTGGGCATCTTCTGTTAGAACAGTATCAGCATAAACAGATTGTCCTGTAGCCGGGTCAAATACTCCGGTAGGGGAATTTCCCCCTTTTCCGGGTATGCCTACTAAAATATGATTCGGATAACCATCGCTTATCATTTTATAAGCGGCACCTTTTGAAGAAACAAAATTATAATTCCTTACATAAGGTAAAAGATAAGCAACAGATGCACCAACTTCTTCTTTAGCTGCGGCAGTAATAGTGCCAATGGGTGTGCCGTCTTGCTTTTTTACGATGAATTCATAATACTTGGGGTTAGATTTTGCATCGTACACCACTACGGGAAATTTTGAAAGTTTGGTACCATTCCAGTTCATTTGTTTATCGATGCTCATATTCATTTGTATTACGGCTAATTTATGGGCAATTATATAACCAACATATCCCTTTGTTTTTGCTATAGAATTTAATGTAGCCGTATCAGTATAAGGAATATTATCATCAACAACCGGATTCGTGTTGGTAATCTTTGTTTGACCAACTTGTAATGTACCATCCGGCTTATTACAGGAAACGAACATTGCTGTAATGAGTAGCGTAATAATTATATAGAAATTCTTTTTCATTTTCATAATTTTTTAGTGGTTATTCAATAAAAAACCTGGCAAACAGAATATCCTTTTTCGTCCCGGGATATCTGTTCTCGTCTTTGCCGCAACGTCTGAACCGCCTGTTTCTAAAACCGGCAGTCAGAAAAGGAATATTTAGCTATTTTTGCATCCTAACCTCCTTTCTTTGAATATGTATTATTATTCGCAGATAAGTTCATATCAATTTAAGGAGGTTTTTCTCCTCCCTTTTTAGTAAATTATATAATCCTTGGGATCGAATGAGGGTCGAAAGGATATGTCACTTTTTGGTTTTAGTCATACAAAGTTATATATAAAAAAACGAGAAATCCAAATTTTTGACAAATTAAATTCTCATAAAGTGGAACTTAGCAAAAGATAGTAAGACAGAAGACCAGTCAACACATGTTGGAAGGAAATTCATATTAGGAAACTATTCATGGCACAAGCATCCCACCATGCTTAACCAAAAATTAACTTTTAGTTAGCATTTAATCATCCACTGGTGCATATCTTGCGCCCATCAATACGATAGACAAACACCATTGTATTAACACTAATGAATCGAATCATCCGTTTAGCGGAATTGTCGTCCATTTTCTTTCACCCATGCTTAACCTTAATTTTATTCCATGGAAAACTTGCAAAGGGGTTTATTCCACAAAAACCTGATTGAAGAACTAACTTCTTTTTTTGATGCCCAAAAGCTTCGATTTCCAAAAACGGACGTGCTTCGCATGGACATGCATTGCCACGACTTTAACAGCGATGTCCCTGATGAATTGATAGGCAGAATACTTAATGTTCCGGAGACATGGATAAGCAGTGAGTTGTTGATTAATACGCTTAAACAAAACGGCTCTACAGCTTTGACCATCACCAACCACAATAACGCGAGATCTTGTTTTGAGCAACAGGAGAAAGGCATAGATGTGCTCACAGCTTCAGAATTTAGTTGTTTGGTTCCTGATTTTAATGTTGGAATACATGTACTCACTTACGGTTTTGATCGTGATCAAGAAAAACGTTTGAATAAATTAAGATCCAATATTTACGATTTCCAAGCGTATACGAAAGAGCATGCCTTGCCAACCATCTGGGCACATCCGCTATACTACTATGCCGTGAAAGGAAATCCTCCAATAGAATTTTTCGAAAAAATGGCCTTGGTTTTTGAACGTTTTGAAGTGATCAATGGACAGCGGGATACCTGGCAGAATATGCTGGTGAAGAACTGGGTGGAGAATCTGACAGAAGAAAAACTAGACTCATTTTCAAAAAAAGCCGGGATTGCTCCGGATTTGTACTGCAGAGATCCCTTTAAAAAATCGATGTCGGGAGGTTCGGATAGCCATATGGGCATTTTCTCAGGTCAAACGGGTTCGGAATTGTATATCCCCAATCTTCAAGAAAAATTAAAAAATATATCCAGATCCCAACTCGCTTTACAGGCCATTATTGAGGGGAATATGGCCCCTTATGGAAACCATAGCAATAGTGAGCGAATGACCGTTGCTTTTTTAGACTATTTCTGCCAAATTGCCCTGTATAAAAAAGATGCGGGCATGCTTCGTGTCATACTCCATAAAGGTTCTGTAAAGGATAAGCTGTTGGCGCTTGGTGTCAGCAATGCCTTTGCAGAGCTCAAGAGACACAAGGTGACTATGCGATTTATTGAGACTTTCCATTATTGCTTTGCCGGGACACCTCCCAAAACAACACATCGATGGTTGGTTTCTAAAGCCTATAAACCTGTATTTGATGAGGCCACTAATATCGCTAAACATCGAAGTGTGGGATCAGCTGACATGGCCAACAACATCAACGATTCCATCTTTAATATATACACCCATTTAGGGAAAGTACTCACCAGCCGTTTAGGTGAAAAACTAAGTAAATTGGTCAATAAAAACGGTTTTGCTCAAGAAGGGCTACAGCATTTATTTGCTAATCTGGAACTGCCCAGCGAACTACGTGCTTATCTGGATCCTTCATATAATGGAGATTCAGAGCGAATGACTTCTCCCGATTTGGGTAAGTTTTTGGATGGATTATCCTTCCCTTTTTTGGCTTCCTCTGTAATGCTGGCTGCACATTTTACAAGCACAAAAGTGCTCTACAACACCCGGCCTTTATTGAATAAGTTTTCAGATGAGCTGGGCAAACTTCAACACCCCAAAAGGGTTCTGTGGATGTCTGATACGTTCAAAGATCAAAACGGAGTAGCCATGGTGCTGGAATCTGTCTTGAAAGAAATTCAAATAAGAAACCTACCCATCGATATATTAGTTTGCTCCAATGAGATTGCTCCTCAGGATCATCTAATCGTCATCCCTCCACTTTCTGAATTTGAAATCCCTGTTTACAAGCAACAAAAAATTAGAGTTCCCAATTTTTTTGAGATTCATCGCCTTTTCTTAGCGGGTGAGTACGATCGTATAATCTGTTCTACTGAAGGCCCCATGGGGCTTGCCGCCTTATACTTAAAACACAGTTATTCAGTACCTGCCCATTTTTACGTACATACCGATTGGATGATGTTTGCAAGAAAGGTGCTCAATTTTGACCGCATCAATCTTGGTCGTTTTAGGAGGCTTTTACGAAGCTATTACGGTGCTTTTGACAAACTGCTCGTTCTAAATAAAGACCAGCATAAGTGGTTCTCCAGCAAAGCTATGAACTATCCTGAGAACAAGGTGCATTTGACCGCCCACTGGGCAGATCATGTTTTCGAACGAATCGAAATCAGTAAAGAAAGTGCCTTTGGTATCTCATTTGAACGACCAATAGTGATGTTTGCAGGTAGGCTAAGCAAAGAGAAAGGTGTTTTAGAGTTAGCTGATGTCATGCTAACTATCCACAAAAGAATCCCTGAGGCTCAATTGGTAATAGCCGGAACAGGCCCTGCTGAAGCAGAACTCAAAAGTCTTTTGCCGGAAGCCTTATACCTGGGCTGGGTAAATCATGAAAACTTACCATCACTCTATTCGGCAGCAGACGTTTTACTTTTACCTTCCCGTTTTGATACATTTAGTTGCGTCGTGCTTGAATCTCTCAGTTGTGGACTACCGGTAATTGCCTATAACACCAAAGGGCCCAAGGACATTATTCAGCATGGAGAAAACGGCTATTTAGTAAATACGGTGGAAGACATGGCAACAAAAGCGATTGAACTTCTGTCTGACGAGCGTATGCTATTGGGATTTCGTGATGCAGCCCTCAAACGTGCTAAAGATTATTCAGCCGATAAAATTATTCAAGACTTATTGCAAACCATAGAAATGTAATAGCTATGCGATCTCCATCAGAGATAAACGAAGTGCAGGCAGACGGATGGATTTGGTGGAAACATGGTGTGATCTACCAGCTCTATCCGCGAAGTTTTATGGATTCCAACGATGATGGGATTGGTGACCTTAGGGGTGTTATTGAGAAACTTGATTACCTCAAAAAACTTGGGATTGCGGCCATTTGGCTCTCGCCCATTTACCAATCACCCATGGAGGATTATGGATACGATATTGTAGATTATCGTTCTATTGACCCTTCTTACGGTACGATGGATGATTTTAAAGAACTACTTAGCCTGGCACATCAGAAGGGAATTCGCATCATCATGGATATGGTCATGAACCACAGCTCTCATCTCCACAGATGGTTTATCGAATCCAAATCCTCCCTTGACAACCCTAAACGAGACTGGTATATATGGAAGGCTAAAAGAAACGGAAAAGTGCCAACAAACTGGAAATCAGCATTTGGCGGTAGCGTATGGCAATGGGATCAACATACACAACAGTACTACCTACATAGTTTTCTTAAAGGACAACCGGATTTAAACTGGAGAAATAAAAAACTACGCGAAGCATTTTTCGATGTGTTTAAATTTTGGCTGGATCTGGGGGTTGATGGTTTTAGACTGGACGTCATCAACTTTATCGTTAAGGATAAGAAATTTAGAGATAATATGGGGTCTATATGGAGTTGGAGCTTTAACGCTAAGCTATACAGCCGAAATAGGGACAGCTCGATTAAAATAGTGCGCAACCTCAGGCAACTTGTAGATAGGTATGATGACCGTATGTTGGTGGGTGAGATATATACTCCTCCTCCCGGTAATAACAAAACTGTTATCAATTATCTGGGTGACGGAGACAATGCCCTGCACCTGGCTTTTGACTTTTCGCTCATCTTTAGGTTTTGGAACGCGCATAGCTACTATAAATGCATCCAAAGTTGGGAAGACAACCTCCCAGTCAAGGGCTGGCCAAGCTATGTATTAAGCAACCATGATATTCTACGTAGCTACAACCGCCTCGGAATTGGCAACAACAAGGCAGCAAAAGCCAAAATATCAGCCATCCTTCTCCTGACCTTGAGAGGCACCCCCTTTATCTATTATGGAGAGGAAATTGGCATGCAAAATCAGAAAATCAAAAAGCGTCACATTAGAGACCCCCTGGGTAAAAAACTCTGGCCCTTCTTTAGTGGAAGAGATAAGTCGCGAACGCCCATGCAATGGTCAGACAAAAAAAATGGTGGCTTTTCGAAAAGCAAGCCGTGGCTCCCGTCCAACAGAAATTACTTAAGTGTTAATGTTGAAAAACAGAAAACTGATCAGAATTCACTTTTAAATCATTATACCCGATTGATGAAAATTCGTAACAGCTATCAAGCTTTATCGGCTGGAAGGATGATCTTTGAACAAACTGGCGAAAATGAAATCCTTAGCTATACAAGAGGCTTTAGTCATCAACGTATCCACATCCTTCTAAACTTTGGAAACAAAAAATCCATTGCAGGCTTGCCCAAGGGATATCAGTGGAAGGTGATCTTCAGCACACATAAGAGATTAGCTGAGTCCTTTGAAAACAATATTTCCCTTAAGCCGTTTGAGGGGATTATTTTCATAAGGGAAATAGTTTAATTAGTATATTAGACGACTGAAAATCTTTTTTCTATGAAAACAAAAATCCAATACGCCAAACTATGTGCAATCATTGCACTATTCCTGACCGTATCTTATAGTGCAGCTCAGAATCAAGCTAATTCAAAGACCTATCATATCGAAACCAACGATGGAAATACCTATATGGGAAAAATCCTGACTCAGGATTCGGTAACAATTCATTTCAATTTATTCAAATTAGGAGAGATAAATATTTTGAAAATCGACATTAAGAAGATGTATCTCCTTGATATGAAAAAAGTAAAGAATGGTAAATATTGGTTTGACAACCCCCAGGCAACGCGTTATTTCCTTTCACCAAATGGTTATGGACTGAAAAAAGGAGAGGGATATTACCAAAATGCATGGGTGATGGTTAATTCCTTTGCCGTTGGAGTTACCGACGATCTTTCAATTGGAGGTGGCGTGGTTCCCTTTTTCCTTTTTAACGGTGCCCCCACTCCGATTTGGTTTACAACAAAGTTTTCCATTCCGATATCCAAAGATAAGCTTAGCCTGGGAGCAGGGGTATTGGCCGGTACCGTTTTGGGAGCAGAAAATACGGGATTTGGTATACTCTATGGTATATCAACTTTTGGATCAAAGGATAATAATATAAGCCTTGGCTTGGGCTATGGCTTTGCAGGAGGTCAGTGGGCAAGATCTCCCATGATTAATCTTAACGCGATGATTCGTACCGGGCCACGAGGATATTTTATTAGCGAAAACTATTTTATACAAACCGGGGCTGGAACTATGGTAATCCTTTCATTTGGTGGCAGGCAGATTATTAAAGCTGTCGGACTGGATTATGGGCTGATAATCCCGATCATTGGTGAGAGTAGTACTTTCATCGCACTCCCCTGGCTGGGAATTACCATCCCTTTTGGAAAAAAGAAGAACCAATAACCAGAATTGCAACACCCACAGTCAGGAGGTTGAGGCTTGAAGCTTGTCTGACGGAATATAGAATCCTAACTCGCCATTTTTCCCTGCATCAGCATTTTGACAGCATCGTCAAGCGAGCCTGCGCGGGTGATTTCTCCGGTATTCACAAAGAAGATTTCGTCGGCGTTGGCTATCGTGTTCAGCCGATGCGCAATAATAACTTTAGTAGTCGTTGACGGAAGCCTTTGTAAAATATCCTCCAATAACTTCTCCGTTACCGTATCGATATTGGCTGTAGCTTCGTCGAGGATAAGTAATTCGGGTTTGCGCAGCACAGCACGCATAAAGGCAATAAGTTGCTGCTGTCCCAAGCTGATGCCGTCACCAGAAATATCGACCTTCGTGTCAAGCCCATGATCGAAACGTTGTAATAAGGCTTCCAGCCCGGTATCGCAAAAAATCTGTGTCAATTCCCCGTTCTTATGATCCTTGTACGCTTCGTTCCCGCATAAGATATTGTCTCGTATGGTTCCACTGAACAGGAAAGGTTCCTGCAGGATAAATCCAATCTTTTCCACCCTTTCATTCTGAGGGTAGGATCGAATGTCGCGACCATCAAGCAGTATTGTCCCTTCGGTAGGATCGTACAAACGGGCAATCAGCGATGCGGTAGTGGTTTTCCCACCGCCGGTAGGACCGACAAATGCATAGGTTTTCCCTCCTTGCAATTCAAAATCGATATGGTGCAATACTTTTTGGCCGTTGGGATAGGCAAAAGAAACGTCGCGGAAAGACATTAAGGATGCTGAAGGTTCAGCTTTCTCTTCTTTCACGATTGGCATATTATTCTCCATGCCGAGGATTCTCAGGATTCTATCCCATGCAGCCAGAGCGACTTGAAAATTGGCCCATAATGCAGCCAATTGCCTCAGCGGATTATAAAAACTGGTGATATAGGCCAGGAAGCTGATCAACATCCCTATGGTAAAATGATGCGTTGTGATCAGGTAAATCCCAAAAGCTAACACCACTAACTGGCCGATATTAGAGAATAAAGTGTAGACCGGCATAAATAAATTATTTGCCACACCTGCTTTTACCGAAGTAGAATAAATATCCTGGTTGGCCTCATTAAACCGCTTTCTAAAATAGTCGCGGCGGTTAAAAGCTACCACTACTTTGAAATTGTTCAGGCTTTCCTGCACTTCGGAGCTCAGGTTTCCGACACTCTTTAGGTTGACCGCGTTGCGGCCCTTGACCCAGGGCGATACAAACTTTGTAAATAACCAGATGACAATGGCTGGCGAAAGTGCCGCCACTCCCAAACGAAAATTGATAGACAGCAAAAATATTCCCGCACCGATCATAATCAGAATTGAGCGGACAAATTGCATCAGCGACTGGGAGAAAAACTGGTTGATATTATCAGTATCGTTATTGATCCTTGATATCAGATCCCCCGCCTTGTTTTGGTTGAAAAAATCAACCGGCAATTCTTGTATCTTGTTAAAAAGATTATTGCGCAAAGTAAATAACATGCGTTGACCCACCGTCCCCATTAGTTTGGTCTGGATATACCCTGCAATGAGTGAGATGATATACATTGTCAGCAATACACCGCTAAACACGATTACGCCATGATACTGCTTTGTTTGCACGTAATCGTTGATCGTATGCCCGATGATGATAGGCCCCATCAGACTGGAAATGGCCGTGATCAGCATAGCAACAAATGCTTTTAGTAATATCTTTTTTTCCTCTATCAGGTTAGAAACCAATGTTTTTAACGACCCAAACGTGGATTTTTTCTTTACCTCACCCTCAACCGGTATATTAAGATTGTAATTCATAATGACTTGTGCTTAATTGTGAATTATAAATCTGTACATATTCCGGGCAGGATTTCAGCAAAACTTCATGTTTGCCTGAGGCTACCACCTCGCCCTCCATCAGAAGGATTATTTGATCATAATTTTTTATCGGTGAAATTTTTTGTGTCACCGATATGAGCGTCAAATCGGGATAATTCTTCAACACATTTCTTAAGATCTTTCGCTCTGTTTGTCTATCTATCCTTGCAGTAAAATCGTCCAGTAACAGGATTTTAGGGTTCAATGCCAGTGCCCTTGCCAACATAATGCGCTGCTGTTGTCCGCCCGACAGGCTGGTTCCCCTTTCCGACACAACGGTATCCAGCTTTTTTGGCAATGAATTGACGAATGCTGTCAATTCAGCTGTTTCCAAGGCTTTCTCCAGCGATTTGTCCGTAACCGTGTCGCTGAAAGCAATATTTTCCCTTAGGCTCAGGTTGAACATTACACTATTCTGAAAGACAAATCCTATCTGATTATGGAACATTTCCTTTTTATAATCCTCTATAGGTGTCCTGTCAAACAATAAAGTACCTTCACCTGGTTTAATAAGTCCGGTAAGTAGGTAAAGCAGTTGACTTTTGCCCGCTGCCGTGGGACCGATAATGGCAGTTTGGGAACCGGCTTTTATGGAAAAAGAAACCTCTTTCAACGCAGGCTTGCCATCATACAAAACGCTTACATTTTTCAGTTCTATATTCCCTTTCAAGGGGCTGTCCAAAGTCCCTTTATCTACAGTTTCCTGAGCCTTCATTACCTGGTCTATCCTATCGTAGGAAGCGGAAGCCTGTGCGATAACATTGCTCATAAACCCAATCACGATGATAGGGAAAATCAGGATGGCTACATAACTGTTGAACGCGGCAAAATTACCGAGAGACAAACTCCCATTGATAACAAAATGTCCGCCTAATGCCAAAATAGTCAATGTGGCAAGGTTAGCCACAAAAGTAATGAGCGGGATAAGGGTGGCAAAAAGTGTGACAATGGAGATGCCAATGTCCTTTGCTTCGGTGCTTGCCGCGATAAATTTGCCGTATTCAAGTTGCTGCGAATTGATGACCCTGATAACAGCTGCCCCCAGTATACTTTCGTTAATGACCTTGTTGAGCCAGTCGATGACCTCGCGACCCCTTTTGAACAACACCTTTACTTTCTTAAAAACGAAAAAGAACGTTATTGCTACAAGGGGGATAATCATAATTACCGGCAACGCCAGCCGCCAGTTGATAGTCAGTAAAAGGATGCAGGTGCCAATGATAATAAACACTGAAGAAACAATAGTTGATACGGCCTGTGCTACGAACATCTTCACCGAATTCATATCCGACGTCAGGTTCGTCAGTAATTTCGACGGATTTGCTTTTTGGATAAAGGAAAAACTCTGCCGCGATATTTTATCGGAAAGTTTTTCTCTAAGATCACGGGCAACACGTTCCGATGCATAAACCTGCACAATAGACTGAAGGTAGGAAAAGATAAAGATCACCATTGCTGCAACCATGAATTCGACTACGATGGTCTTAAAAATAAAATGTCCGGCGGTATAGGCATCGATACCTTGCGCAATAATTTTTGGAATCACCAGGTTCGTTCCATTGCCCAGCAAAGTAAAAATAACGAGGAGAATAACCATGCCCCTGTATGGCTTCAGCAATCCAAATAAATTGGGCTTATCCTTTTTTCCCGAGCCCTTGCGTCCTCTCCTTTTGTTCATATTATGTTACTATCGACTATATTATTTGCAAAGAAAAACCAAAAAACCGGTCACGCCACTTTTTTGATGAGGAATTGCTCCCGGATGCCGATGCTGAGGGCATTTTTTTGCTTATGCAATTAACTTTAAAAAAATTAGAAAATATATTATACGCTCCTTCAGGCTCTTATCAAAAATGAACTACCTCGCCGCAAGCGGACGGAGTATCAAGATTAGAATTTATTCTATTTCGCCCCTTGGGGCGGAGTATTATACTCATTTATCCCGATACGCTGCGCTATCGGGATTCGTTCAACTTACAAATTCTAATGCGCTTCGCTTTTACAATTTGAGTTTTACGAATAAAAGCTCTAAAAGAACAGGAAGCAATGAGCGACCCTAAATTACCTTTTCCCACTAACTGAAATGCAGGTCACCGTCCTCATTTTTTTGAATTGTTTTAGAAAATTATTTTTCAGATTCATTATCTTTAATGGTATCCTCTTTTCCGGTTTCTTTCTCACAGAAATGATCCCGGTGTCCGAAATGACGATGTTCGTGCATTTTTCTGAAAAAATCTCTTTTATCCTCCGGCGACATTCCGGCCACTTTTTCACGCAGGTTCCTTCTGTGGTAATTCCTGTGCCATTTGTCATGATGGCGCCCTGCTCCTCCAAAAAACAGCCTGGAGAATGTCTTCGGCATCTTCTGCCCGATTGACCCGTTTCCTGATGAATCCGGACAGCCTGTTGCTATATTCCATGACTATTTCGGAAACATTCAGTTTTTCCTCCACTTATCTCTCTTTTTAATTTTTATCATTTAACCTCTATTGGGATAGACGAATGAGCAAGATAGATATTTTAAATGAAATGAATCTTCTGCTGGAATTATTATTTATGAAGGCGTTCCAATACCATTCAACCGCTTTGTAAAACTTTCTTAGCTTTACTGCTTCATCCTAAGAAAATAAAATCATGACTCAAAATTTGGAAGAATCTTATGATTATGTCATCATCGGCTCTGGCTTTGGTGGTTCGGTCTCGGCCTTGCGCCTTAGCGAAAAGGGCTATAAAGTGTTGGTCGTTGAAAAGGGCAAATGGTGGAAACCTGAAGATTTTCCCAAAACCAATTGGGAATTGCGCAAATGGATGTGGCTTCCTTCCCTACGCTTTTTTGGAATTTTCAAGATGACCTTTCTCAGGCATGTGGGTATTCTCAGTGGCGTGGGCGTGGGCGGTGGCTCACTGGTATATGCCAATACCTTGCCCCGTCCCAAAAAAGCCTTCTTTCAATCGGGAAGCTGGGTCGGTGTGGCCGATTGGGAAAATGAACTGAAGCCCTTTTATAAGGAAGCAGAGCGGATGTTGGGCGCTGCCCGTAATCCCAAACTGTTCGATTCTGACCTTGCCTTACAACAGCTTGCCGAAGAAATGGGACATCAGGACAAATTTGAAGCTACTGATGTGGCTGTCTTTTTCGGAGAACCGGAAGTTACTGTTCCCGATCCTTTTTTTAATGGCGAAGGCCCCCAACGTGAAGGTTGCAGGCATAGTGGCGGATGCATGACCGGTTGCCGTTATAATGCCAAGAACACGCTTGACAAAAACTATCTTTATCTCGCGATGAAAAAAGGGGCAGAGGTGCTGGCCGAAAGGAAAGTGGTAGATATACGTTCCGGAGGTGCTTCCGACGGTTCGCAGGGTTATGTGGTTACTTATCAGAAATCCACTTCATGCTTTTCCGGTGCTAAAAAGCGAATCAAAGCCAAAAGGATAGTGTTTGCGGGTGGTGTTTTGGGAACCGTTCGTTTATTGTTAGATATGAAACAAAAAGGACTTCCTAATATCAGTGATAAAATAGGTGGTGATATCCGGACCAATAACGAAAGTCTGGTTTTGGTTCATTCTCCTAAAAGTGAAAAAGACTTCTCACAAGGAGTGGCCATTGGCTCCATTTTCCCACCTGATGAAGATTCACATGTGGAAGCGGTGCGTTATGGTTCGGGTTCCGGATTTTTCAAACTATTGGGAATGCCCATGATTTACGGAAGGAATGCATGGGTCAGGATTGGAAAACTGTTGGTTCATCTGTTCAAGCATCCTAGATTAATGCCAAGCATTTATTTTTCAAAAAACTTTTCCAAAGAATCGGTAATCCTACTTTTCATGCAACATCTCGACAGTACGCTACGCTTTAAAAGAGGTCTATTTAATTTAAACTCAAAGATTTCCACAGGAAAAGCACCTACTTCTTTTATTCCCAGGGCAAAAGAGCTGGCTGAAAGAATGTCCAACGTTATTCATGGGCATCCCTTTGTGATGACCACCGAGGTCCTTTTCGGGATTCCCACAACAGCCCATATTCTGGGTGGTGCGGTGATAGGTGATTCATCTAAAACCGGTGTGATCGATAAAAACCATAAAGTTTTTGGTTATGAAAATATGTATGTGTGTGATGGATCTACCATTTCAGCAAATCCGGGAGTGAACCCGTCACTTACCATCACGGCCATGACAGAAAGGGCGATGAGTTTCATCCCGGAGAAAAGTGCCATATCCTGAATACATTTCACGCAAAGGCGCTAAGACATTTACTTTTGCGTGATTTTTTCTTACCGTGCCGGCTGAATAGTTACAACTGAAGTAGTAACGCATTTGTAAAAATATAAATCACTTCTTGCTGATAATAGGGTCGCATCAATTTGGGATATCCCAGTTGTGTTAATTTTTACCGGAGTATTGAATATAGATTTATTATAAATTAACAACACTGCCGATAAAAACCTGATAATAACTTGACTTTTTCAATAAAAAGAGTTTAGGTTTGTAGTGATTAGATATTGTTGAGATAAATGTAAGCAAGTAACTCCTTAATAATAAACTTATTATTCGCTAAAATTGAGTTATCATGAGAAAATTTATTTCATTTTTTGCTGTGATGCTTTTTGCTGGGGAATGAACGCCCAAAACGTAATCCCGGGCGACAAAGAAACAATTAGGATTGAAGGGTACGTATGTGCCACGTCATTTATACAGAATCAGTCGTTCGCCTTCGGGAATGGGTCGCCCCCAGCAATACACTACTAACAAATGAATTAGCAGGATGGACTTCAGAAATACAAGCCGTACACTTATATTTAACGTGCCCAAAAAGAATAAAAAATGGATCTTTGGGGGTATGCGGCAAATAGATTTTGTTCACAATAATATAAGAATTCGCCTTGGTCAGGCATATACACTTCTGGTCGGAAATATTTCGGATTCAATGTCTCACCTTGCCTTTCCTTTAGGAGCTGGAGTCACAGTTTGCAACGGATCAAAAAACATTCAGGGAGGGGAATCAAATATCATTTAGTGCCTTGTACAAATTTTGACAGCTGTCTTATCTGTTATTAATCAGTAGCAAACAGAAAAATTAATGTCGTAAAAAAAAATAAAAAAATGAAGTATCCAAAAGTTCAGAATTTTATTGGCGGAGAGTTTGTAAACGGCTCCGGTGTGCGCAGTTTAGAAGTTATTTCACCCATTGACGGCTCTCTTCTGTCAATAGTGCCTATGTCGGATAAGTCGGACTTGGAAAAGGCTGTAAAGTCGGCATCCAAAGCCTTCCCCGGCTGGTCAAAAACCCCAATTAAAACACGGGTACAGATATTTTACCGCTATCGTGAATTGCTTGAAAAGTATATGTCAGAACTCAGTAATTTGATTCAAGAAGAGTGTGGAAAAACATTCGACGAATCAAAAGCTGAAATAGAAAAATCCATGGAACTGACCGAGTTTGCCTGTTCTCTTCCACAAATAGTACTTGGTGAGACTTTAGAAGTGAGCCGTGGCGTTGAATGCCGCACAGAGTATAACCCACTGGGTGTTGTGGCTTCTATCACACCTTTCAATTTTCCCAGCATGGTGCCTAACTGGACTTTACCCAATGCTCTTGTTTTAGGTAATTGTATGATTTTAAAGCCTTCTGAAAAAGTTCCCCTCAGTGCCGGAAGAATTGCTGAACTATTGAAAGAAGCAGGTTTGCCGGATGGTGTTTTCAATATCATTCATGGTGACAGCGAAATGGTAGAGGCTATTTGCGACCATCCCGGAATTGAGTCTGTTTCGTTTGTAGGCTCAACAAAAGTTGCAAAGATTGTTTACAGCAGAGCCACATCAAATTATAAGCGCTGTCTGGCTTTGGGAGGAGCTAAGAACCATCTGCTTGTATTACCTGATGCTATTCCGCAGATGACAGCTGCTAATATTGCAGCTTCCATGAGTGGTTGTGCTGGTCAAAGATGTATGGCTGCATCTGTGATGGTCGCTGTCGGAAATGTTGATCATATTATTGAGAAAGTATGCGATGAAGCCAGAAAAATTATTCCTGGCGATAATCTTGGAGCAGTTATCAATAAAGCAGCCAAAGAAAGAATTGAGAAATATATCTCCGGAGCGGAAAAACAAGGAGCTAAAATTCTTGTCGATGGCAGAAATGCTACGGCTGTTGGCAAAGAAAAAGGAACCTATGTTGGGCCTACAGTTATCGATTTTGTAACTCCTGATATGGCTGTAGCAAAAGAAGAAATCTTCGGCCCGGTGATTAGCATCCTGCGCGTCAATAATGTGGATGAAGCATTAGCTATTGAAAATTCAAGCCCATTCGGGAATGCAGCTGCCGTATTTACTCAAAATGGCAGGATGGCAAAATATGTCATTGAAAATGCAAGTGCTGGAATGATAGGCGTTAATATTGGTGTCCCTGTACCCAGAGAACCATTTTCTTTCGGGGGCTGGAATCAAAGTAAGTTTGGCGTAGGCGATATTACAGGAAAGAGTTCCATAGAATTTTGGACTAAACTAAAAAAATCTACCACCAAATGGAATCCTGAAGCAGGAATAAACTGGATGAGTTAACGGATTTAAAATAAAAATTTTAACGCAATAAATTTTAATAATGTCAGATGCAAAATCAGTTTCAGAAAGTGCCGGTATTATACAAAACAGCATGGATTATACGCTGTTTTCGTGGAGTAAGCAGAAAGGCATATCCCCAATTGCGGTCAAAAGGGCTGAAGGGGTTTACCTATATGATTACGATGGTAAACGCTACCTAGATTTCTCATCGGGTTTGATGAATGTGAATATCGGCCACGGAAATCAGCGCGTAACAAAAGCTGTTGCCGACCAAATGATGGAAGTAAGTTATGTTACACCAGCTTGTGTAACAAAAGTTAGGGGCGAACTCGGTAAAAAAATCGCAGAAATTAGCCCGGGTAACCTTACAAAAACCTTCTTTACTGTTTGTGGTGCTTCAGCTATTGAAAATGCCATCAAACTAGCAAGGCTATATTCCGGAAGACATAAAATTATTACCCGCTATCGCTCCTATCATGGGGCTACAAATGGGGCAATGACTGCCGGGGGCGATCCAAGAAGACTTGCTGTAGATTCACAACAAATGCCTAATGTAATACATGTTGAAGACCCTTATTGCTATCGTTGCCCCTGGAGCCAGACATTAGGTTCATGCAAAATGGAATGCATAAGTCATGTTGAACGCGTTGTCAATTTTGAGGGGCCAGAAAATATTGCAGCCATATTGATGGAAGGAGAAAGTGGTTCATCAGGTTGTATTAAATATCCTTCCGGGTATTTCAAAAAGCTGAGAGCACTCTGCGACAAACACGGCATTCTCTTAATTGTTGATGAAGTGATGAGCGGGTTTGGCAGGACCGGAAAATGGTTTGGCATCGACAACCACGGCGTAGTACCTGATATGATTGTTGCTGCAAAAGGACTTACTGCCGGTTATATACCCCTGGGCGCCCTAATTGTAAGCGATAAGATTGCCTCTTATTACGACGACAAACCATTAATGCTCGGCTTGACCTATTCTGCACATCCTGTGCCCCTAGCTGCTTCACTTGAAGTGCTTAAAATATATGAAGATGAACATATGTTTGAAAATGCGGTTAAAATGGGCAACTATGTTGAGGAGCTAGCTGAAGAAATGAAACTACGGCACCCAAGCATTGGCGATTTTAGAAATACCGGTTTATTTGGTTGTTTTGAATTGGTAAAAAACAGACTTAGCAAAGAGCCCATGGCACCTTTCAACGCAAAACCCGAAGAAATGGTCATTATGAATAAAGTTGCTGCGAAAATTAAAGAATTAGGATTGTACACCTTTGTCCGTTGGAACTATATTTTTGTAGTCCCTCCTTTAAATATCAAAAAAGAGCAGATTGATGAAGGAATGAATATTATTTCACAGGCAATAGCTATTGCTGATGAATATTGTAATTAGAATAATTATAAAATTTAATTTTTGTTACTATGTCAGTATTAATAAAAAGCGGAAGAATCATCACTGTTTCATCAGATAGTGTTGCAGATATTTTCATCGAAGGTGAAAAAATAATGGCCATCGGGAAAAATCTCCCAATGGAAGCCGATAAAATAATCGATGCATCCGGGCTACTCGTTTTCCCTGGTGGAATCGATCCTCATGTGCATCTCGAAATGCCTTTTATGGGAACGGCTTCTTGCGATAATTACGAAACTGGAACAAGAGCAGCTTTGCACGGAGGCACAACATCTGTTATCGACTTTGTGATTCAATCCAAAGGGAATTCACTTCAATCCGCCTTGGACGAATGGCATTCAAGAGCAGATCATAATTGTGTAGGCGATTATGCTTTTCATATGGCCATAACCGATTTTAATGAAACCACGAAAAAAGAAATAAAAAATGTAATTGAAAAAGAAGGCGTTACTTCTTTTAAAGTCTTCATGGCCTATAAAGGTAGTTTAATGATTGATGATAAGCAGATGGTTGAATTGATGAAGGAGGTGAAGCTACACGGAGGAATGCTTGGGGCTCACGCCACTAATGGTGATATGATCGACGCTCTTGTAGCCAAAAACAAGAGCCAAGGAAACCTTTCTCCTCTTTATCATTACCTCTCCCAACCAGAAATAACAGAAACAGAGGCTAGTGAACGATTTGTAGATATGGCAAATGCGACAGCTTGTCCTAGCTACATTGTTCACATATCTTGCGAAGGAGCACTGAATGCCATTCGGAATGCAACCAAACGAAATCAGAAAGTTTTTGGTGAAACATGCATTCAGTATCTTACACTTGACGCCTCTTTATATGATAAAGGATTTGAAAGTGCAAAATGGGTGATGAGTCCGCCTTTGCGGCAAAAGAAAGATCAAACAACGCTATGGGCCGGAATCAATCAGGGATTGATAGAGACCGTAGCCACGGATCATTGTCCCTTTAATTGGGATCAAAAACTAAAAGGCAAAGACGACTTCACAAAAATACCCAACGGACAACCCGGTATCGAACACCGAATGGAATTGCTTTATTCCGAAGGTGTAAATAAAGGAAAGATTTCACTTAACAAATATGTTGAAGTGATAAGCACCAATGCCGCCAAACTTTTCGGAATGTTTCCCCGCAAGGGAACTATTGCGGTAGGTTCCGATGCTGATATCGTATTGTTCGACCCAAATACAAAACATACCATTTCTGTTGATACACATCATATGAATGTGGACTACTCGGCTTTTGAAGGATGGAAATTGACCGGAAAGGTAAATACTGTTTTATTGCGTGGGCAAATTGCTATTGAAAACGAGCAATGTAAAATTAAAAAAGGTTATGGAAAATTCATTAAACGTTCAAAAGTAAAAGGGATTATTTGAGAAAGGATATTATAACAATTGCGTTGCAAAGAAGTCAGATTATATAGAAATACTTTTGTAAAACTTAACAACATATTACTATGCCAAGAATCATAAAATCAGGATTAATCCAGATGAGCCTACCCATGACAGAGGGAGAAGGAAGCATTGCCGAAATCAAAGAAGCGATGATTCAAAAACATATTCCATTTATTGAAGAAGCCGGTAAAAAAGGCGTTCAAATACTTTGCCTGCAAGAAATATTTGACACTCCGTATTTCTGTCCCGGACAGGATAGTAAATGGTATGCCTCAGCCGAACCGGTCCCAGGCCCTACCACTGAACGCATGGCTGTTTATGCAAAAAAATACAATATGGTAATCATCGTACCCGTATATGAAAAAGAGCAGCCAGGCATATTGTATAACACAGCGGCGGTAATTGATGCCGACGGAACCTATCTTGGAAAATACCGCAAAAACCATATTCCACATACTTCTGGTTTCTGGGAAAAATTCTTCTTTAAACCCGGCAATTTGGGTTATCCCGTTTTCCAGACCAAGTATGCCAAAGTAGGTGTATATATCTGTTACGACAGGCATTTCCCCGAAGGGGCAAGGTGCCTGGGACTGAATGGAGCCGAAATCGTTTACAATCCGTCAGCTACTGTAGCTGGCTTAAGTCAGTATTTATGGAAACTCGAACAGCCCGCACATGCAGCCGCAAATGGTTATTTTATGGGCTGCATTAATCGGGTAGGTGAAGAAAAGCCATGGAACCTGGGTAAATTTTACGGATCTTCCTATTTTGTCGACCCTCGCGGTCAAATCTTCGCACAGGCATCGGAAGATAAAGATGAATTGCTCATTTCAGATTTCGATCTCGATATGATTGATGAAGTAAGAAGTACCTGGCAGTTCTACCGTGACCGCAGACCAGAAACTTACGACCCCCTGACTAAGTTATGATCTTCTTTTAATCTGATTTTTAAGTGATGAAGTCGATTTGGACTTCATCACTATTTATGTATTGATAATTAATTATTCTAAATTCATAAAAATGGCTATTAAAAATAATCGATTAACGGAGGAACAGTATAAAGAAAATTTTGCTGATATCTATCCTCCCTTTGGAACCGGGGATGCAGCACTATTGGAAGCTAATCGATGTCTTTTTTGTTTTGATGCACCCTGTACTAAGGCTTGTCCAACAAGCATTGATGTGCCTAAATTCATTAAACAAATTTCGACTGGAAACATGAAAGGTTCTGCCTATACTATCCTATCTTCCAATATTATGGGAGGGAGTTGTGCCCGTGTATGCCCGGTTGAAAAACTTTGCGAAGGGTCTTGCGTGCTTAACAAAGAGCACGAAACCCCAATTCACATCGCCCTTCTGCAACGTTATTCAACCGATATGGCACTTAAAAACAAATGGGACTTATTTGAGAGAAAAGATTCCTTTGGCAAGAAAGTTGCCGTTGTAGGATCTGGCCCGGCAGGCCTTTCTTGTGCACATTGGCTATCGGGACAAGGTATTGATGTAACTATTTATGAAAAAGAAAACGAAGCCGGAGGGCTGATGACCTATGGGATTGCCGCTTATAAGGTAACACCTGAATTCTGCAAGGAAGAAACCGATTTTATCACATCGATTGGTGGTATTGATATTAAATACAACCAGGAATTGGGAAGGAACCTATCACTCACCGACCTTCAAAAAAATTACGATGCTGTATTCCTTGGCATTGGCGTTGGCCTGACCCGGAAACTTGAAATTCCTGGTGAAAATCTTGAAGGCGTTATTGATGCCATCAGCTTTATTTACGGGCTACGAAAAGAGGGGTTTGCTAAAACTGCTATTGGAGATAAGGTAGCGGTTATCGGAATGGGGATGACCGCTGTTGATGCTGCCACGCAAGCAAAACGTTTGGGGGCAAAGGAAGTAACCATGGTTTATCGCCGAACAGAAAATGAAAAACCCTGTACTAATGTGGAGTTGGAAATCGCCAAACTCGATGGCTGTAATATTATCTGGCTTGCTTCACCAAAAGAAATTCATGGCGAAAACGGGAAAGTTAAAAGTTTGCTTTGTAGCAGAATGGAATTGGGAGCCCCTGACGAATCAGGAAGAAAATTTCCTTTTGAAACAGGAGAAACTTTTGTCCTTGATGTTGATATGGTCATCAAAGCAACCGGACAAGTTCCTTATGCCGACCTTTTACAAAACAATGGTATAGAAATAACAAATGGCAAAATCAAAATAGATTCTAATTTTTCTTCCAATATCGGATCTGTCTTTGCTGGTGGTGATTGTGTAAACGGTGGAAAAGAAGTGGTTGATGCGGTCCAGGCCGGCAAGGACGGTGCCAAATCAATATTAAAGTATCTGGGAATAAACGATTAACGGTTGATTTAATTCAAAAAAGAGTTGGCATATCAAACAAATAATTTTAGTCATAACGTAAATTAAAGAAAACCATGGCAGACATCTCTTCAAATTTTCTAGGAATAAAATCCCCAAACCCTTTTTGGTTGGCAAGTGGCCCACCAACAGATAAAAAATATAATGTGATTCGTGCTTTCGAAGCAGGTTGGGGCGGTGTGGTATGGAAAACCTTGGGCCCTCAAGTAAAAAATGTTTCTTCGAGATATTCTTCAGTTGACTTCAATGGGCATCGGGTTATGGGATTCAATAATATTGAGCTGATCAGCGACCGTCCTCTTGAAATCAATCTTCGGGAAATTAGTGACGTAGTACGTGAATTTCCTGATAGGGCGATGATTGTTTCCCTTATGGCCGATAATACAAAGGAAAGCTGGCACGACCTTATCAAACGTACGGAAGATACCGGGGCGCATGGTATTGAATTAAATTTTGGCTGCCCTCACGGAATGAGTGAACGTGGTATGGGATCAACTGTTGGACAAAATCCTGACATTGCAAAAATGATCGTTGAATGGGTAATGGAAACAGCAACGATTCCTGTAATAACCAAACTTACCCCTAATGTGCATTCAGTGGTCCCTACAGCGAAGGCCTGTGTGGAGAGTGGTACAAATGCGCTGTCATTGATCAATACAATACAATCGATTACGGGCATCGACCTGGATAATTTCGTTCCCAATCCTAATGTTGGGGGACAATCAACTTACGGCGGATATTGTGGGCCTGCTGTAAAACCGATTGCCTTAAAAATGGTAGCCTCCCTAAGTAAGAATCGCTTTACAAATAAAGTACCGATTTCTGGTATTGGTGGTATAAGCACATGGAGAGATGCTGTGGAATTTATGTTGCTGGGTTCAACTAACATTCAGGTATGCACCGCTGTGATGAAGCACGGGTTCAGAATTGTGGAGGATATGATTGAAGGTTTGAACAACTGGATGGACGAAAAAGGATTTCAAACAACAAGTGATTTTATTGGTAAATCGATACCTTATCTTACCAAATGGGAAAATCTGGACCTGAACTATCATATTGTAGCTGACATAGACCAGGAAAAATGCATTAATTGTGGCCTTTGTTATATTGCCTGCGAAGACACTTCACATCAGGCTATAAATTTGGAATACGGAAATCCCTACAATAGGTATACGATTAAAGAAGAAGGCTGTGTAGGATGCAACCTATGCAAGTTGGTTTGTCCGGTAAACGATTGTATTACGATGGTGGAAAAACGCAAGGGATCTGAATATTTAAACTGGGAAGAATACCAGAAAAGGGGATTGCCCTTGAACGATCATTAGGAACTAAAGTTTCGGACTTCAAATACAACAGTATTTCAGTCATTTAAGAGCTGCCTCATCTGCTTAATTTCTATTACTTTAGTTGGTTACATATTTCTAAGTTATTTCAATTAGCCATGTTCTAATTTATGTTTTACGGCTATTTTAAAGCTTCTGCTAATGGGTAGTGTTTTTTTATGAACCTCCACATATTCATTTGTAAATGAGTTAATTTTGTCTATTGAAACGATAAAAGATCTATGAATTCTTAAAAATGTTTTTTTAGGTAGTTTTGTTTCAATACTGGTTATGGTTTCCCGTGTTATAATAGTTTTATCGGTCAAATAGATTTTAATATAATCGCTATAACTTTCAATATAATTTATATCAGAAAAATTTACTTTAATCATCTTTCTGTCAGTCCGTACAAAAATAAAATTGCTTTTATTTTCACTTGTGTCCATATTCATTTTAATGCTTTCTCCTAAGAATTTATTAATCGCTTGTAATAAGCGTTCAAATGAAATGGGTTTTAGCAAATAATCTACAGCCTGTAGATCGAAACCTTCAACAGCATATTCTCTGTAAGCCGTTGTGAAAATAATTTTAATCTCCTTATTAATAGCTTTTGCAAAAGACAGGCCTGAAATATCGGGCATATTTATATCTAAAAAAATTAAATCAACATCTTCCGAATTGATAATATTAAAAGCTTCAATGGCATTTTTACAGCTTGCCACTACCTGAATAGTATTTATCTTTTGCAAATGATTTTCTAAAATCTCACGGGCGATTGGTTCATCATCAACTATTATACATTGAATTGTTTTAGACATTTTATTTCGTTAATAAATTCGATATTGTTAGATTTACAGAAAACCAATTATCTTCATTTTCTATCCGCAATAGAAAGTTATCATTATAAAGTAAATTTAGTCTTTTTTTTATGTTTTCAAGTCCGATGCCTCCTATATGTTTTCTCTGCCTATTGTTTAAAGCTGTATTTTTTATTGAAAACTTTAATTCCCCTTCTATTAAAACCATTACAATTTTCACTTTTATAGCCCCATCTATCAAACCCCCATGTTTAAAAGAATTTTCAACAAAGGGGATTAACAACATGGGAGCTATTTGTATTTTATCAGAATCGTAATCAAAAGTAAATGAAACTATTAATGATTCTTGAAACCTTATCTTTTCTAAGGCGATATATTCCTTAATATGTGAGACTTCGTCTTTTAAACTTACTTTTGGTTTATTGACCTGATACAAAATATAGTCTAACAAATTTGAGAGTTTTAGAATTATTCCCGGAGTATCTTTCGATTGTTTTAAGGCAAGGCCATATATGGTATTAAGCGTATTAAATAAAAAATGAGGTTGGATTTGGCTTTTTAAATACTGTAACTCTTGTTGTTTAATCTGTAATTGTGCTTCTAAAATCTTATTTTCTAAGGCTCTATTTCTTGAAATAGTTTTAAAATTATGATTTAATAAACTTACAAAACTTACGATAGCAACAAATAAATAGACCAATATTAGCACAAACACAAAATTTCTGCTCATTGGAGGCATGTTTGTAACCTTTAAATTGGATAAAAAAACAAAACTTCCAATAATTGCCAACACGATTAAATAAGTTGAAAAAACTAAGGTATAAATGCTGAATAAGGCAAATAGTTTGTATCTTTTAGTAATTAAATATCTTGGTATTAAAAAGTAAACCACAAAATAAGTGATAACCATGGTAACCGGTAACAAAAAGCTGGAAAACCAGAGTACATAAGTTGTATTGTTTGAATTATAACAAAAAAAATAGACAAAGAAAAACCATACACCAATCCAGAATAGAAAATGCGGTAGTATGAATTTCGTTTTAATAAATTGCATTATATACATTACAGCAATGATACATAATATATTTTAGCCCAGACTTATTTATAGGTGGATTACCAGTTTACGCCCCTTTTCTGCAAATAAGTGAAGTGAACTGCAATTTGCAGCCTTAAATTCGTTAATCATCATCGTCATTCTTTCAGCTATCGCAAATATAAATATGTGGGTGGTTTTCCCTTTAGTTTTGTGGCAGTATTCACTTAAAATCTAATTATTATGTCACAATTATTTAGTAAAATTTACGAAGGGGGACCTGTTTTCATGTACCCTATTTTAGTTTTATTAGTTTTAATCCTAATCTTAATTGTTAAAGGGTTCATTAATAAAAGAGACAATGGTAAAATTGTTACCTTAATCTCCTCATTGGGTTTGTTTACGGTAGTGTGGGGATTTCTTGGTCAAACCATAGGATTAATAGCTGGATTTGACCAAATTCAGCAAATGGGAACAGTTTCAACTCAAATTTTAGTCGGAGGGCTTAAAGTTTCGTTATTGTCTCCTGCTTTCGGGCTTATTACATTTTTAATTGCCCGTCTTGGAATTATTGTTCTCGTGTTGGTGAAAAAACCGAAACAATAGTCTTATAAAGACCCCCAGGAAGTCATTGCGTGGACATGTGGGTGGCAGTATGTGCCGATAACTAAGGAATCGTCCATACTGCCGCCTCCAATCCTTCTCCAAGACTTGAAGGGGGTTAAACTTTGTTTTGTAATTTTGTAAGATAAGTCGAAAATACAATCAGACTTGATCCAAGATAATCAAAAACTAAAACCATGGGAAAAACAGCCATCATTTTGGGGGCTTCCGGCTTAACCGGAAACCTGCTATTAAATAAGTTAATTGAAGATGACACCTACGAATCGATTAAAATATTCACACGAAGAAGTATTGGAAAGATCCATCCTAAAGTAACTGAAATAGTCGGAAATCTATTGGATTTGGAACAATATAAAAAAGATTTTACTGCACAAGAAGTATATTGTTGCATCGGTACAACGGCCAAGCAAACGCCAGACAAGTTGGAATACCGAAAAATTGATTTCGGAATTCCAGCCGCCGCCGCGAGGCTCTGCAAAGAGAATAATATCAACACTTTTATGGTTATTTCTGCTATGGGAGCCAATTCTAAAAGCAAAATTTTTTATAATAAAACGAAGGGGGAAATGGAACAGAATGTTTTAAAAGAAAAAATTCCAAACACCTATATTTTAAGGCCTTCTTTTATTGGAGGACAAAGAAACGAAACCCGTTTTGGAGAAAAAATCGGAATTACAATTGCAAAATTCATTCAACCTATAATGGTTGGCAGCTTAAAGAAATACCGGCTCATTGAAGCGGAGAAAATAGCACAAGCCATGATTTATTTGTCCAATTCCAAACCCGATATTCAAGTGATCCCATCAGATATGATTCAAATATTTGGATCAAATCAACGTTGAGCTTTATGAAACGTTTTCATAAAAATCTAAAAACAAAAAAATGAATAAGAGTATCATATTAAACAAAAGGCCAGTGGGAAAACCTACGGCAAGTGATTTTAAATTTGTATCAGAAGAAATGCCCCGTATAATTGACGGCGAAGTCTTTCTAAAAACGACTTATGTATCAGTCGATCCGTACTTGAGAGGGCGAATGAATGACGCAAAATCATATATTGCTCCCTTTCAATTGGATAAGCCCATAAGTTCCGGAATAATAGCCGAAGTAGTCGAATCAAAACATGCGGGGTTCACCAAGGGTGATTTTGTTTCCGGTTTATTGGAATGGAAGGAATTTCAAAAATCAAAGGGTGAAGGGTTGATGAAAGTTGATCGCTCAAAAGCCCCCTTATCAGCCTATATGGGTATTTTAGGAATGACCGGCTTAACTGCCTATCTCGGCTTAACAGAAATTGGTGTGCCCAAAAAAGGAGAAACCCTTGTAGTTTCCGGAGCTGCCGGCGCAGTGGGAAGCGTGGTAGGACAAATTGGTAAAATACTGGGGTGTCGTGTTGTGGGAATTGCCGGAACCGATGAAAAGGTAGAGATGCTTCTATCTACATTTGGATTTGACCGAGCCATTAACTACAACACCACAAAAAACATGGGCGAAGCCATTGCAACGGCCTGTCCTAATGGAGTTGATATTTATTTCGACAATGTTGGGGGTTCTATTTCTGATGGTGTCCTGGCCAATATCAACAAGTTTGCAAGAGTAATTATTTGTGGAGCCATTTCTATTTACAATGAAACATCCATGCCCACCGGCCCGAGAGTAGAACCATTATTATTGAAAAACAGCGCCTTAATGCAAGGCTTTATTATTGGGAATTATGCCAGGAAATTTCCTGAAGCCATGAAGCATTTAGCTGAATGGCTGACGGATGGTAAACTGACTTATAAAGAAACTGTTGTGGCAGGCTTTGATAATATTCCTCAGGCATTTCTCGACCTTTTTGAAGGAAAAAACAAAGGCAAAATGATTGTGAGAATATAGGAAATTGAATTTTGCATCAAAAAAATAAAAAGATGAAACATCCATGATTGATTTAAACACACAAGGGCATGATTATAAAGCCCCGAAGGGGCGTAACATTAATAGCCGTGGGTTGCACCCACGGTATAAAGGGTCTCAAACATGTTTTGGCGAGATTTTTGCTTTTTTCGCAAAAATCATGACAAAACGAATAAACTGATTTGCAATAGGTTATAAATTATAAACACATGAAAACAAGAAGAATTGGCAAAAGTGAATTGACAGTGTTCCCCATTGGTTTGGGAACCATGGGGATGTCTGAATTTTATGGAGAAACGGACGAGAAACAATCTATTCGCACACTACATGCAGCCCTGGATAACGGATTAAATTTTATTGACACCGCTGATGCATATGGTATTGGAGATAATGAAGAGTTATTAAATAAAGCGCTTCATGGCCGTTGGGATAAAGTTACTTTGGCCACCAAATTTGGCATTGTGCGCCCAAAGGGGCAACCCAATGGGGAAAGGAGATTTGATGGTTCTCCGGCCTATGTTAAACAAGCTTGCGAAGCCAGTCTCAAACGCTTAGGGCGGGAAGTCATTGATCTTTATTATTTGCATCGCGTTGACCAGTTTACCCCAATAGAAGATACCGTTAGAGCAATGGCAGAGCTTGTGAAAGAGGGAAAAGTTCGATATATCGGACTCTCGGAGGTCTCAGGCGGAACCTTGGCCCGTGCCAATGCGGTGCATCCAATCACAGCGGTTCAAAGCGAATATTCCCTCTGGTCGCGCGATATAGAAACAACATCCCTACCCGTTTGCCGGAAATTAGGCATCAGCCTCGTAGCGTATAGCCCGCTGGGTCGGGGTTTTCTTAGTGGGAAAATCACTAAAATAGAAGACTTAGCCCCTGATGATTATCGGAGAGCCTCTCCCCGCTTTATGGGTGAAAATTTTAAGAAAAATCTTGAGCTGTTGAAGACCATTGAAGAAATTGCGAAAGATAAAGGAGCTAAAGCTTCTCAAATTGCGCTGGCGTGGTTGTTGGGACAAGGAGAAGAAATTATCCCTATTCCGGGAACAAAACGCTTATCCTATCTTTTGGAAAATATTGCTGCAGCAGAAATTACACTAAATGCAGAGGAATTAGTCCGTTTGTCAGAAAGCTTTAATCAAACGGCCGGTACAAGATACGACGAAGCAGGGCTGAAATTTACTAATAGTTAAGCAGCCTTGAAGAGCCATCAGACCTCCGATCCTATGAGGTTCGTATTTTTGGAATTGTGTAACAGGCAGCTGTAAAAAACTAACGTCATATCATCAAAGAAAAATCAGGGAATAAATATTATTATTCCCTGATTTTTATGATTACGATGAAAGCCGAATTGTCACCAATGGCATTATTATTTTTCATCTATTTTACGGGCGACAAAGAAATAAACCACCAAACTCAAACCGGCGAAAAAGAAAATACTTAAGGGATAAGCTACCCCTTGTTCCAAGACAGTATTGGATGCAAGTATCGCACCACCCATGATGCCTAGTCCAATACCGATTAAAAACATACCTGCCGATAGTGAAAAATTTTTCCAGTTATATTTTTTATCGCTATTAAATAACTTCGCGTCCACGCCTTTTTCAATTAACGCAAGGCGCTCATTATTGCGGGTAGTCAAATAAACGTAAACTATTCCAAAAATACTTGCAAAAACGAAAAACGGAACTAAAATGTCTGTAGCCATGATACCTAAATTTAAATGAATAATTGATTTTGCCTTTTTGACGGTAAAAAGCAGCGTCGGTTACATTTCAAAAAGAAATTTTTCGAAATTCATTCCGCCAATTCAAAAATGTACATTAACTTTATCCTCGCCTTTGTAACCAAAAATCAAACCCGGCGTCAAAATTACAATGGAAAAAGACCTTGAAGATATACATTGGATAGATGAAGTATTGGAAGGGAAGACTGAAGCCTATGCCCAAGTGGTTGACAAATATAAAGACAGGGTTTTTGCGCTGGCAACAAGTATGCTTAAGCAAAGGGAAGAAGCCGAGGAGGTTGCTCAAGATGTTTTTGTAAAAATTTTCAAGGCACTCCCTAAATTTCAGCGAAAAGCTAAATTTTCAACCTGGATGTACCGTATCGCTTATAACGAATGTGTTTCGCGCCTGAGAAAACAGAAAATTCATCAGGTATCAGTGGAAAATATTTCCACAAAAGACTTGCTTCCCTTTACGGAAGAAAATGAGGAAAGGCAAGAGGCAGAAAGAAGGAGCAGTTTGCTTAACAAAGCCTTGTTGGATCTCTCGCAGGCAGACCGGGGCCTGGTACATTTATACTATTTTGAAAATCTTTCCGTTGAAGACATTACGCACGCTAGTGGGCTTTCGGCTTCCAACGTAAAAACAAAATTATTCAGAATCAGGAAAAAACTTCACGATGTGCTGATGCCTCAAATGCAGGGTGAACTGATTTGAACAAAAGAGAAAGGAAGAACAATGAACACTAAACCAAGACTTACCGAAAAAGAGCTAGATGCTGAACTCAATAAACTATTCGAAAGCCAACAGCATGAAATGGCTCCGGCACAATTTACTGCGGATGTCATGAGTAGAATCCGAAAAGAAACAATTACTGTTCCTTATAAAGCAGTAATCTCGAAGCAGGTATGGTTTTTTATTGCTTTCCTTTGCGGAATCCTGTTCATTTTTGCTCTCTTTCAACCAGCAAGTTCCCAGAACGGTATTTGGTCGCTGGCCTCATTCTCTAGTCTCCAAAACTTAGGTTTCTTAAATACCTGGATTTCAAATCTGGCTTCAAAATCCCTGAACGGACTCTTCGCGTCCAGCCTCTTTCTTTCCCTTATAGGCCTTGTACTTGCCTTGAGTATTCACTATATTATAATGAAAGGTTTTAGGAGAGGAACGACTAATATATTCAGGCAGATGTATTGCCTTTAGATTAACTTCCGCTCATTCTGATTTGTAATCCGAATGCAAAAGAGATTAGGATTTTAAATCCTTTTTTCCTTTGAGGGTCGGGATTGCAAATCCCGACCAGCTGTATTATGCTTCGTAAACGATCTGTAATATAGACTATTAACAATGAATTGAAAAACATATGTCAGATTGAACATTCAAGACACGGGAGCTTTACCAACTTCTTATCCAATTTGATTGCTGGATTGATGGCAAAATGTTTAAAACAAAATGTTCAAATGTCAATAGACTGGATAGACATGATTTGGCATCTACCGGCACGAGTCTGAAGTGAAAAGTAAAAGTAAAAGTCGCCAACGCGCAAAGGCTACCGCATCAGAATTGCCAGAGAACTGCACACTAGGACGAGAACCCAACAATTACTACAGCAACAAGCCGATACCAAAAAGCACGGAAAATGCCAGGGTGGAAAGCGCCAGTCTTTTAAGAAAATCATCCAAATGTGCCTTGTTGGGCGTACGAAAAATGCGCAGAATGTCGATGAAGAATAAAGGAGCCGTCAACAAAAATAAGAAGTTCCATAATGAGTGGCTATGTATCGCCACATAAGAAATTGCAAACAGGAAAGCAAAACTTATTAGTAAGACATGGTAAATTCGAGCCATGGGATAATCCAGCGAGCCGGCAAAAGTATTCTTTCCGGAAACCCTATCGTTATCCATATCGCGCATATTATTCAGGTTCAGCACACCCACACTTAGAAAACCTAATGCGAAAGCAGGTAATAGTAATCCCATGTTCAGGCTTTGGGCATTCAGGTAATAAGTACCCAGCACCGCAACAGGCCCAAAAAATATAAACACAAACAAATCACCCATTCCATGATAGCCATAGGCATGTTTCCCCACCGTATACTGGATGGCTGCAGCAATGGCGGCAATTCCTATACCAAAAAACAAAAGCAGGATGAGCAAGTGATCGCGTAAAGCAACGTATAACAAATCCATGCCTGCAATCAACGATAAAACAGCAAACAAAACGATAGCAATTTTCATTTGTTTAGCCGAAATGGCTCCGCTTTGAACGGTTCTTTCAGGGCCCACACGCTCATGACTGTCAGTACCTTTGGCACTATCGCCATAATCATTGGCCAAGTTAGAGAGTATTTGCAAGAATACCGTTGTCAACATCGCCAAAAGCACTATAATCCAGTTGAATTTACCATCGGCAATGGCCACAAGACTTCCGGTAATAACACTGGACAAAGCCAGGGGTAATGTCCGTAAGCGAAAAGCTTCCAGCCAGACTGAAAATAAAGGTTTTGTCTGGGATGCCATGTTATTTTTCGCTTCAGGTGATGAAATGTCGCTCAATTTTTAATAAATTTAATCATTAGAGTATATTTGGAACTTTGAACCCTTAACAAAACTAATACATTTGTCATTCTGAACGTAGTGTCCATAGGAGTCTTCCGCAGGAATCACTGCGTGACTTCCGACGCTTTACTCAGTGTGACAACTGGTGTTTTGGAATGGTCTCATTTTGGAATTTGCTTTTTTGATTAGGGGAATTTAGGATATTTATGAAAATCCGGTTCCCGTTTTTCCAAAAAAGCATTTTTACCTTCCTGGGCTTCATCCGTCATATAATACAGCAAGGTGGCATTACCGGCAAATTCCTGCAAGCCGGCCTGACCGTCTAATTCGGCATTGAGTCCCAATTTAATCATTCGCAAAGCCATGGGGCTACGCTTATGCATGGTCAGGCACCAGTCCACTGTTTCATCTTCCAGTTTCTCAAAAGGGACAACTTTGTTGACCAAACCCATTTCCAGAGCTTCTTCGGCTGTATATTGTTTGTTGAGAAACCAAATTTCGCGGGCTTTTTTCTGTCCTACTATGCTGGCAAGATAAGAAGAACCAAATCCTGCATCAAAGCTGCCCACTTTGGGCCCTGTTTGCCCGAATTTAGCATTCTCGGAAGCAATGGTCAAATCGCAAACCACATGAAGCACATGCCCGCCACCAATAGCAAAACCATTCACCATGGCGATTACAGGTTTGGGAATAGAGCGGATTTTCCGTTGCACATCCAGCACATTCAGGCGCGGAATTCCGTCTTTTCCAATGTATCCGCCTTTGCCTTTCGCATTTTGGTCGCCCCCGGCGCAAAAGGCCTTGTCGCCTTCGCCAGTGAGTATAACAGAATAGATGTCCATATCTTCCCGGCACATTTCCATCGCTATGGCCATTTCGGTGGTAGTTGTTGGCGTAAAGGCGTTATAAAATCTTGGTCTGTTGATGGTTATCTTGGCAATATGGTTCCATCGCTCGAATTTTATTTCCTCAAAATCCTTAATTTTTTCCCAATCTCTTTTGCTCATGATGCAATTTTTTGATTCATGCAAAATTAGAAAATTTTGCCCTTCTTAATTTCTTCTTTGATTTTTCAGGTCGCGTTTATTATTTGAATATCGACTTATTATAAATGAATATATTACGCGAATAACATCACACACAGACGTTGGCGGTAATTAAAAAAACCAAATCTCATAAAAAATTAACCCATGGCACTCAAAAATATTATTTTAGCATAAAAAATAAATGGATAGATTCGGTTTTTTAAATATCACAGCTTCAATTGCTTTCTTTATTTCGCTACTCCTCTCTTTCTTTTTACTAACAGTCAAAACAAAAAATAAATTAGCAAACCGTCTTTTTGCCAGTTACCTAATCCTTTCTGCTATTTCTATTAGCGGATTTTTTATTTACAGCTACATTATTAAAAATTTCCCGAATTTAGAATTTTTTAGATGGACATCTAGTTTATTCATTATACCTGTATTTTATCTGTATGTATTAGCCGTTAGTTATTCTGATTTCCGATTAAAGCCGAAACATTTATTACATGCAATTCCATTTGTACTCTTAAATTTAGTTTTAGCACCGAAACTCTTCCTTGCAAATAGTACTGAAAAAACATACTTTTTTGAGCATATTAGGCAAATGCCTGAATTGTATTATACTCATATTCTGTTTGCATTACAATTTGTGTTTTATATTATTGGCATATTTCTGATTTTGAGAAAATACAGAAAAATATATCTTGAAAATTATGCCAATCCGGATACCTCCACATACAATTGGCTGTTTCAAATGACGCTATATTTTTTGATTTTCTATTGTTTCGTCATTTTCAAAAATTTATTAATCTATACCCATTTCAATGACCTGTTTACTTGGGCAAATGTAATATTAGGAATTATTTTCCTATTCATAATGTGCTGGTTTGTGTTAAAAGCTTTGAACCATCCAGAACTTTTTAGGGGGATTGACTCCAAATTACAATTGACAAAAGATATAATTTACAAGCCTGAAACCGACACTATCATGGACGAATCTGGAAATGATCAGGACAATATTATTACAACTCAGATTGCATTGCTTAAAAAACATATGACGGATCATGAGCCTTATCTTGAACCATCCCTTACCATACAGGAAATTGCCAATCAAATCAATATCCCCGTCCGTGATTTGTCAGTATTGATTAATCATCATATGAATCAACATTTTTTTGATTTTGTAAATGAATACCGCATCCAAAAAGCAATGAAAATTTTAAAAAATACTTCGAAAAACCATTTGACCATTTTAGAAATCTTATATGAAGTAGGTTTTAATTCAAAATCATCTTTCAATACATCATTTAAAAAATATACAAAACTTACCCCCACAGATTACAGGAAGAACTCATTATAAGCGTCTTATAAGAACATCAAATTTTATTTGAGAAAAGTCGAACCAATTTTATTGTTAGAAATTGGTTCGACTTTTTTTTGACGGTCGCTTTTTGAAATTTTCTAATGCAGTTTTGCTTCAAATTATTTAAGCAAAAAAATTAGAAATCATGAAAAAAAGAAGCCTCCTCATTTTTTTACTATTGCCTTTCTTCTGTATGGCACAAACATCATTTAAAATAAAAGGAAAAGTATTTGACAATTCGGCTCCAATACCTTTTGCAAATGTAGTTGTACGAACTCAAGACGGAAAAATTAGTACCGGAACTATTACAAAAGAAGATGGTGATTTTGAAATAGAGATAAAAAACGGCATTTATAAAGTAACTATTAGCGAAATAGGATTTGAAAATTGGGAAAAAGACATCTCAATAGAGAAAGATTTGGATTTAGGGATGATCAGATTAAAAGAAAACGCCGCTAAACTTAATGAAGTAGTCATTAAAACCAAAAGGAATACAATCGAACAAAAAACAGACCGTTTAATATATAATGTCGGCAATAATATTGCTATCGCAGGAGGCGATGCGTTAGATGCTTTAAGCACTGCTCCAGGTGTAGTGGTGCAAAATAATTCAATTAACATTCTTGGTAAAGGTACATCACGAGTTATGGTTAATGGGCGTATGGTTGAATTATCCGGCGAAAAACTCAATAACTTTTTGAAATCATTATCGGCCAGCGACATCAAAAACATTGAAATTATTAGTAATCCATCTTCAAAATATGACGCAAGCGGGAATGGTGGGATTATTGATATTAATTTAAAAAAAGGAGCAAGGGATACTTGGAGAAATACAACAACGCTATCTTATGATCAAAATAAATATGCCTTTTATACTTTAAGGAATAACTTTTTTTACAACAAAAATAAGTTTCGGTTTTCTGCTGGCGGCAATATAACATCAGGATATAGCAATGCCGAAGAAGAGATGTTTCTTTATTTTCCGAATGGCCTATGGCAAATGAGAGGTGTGACGAAAGTAAAAGAAGACTATCTTTCAGGGCGACTTGCATTTGATTATGATATTTCAAATAAAACAACCATTGGATTACAGTACTTATATGACAATTATAACCCGGATCTTAAATCCAACATCGCTTTTAAAATTTATAATACTAAAAGTTTTCTTGATTCATTATTAGTAAACAATAGCTTTAACAATAAACAGTCTGAAAGCCAAAGTTATAACGTACATTTACTTTCAAAATTGGATTCGCTGGGTAGAAAATTAAGTGTAAATATTGACCTTTTTACTTTTGACTCAAAATTTGATCAGGATTTTATAACAAAAGCTTTTTCACCAGAGATGACATTCCTAAATATAAATCAGTCAGGAAGAAGCATTTCAAATCAAAAAATTGACAACGTTAGTATAAAGGCAGATATGGAGCATCCTTCGCATTTTTTAAATTTATCATACGGCGTTAAAACAAGTTTTATAAACAGCAAAAGTGATATACAGTATTTTAATTCGATTACAGGTACTCCAGAATTTGATCCCAATCAATCTAATAGATTTGAATACACTGAGAACACTCAAGCCATTTACGTAAGTGGAGATAAAAAATTTAATAAAAAATTCAACATCCAGTTGGGGTTAAGACTTGAAAGCACACAGACTAACGGATATTCTGCAACCTTAAATCAAACAACAAAAAATGACTATTTGAAGTTATTTCCAACATTTTTTATTTCTTACAAAAAGAACGATAACTATAGTTTTAATTTTAATTATGGAAAAAGAATAGTCAGACCAAATTTTGGGTTTCTAAATCCTTTTCGTACTTACATAAACAGTAATAGTTATTCTGAAGGGAATCCGTTTCTAAAACCCTCTTATAGTGATAATTTTGACTTTACATATGCTTATAAAATGAAATTAAGAACCAATGTTTTCTTTAATAGAACTACAGACGGCTATGGTGTGATATTTACTTCAAACCCGGAAACTAATACCCAGATCGTAAGTAGAGAGAATTATTATAATGACTATTCGTATGGTATTGGAGAAAATTATTCGTCAAAAATCACAAATTGGTGGGAAAGTCGAAGTTCATTGTATCTTTTAGGGTCGAAAACAAATTTTATAACGGTTATCGACGCTACTCCAAGAAACAGTCTTCAGTTCTATTGCACTACAAATAACACTTTCTCATTAAGCCAAACGACAAAATTGCAAGTAGACTATATGTATAGTTCTACCTATAAAAGAGGGTTGTATCAAGTCGGTTATATGTCGAATTTAAACATTGCTTTAAGCCAAAATTTATTCCATAAAAACATGCAAGTAACGTTACTTATCAATAACATCTTCAACACGGCCAATTTAAATGACTACACTTCTGTTGTTAATGGGATAAGACAAGTTTATAGCCAATATTATAATAATCGCTATTTACGAGTATCATTGACCTACAATTTTGGAAATAATAAAATCAAAATGAAACAACGAGATTTTGGAGATGAAGAAGTGAAAAAACGAACAGGTAAGTAATGGTGTTTAGAAAAAATCAAGCGAAGTTGATTCTATTTTTTTCAGAAAAGGAAAACTCCGGCTAACTTAATAGCTAATCACCACGCGCTTTCGCCTGCTTTTCATAGCTTCGCCGAAAAAGTTTCAAATGCAATTCAAAGAAAAACTCATTTCGGGAAAACTGGTTAAACGTTATAAACGATTCCTGGCAGATGTAGAATTGGAGGATGGAACCATCGTCACGGCACATTGCACCAATTCAGGCTCCATGAAAACCTGCATCGAAGAGGGCGCATCGGTTTACCTGACCCCTGTAAACGACTCCAAACGTAAAACCAAATTTACCTGGGAAATGATTTTTATGAATGATGGATGGATTGGTGTCAACACCTCCATCCCCAACCTGCTGGCATATGAAGCCATCCGGGACGGAAAAATAGAACCTTTGAAAGGATATACGACCGTAAAAAGAGAAGTAACCTTCGGCGACAGTCGCTTTGATATTTTTGCTGAAAACGACCATGAAAAATGCTTCGTAGAAGTGAAAAATGTCAGCATGAAAGTGGGAGAATTTGCCCGTTTCCCGGATGCGGTTACTACCAGAGGCCGGAAACATCTGGAGACACTCATTCGGGTAAAAGAACAAGGCATGCGTGCAGTCATGCTGTACATCATTCAACGCATTGATGTGGAAAAATTCGGAGAGGCATCCGACATCGACCCCGAATATGCCAGCAGCCTGAAAAAAGCCTATGCTGCCGGAGTGGAAATCATTCCGGTGCAGGCAGAAGTCACGCCTGAAAGAATCGAAATTGTCAGAGAGTTAGGGTTCGAATTGTAAAATAAGCAATTAAAAATCACTAAAAAAACTTGTCATTTCGAGACCCAACACTTCCTCAGAACAGGGTTCTTCCTTAGGGGATGTCTCCCTTCGGTCGACATGACAACGGAGTGCCCCGGGGATCCCTGCCTGCCGCACAGGCAAGTCTCCATTCGACTGAAATGACAGCCGGGTGCTGAGCAATCTCTCATTAGAACAGAGCTGAAAGGAAACCTGACAGGATTAACCTTTCAGGTGGCCTTGCACCTCGTATGTTTGCAAACTCAAAAAATAATTAGATCATATTATTTTTGACGATTAAAAAAATAAGGACAGAATAGGAGTAAGATAAAGCTCCTAGACAACATTAATTGTATGTCGCCTTTCAG
>Ga0316204_10002822_pt1 | contig 37534 bp, 63 predicted proteins | sample 6monrhotite_MG_2_FD_205661 | JGI IMG/M metagenome (GOLD analysis project Ga0316204, IMG submission 205661) | Microbial mat bacterial communities from mineral coupon in-situ incubated in ocean water Damariscotta River, Maine, United States -... | ecosystem: Environmental > Aquatic > Marine >... | reverse complement strand
TAGCCGTATGCCGCCATCGATAAAGCGTCTATTTCACCTTCGGTAATCGTTACCTCTCGGGCATCGTCGGGGATGGCCTGCCAGCCGAATAAAACGCATTCCTGATTCGGCCCCGTTGGTTTTGGCTTTCCTCCATCCTCCGCAGTACGGGTTTTGATCATTCGCAAAACGCCATCAGCAATGAACGGGAAAACAATTTCGTTGCCCTTCGCAGCAACCTTGTATTTTTCAAGAATTTGATCCGGAATACACCGATCCTCGGTTAGATAATCCCTCACCCGATCCTTAACTTTCGTTGTTCCCTTCGGCGCTTCGGGTCGCGTCCATTCTCGTTTCTGGCCAACGAATTTAGGCTTTTCCCATCCGAGGAAATCCCTTGCCTCATCCAATGCTTGAACCAGCGAAATCCCCTGCGATTGTTGCCAGAGGTCTAGTAAATCGCCGCCCTTGTCGCTCTCGGCAAAATCTCGCCAGACGCCAGCTTTCGAACCCGTCAAACTCACCGAAAGGGAATTGCCGGCCTCACCCGAAACTGATCCGGCCTTGAACTCCGCGCCATCCTTCCGGCCACCAGGGAGAAGACGTTCGCAAACCGATAACGCCCGACTGGCCAACTCGCGCTTGATCTCGTGAATATCGCTCATATGCACCCCGCGTAGTGATCAACCTCGGTCGGTTTCGCTGGCGCAAACTCCGGCGCTCTCAGACGCCACAAATTCCAAGTTGCCCGCCAATCGGTGTGCGGCGTGCCATCCTTCCCGGCATAGTGGGCTACAAACTTTTCTGCCTCGTTTTTCCAATAATCGGTTTTGTCTGGTAGCCAATTCGCGGGAACTAAATTATCTGCCTGCATGGGTTTGAAGTTTTCCGGCTCCAATCTTTCGCGCGCGTCTCTCCCTTCCTTTCCTTTCCCTTCCTTTCCCTTCCTTTCCTGCATGGAGTCCTCATGGAGCACTCCATGAGTATTCAGTGAGTCCTCCGTGAGTGGCTGTAACTTCTTGATTTTACTAGCGGTTGGGCGGCTGATGGTCTGGTGATCAAGGAATTTGACAACATGCCCGTACTTTTTTCCGTCAGTCCCTTCAAACATTTCGATAAACCCTATTTTTTCCAACTGAATGAGCGCTCCATGAGTACTCACGGAGTCCTCACGGAGTGGACAACATGCCGCTTTAACAAGTTTATCGTTGGCCTTGAAATACCCTTCATCATCGGAGTGATTGAGTAATGCCGCAGCCATCATATGAACCTCGGGCGGTAACTCGCTTAGGTCTTCATGCTGCCAGAAACCCGGTTTAATTGTTCTTATGCGCGCCACTATTCAGCCGCCTCCCTTATCCCGTAGGCGTCCCGCATGAGCGCGGTGCGCAGTTCCTTGGCCTTTGCTGCCCACTTATCCATGCCTCGTGTGTCAGCGCGGCTCTGGCACTGTTTGTACTTCTCGAAATACTGAACGATTAGCGGGTCATCTTGTTCATCAAGGAGGGTCATTCGGGCTTCTCAACCTCATTCAGTGGAGACACCATTTCAACGAATTTGGAGAACGGCATATAGACGCACGGTTCTCCGTAATCGCGTTTGATGAAAAGAATGTCAGCTTGACCAAGTGCCTTGTCGCCAGTGCGCCAGCCATTTTTCCAAGACTTCGCCTCGCCTATCCACTCACGCCCGCAAGGGTCAACGATAGACAGGTCATGCGGAAAGGCTTGATAGATACCGCTACCCGGTTGCTTGCGTGCGGACCATCCGGGCAGTGAGTCCATTTCCTTAGCGAGAAATGTCTCTAACCGTGTGCCCTTGGCTTTTGCGGATCGTGCTTTCATTTACGTGCTTCGAAATAGCGGCAGGCAGGCGTGCGTGCCGGGAACGTTGGGCTTGCTGGAGTGACGAGTTTTTCTTTGCCGGTTTTCGGATCGATCTTTTGATAGGGGCCCCTGCCAGTCATCCGCTTGAAGCGATTGCATGAACCCTTCTTCGTGTCTTTGGTGGGCCGATTGAAGTCCCCGCAACCCCAGCAAACACATCCATCAGGGCCACCGCCCGCCCACGTCGCCATACCCGGATGGCTCCTGGCTATCATGGCGTTTAGTGGCGTGTCTTCTTGCTTAAGGCTTCGGTTTAGCATTTCACTCTCTCCAAATCTGTGCCGGGGATTTGCGCCCCACTCCCCAGCTGATGGGTATAGCTCCCGTGTTCGAAGCGGGATGCGCGTAAACTCAGAACACTTTGCAGAGCGGGCCGGGCGCTACTCCGGCTAAAGGGAATGTCAAAGAGCCTTACCGTCTGACGCCATTCACCTTTACGTGGCTGCTAACGCTGCGTGTCTGCTTTCCACGCCGCCGCTCTGCAAAATACTCCTTTCCAAAAGCCCCCGACGCCGAAGCGCCGGGGTAGTTGTAGGCAGGGATGAAGGCACCCCGCCTAGGGGAGGTCCGTGAGAAGCTATGCCGCGCTTTCGCTTGAATCCTCTGGCGGGAACAGGTCCGGCCTCAACTGGTGACGGGTTACTGCACCGCCAGTTATAAGTTCAATTTCCAACGCCCGTCCACGCGGCACTTTGCCGTGCCACTGAGAAATAGCCTGACGCGAACAGGAAAGACGCCGCGCTAACGCCTCGGTGCCCCCTGCAATATTAGCTGCCTTTTGGATTAATGTTTTCATAATAATCCTTGTAAACCACACTTTAAGTGGCGTCAACCATAATTTAAGAGAAAAATAAAACTAAAACGACTTGGGGGGATTCCCCCATCCCCGCAAACTAAATCACCCGAAATATTTTTTATATTGCCGTTAATTATTCTTGACACGTCAATTAGGCTTTCGTATGTTGTGTCCATCGAAATAAACGGTGGATACGACAGATGAATATCGATGACCTAACAATCGGCCAAGCCAAGCAACTCACTGCAATGGTCGGACAAAACACTCCCTCTCACTTTGATAATGGCATGATCGGCAGTTACGTCATTGTACGGTGCCGGGATGCGGGCGTTCATGCTGGCGTCTTAACGCAAACAAATGGTCGAGAGTGCGTTCTTACCGAAAGTCGGCGGCTTTGGTATTGGAAAGCAGCAAAAAACAGCGCCTTCCTATCTGGTGTCGCCGCAGAAGGCTTGCACGAAGACAGCAAAGTTGGTGCGCCAATTGATATTCACCTAACAGAAAACTGCGAAATTATCCGATGTAGCGATGCGGCTGAAACGTCAATTCGTGGGATGAAAACCTATGAACCCGCGTAACGGTTCCGGCTCCGGCTCCGGCGACGGCTACGGCTCCGGCTACGGCTACGGCTACGGCCGCGGCGACGGCTCCGGCGACGGCTACGGCTACGGCTACGGCTACGGCTACGGCTCCGGCTACGGCGACGGCGACGGCGACGGCTCCGGCGACGGCTACGGCTACGGCCGCGGCGGCGGCTCCGGCGACGGCGAAGGCTAAATAAAAGGATAGACAGATGCTCGACGCAGAAATCACACAGCTTAAAGCGACATTCAAGTCAATCAAGGGTATCCACCCGGATCACCCGATCTGGCACAAGTTGGAAGCTGCCGACATTACCGGACAGTTCGAGACTTTAATCGGTGACATGGAGACGGCGAACGATCCCGACTCCATTGCTGGCGATATGTCCAGCCCGGCAGAGCGGGCTATCGACGCCGAAGTGCGGCGCATGATGATGAACCAATACATGCCTGTGAGGACAGCATGAGCGCCCACACGCCAGGACCTTGGTATATTCTATGCGAAGACGAGTGCCCAGAAGACATCCCTATCATTGAGATTGCATTTGGCGAGTGTCCGTCGAAAGAATTTAAGTCAATAGCCCATGTGCAGCCGTCAGTGGGCGCGGGCGACGACTTTCATCTTGGCGAGGAAGATAGAGCCAACGCTCGCCTAATAGCCGCCGCGCCGGAGTTGTTGGAAGCGCTGGAGTATCAAGTCGAGTGCATGCGTGGTGGTGGCGACCTCCAAACATTCCTCCATATGCGTGACGCCGCCATCGCTAAGGCAAGGGGTGACGCATGACCCCCTCATCCATATCAGAGAAACCCCGCAAGCCTAAAAGTAGGCAAAACGAGGACCGTAAGTTCTACATCGGATTGGCTGCGTTCACTCTCGGGTTTGGCGCAATCACCGCAACCGCACTGGCTATAATTTATGACTCGCGGTGGCCGTTATGATTGGCGCAATAGTCATCGTTATTGGTGCAGGAAAAGGCACCGTAACCAGCAAGGCTCATGGCGACTGGTGGAACATCACACTCATGGATGGAACAAAGACCATAGCCCGTCATGCAGACATTCAAGGGGATTGGTGATGGATAAGAGCGAAGCGCCCTGTGCATGGGACGAAGACATGCCGGAACCAACAACAATACCAATGGAGATGGAAATGAGCGAAGCAACAATGGGGCATAACATGCCGCCAGCCAGCACAGACTTTGAAGCCGTCGAAGGTCGCATGAATGACCTATACGACGAAGCCCGCAATTGGCTTGATGGCGAGAAGGTCGAGAACCAAGGCACGGCAGACCAAATTTCAAAGCTGTTGAACCTTGTACGTTCGGCAAAAAAGGAAACAGACGAAGCTAGAAAGGCCGAAGCAAAGCCCTTTGATGACGGCAAGAAAGAGGTTCAGGCGCGATACAATCCAGTCTTGAGCCGCGCCGATCACATCACACAGGGGTGTAAGGCAGCACTCGCCCCGTGGTTGGAAAAGATCGAAGTCGAGAAGCGTGAGAAAGAGCGCAAGGCCCGCGAAGAAGCCGACGAAAAGCGACGTATCGCAGAAGAGGCCATGCGACAATCTAAGGCGGACGACTTGGCTAAGCGTGAAGAGGCTGAGCGCCTTCTGAAAGAGGCCAAGAAAGCGGAAACCGTCGCGAACATTGCGTCACGCGACAAAGCTAAATCATCGGGCGGTGTTGGTCGGGCTGTGTCCCTGCGAACATCGTATGAGCCAGTGCTGACCGACGCAAAAGAAGCGGCCCGGCATTACTGGGTTCATAATCAAAAGGAATTGGAAGCGTTCTTTATGGAACTCGCACAGAAGGACGTGCGGGCAGGCAAACGCGACATTCCAGGCTTTCAAATCAACGAAATCAAAACAGCGGCATAGGTGGCGCAATGACTGATAACAAAACAGGGCTTGAGTTGCTGCGTGAGCCGTTCCCGGCGAACCAAGTCAGCAAATTGCCAAAGCCTACCAAGCGGCAAACAGAAGATGTTAAGGCCGACTTCAAAAAAGGTGTTCGCTGTACAGAGTGCGGTGGATGGCACCATCCACAAGTGGTCCACCTGGATTACGTCGGCCATGCCGCGCTAACAGACCGATTGCTCGAAGCTGATCCCCTCTGGAATTGGGCGCCAGTTGGTCAAAATGAGAACGGTTTGCCAGCCTTTGATAACGTCGGTGGGCTTTGGATTAAACTTACCGTCTGCGGTCAAACGCGGCTCGGTTACGGCCATGCTGGCGATAAAAAAGGCGGTGACGCAATCAAGGAAGTGATCGGGGACGCCCTTCGTAACGCGGCAATGCGCTTCGGTGCTGCTTTAGACCTTTGGCATAAAGGCGATCTGCACAGCGAAGACGATGGTCAGGCGGAACCCGCACAACAACACGATAATCGAAATGGTCTACCCGATGGGTTCTCCGTGTCCAGCCTTAAAAAGGAGCAAGGCACGTTTGTAGCAAGTTTAGCCGATTGCCAAACCCAAGAGGATTACGCCGCACTCGTAGATGGCTTTAAGCCAACCCTACAAATTATCGTGGACCACCTGCCGGACTGGTGGCGAGGAACCCCTAATTGCCCAGGTCTAAAGGCAACAATGGAACAAGCGTGCGAGCGCGTAAAACAGAAGGAAGCTGCTTAATGTCAGGCTCAGTTAACAAAGTGATTTTGGTTGGCAATCTAGGACGTGATCCAGAAATTCGAACCACCCAGAATGGTCAAAAGATTTGCAATCTATCCGTAGCGACTTCTGAAAGCTGGCGTGACAAATCATCTGGCGAGCGCAGGGAAAAGACGGAATGGCATCGCGTTGTTTGCTTCGATGAACGCATAGCGGACACCTGTGAGAAGTATCTCAAGAAGGGTTCAAAGATTTACGTCGAAGGCACTTTGCAAACCCGCAAGTGGACCGACAACAGCGGCCAAGAAAAATACACCACCGAGGTAGTCATTCCGAAGTTCAACGGCGTCATGACGATGCTGGACGCTCGGAACGGTGAACAGCCACAACGTGACAGCGCAGGTGGTGAGAGTGGTCCCGCCCCACAAGACGATGCGAATTTAGATGATGAGATACCGTGGTGAACCATTCCATCATCATCCGAGAACCACGACACCGTGACGAAGCCATACGCAGGCTTAACGCGATCAACTACGGGCCAGACAATCCCGTTGAAGTGGTTATTCGCTCCTACAAGAAAAACCGCTCATTGGAGCAAAACAATCTTTATTGGGATTGGTTGAGTTTAATAGGGAAAACGCTCGGCTACACCAAAGATGAAATGCACGAAACGCTAATGCGGCGGTTCCTTAAGCCTGTTGTGACAGAGGGGCCAGATGGGCCAATGGAAACCTACTCCACAAAGCGCCTCAAGGTCGAAGAGATGTCGGAATACCTCAACCACATTGACAGGCAGGCGGCGGAGCTTGGCATACGTCTGCCCCACCCAGACGACAGGCGGGCGGCATGAAGACCTCCATTAACGCGAAAGGTCAGAGCGATGACTGACACATTGCAAGATAAGTTGCGACATAACGCCCGTGTTTTGGCAGCGTCAGATGGGTGGACTAAGAAAGAAAAGTTTCTTGTGTGGCAAGCAGCCGATGAGATTGAACGGCTGCGGGATGCGTTGAATGAGATTGCGGTAGGCGAAGGGGTCTACGGCGCTCAAGCGTTTGAATACAAAAACATCGCACGACGCGCCCTTGATGAACCGCTAGTGGGCCAGACCTCCGTTTGTGACCCGGAGGAAAAACAATGAACTGTCTGTTGGAAGAATTGCGTGCTGAACAGGCCCGCTTGCTGCCTCACAATGGTCTCTCACGAAAAACAGGGGTCAACGGCAAACGGAATCGACCCCCATTTTGAGAGACATCAAGGAAACCGCCACATCGGCGAAACGACACATGAGTTTTGAGAAACATCTAACGAGCCAATAGGAGAATGAAAATGAACGAAGCACAGATAAAACATATGGCGGAACGCTTTTTGAATTGGAAATTGCCCGAAGACTTTAACCCGGACGCAGGGATTAGTTTTCAGCCGATGTTCAACGAAAACACACCGCATCCAATGCGGCATGAGCCAACCGGCACTAATCTTTTTGGGTACGATGACGCAGTCAACATGGTGCGTCACATGATTAAAGATGCGCCAGATGACTGAGAACGTAATTCGACCCGCATTTCCTGGAAGCAACCTAATTGCAAGTCTTGAGCACGCCTTACAGATGGCACGCGACGGCGATTTGGTTTCGATTGTCCTGATCGGTACGGGGCGGGACGGAGAATTTACGATAGGCGGCATGTCCGGTGATGACGATAAATTACCCCTCATGTCGGCTATCGGAGAATTGGAACACCAGAAGCAAATGCTGCTGGAAAAGATAGAACGCTAACCAGGGTATGACCATGACAGACACAGCATACGGGTTTGCCGTTCAGCACGGCACTGAGATCGATGTTCGTACCGTAAGCCCGACAGAGCGAGCGGCGAAGGTTAATCATCTGGTCGCAAATTGTGGTCTTCCGATCCTCGCTTCCGACACCGACGCAATCATAGAGCGGGTTTGGAAGCAGACCAGCGATGGCCGAGACGTTGTACGCGTCCGCATCGAAGCACTCACACACTAAACGAGGGTATGATCCGATGACACATGCAGAGCTTTGTGAACGGGCTGAAAGGTGGCTGAAATCGAACGGGTGCTCCGTCACCGCGTCCGAGATAGCGACGGGCACATCTCAGCAGCCCGATGCTATCGGATTTCGAAACTTCGGCCTAGAGACATGGCTGATCGAATGCAAAGTGTCCCGGTCGGACTTCCGCGCGGATCGCAAGAAACATCACCAGAGCACCCCGGAAAAATCGATAGGTTCGCACCGTTGGTACATGACCCCAGCGGGCTTATTAAGCGCTCATGATCTGCCGGAGGGGTGGGGCCTATTAGAGGTCGCGAACGACAGGGTGCGCATCATCAAAGGTTCACCCAAATCCGTGAAAACTTCGTGGGACCAAGAGGCGAATAAGATCATCGTGCATGAGCCAAAATCGGGCCGCGCGCATGTGTTCAAAGAACGGAACCATTCGGCTGAGATGGCTATCCTTTATTCGATTGCCCGTCGCATGGTCGAACAATCTGCAAACCAATAACGAGCGGATACGCAAATGACTGACACACCTAAAATTCAATCACTCGTCGTCTGCCAAAACGACTATTGCGCCGAGGAAGTGAGTTATCCCCTCGACATGGTGAAGAAGTATGAGGGGCAGCCAATATGTCCCGATTGTTACGCCGACGCCGAAAGCGTCCCGCGCGATGGGGACGGCTGGCCTATCACCAAATGGTGTGATTTGCCGCCCGTCCAACTTTCAGACTTAACAGCGTAAACGAGGATTGACGCAATGGATACCGCGCGAACCGAATTGCAGAAAGTATTAGACAAGCATGTTTACCGAGGTGACACCACTTGCATGCACGGATGGCGGCAAAACGGCATGGCGTCGAATGTTCTTTATAAATGGAGTCCGGCGTTTCAGTGCGTTTGCTGCGGCGCTGAGAGTATCCCGCCGCCGCATGTGTTAGAGCCGTTCTATATTGACCAGCCAACAACCTGACTAACGAGGGTATGACCGATGAAAATGCGCGGACCTCACGAGGATATGCGAGATATGTATGACGTCCCACGGGACGGCACCGAGATCAATCTTGGTCACGTCAACGGACTTTGGAGCATAGGCCACTGGTCGCGGAAATTGCGACGCTGGGTTTATCGAGACGGCGAGAAGCGAAATATGCCTGTCAAATGGCTTCCGCTTTCGAACGAGCAAACATCGTAAACGAGCCAATAGGAGAACGAAGATGAACAACATCAATGCCGAACTAAGCCAAAGGCTTGAAAGCGTCCTTGCGGCGGGAATGCCTGACGACGCGATCAAGAAGTTTCAGAAGAAAATGCGCGATCTCGCCGGAGAGTTTGCCGACGAGATGCGTTACTACGTCAGAGATGAGCTCGCCCCTGATCTCGTTAGTTTCGTCGAAGACATGGCGCGGAGAACCGTCGAAGCGATCCTTCAGGGAAACCAGGGTGAAATGGTGCGCTATCTCGGCTGTGACCGAGGTTATTGGACGGGCCGTAGCGACAGCCCGACAGTGATGCGCGAACGCGAGCAACACGAGTGGCATCCAGTAATCCACGGGCGGTTGTTCGAGCAAGGCGCGGTCAAGCTGCGTCGCGACATCGCAAACGCTCACGCCGATCTGATTAAGGATCAACGAGTCCTCGACCTGGAAGATCAGGTCGCGTCACTTGTCGCGCAGGTCAACAAAGCAGACCAAGAGAAAAACGAGATGTGGGAGCGAGTCAGGCACATCGCCTGAGCGATAACGAGCGGATGATAGAAAATGGATATTCTTATAAAATACTGGAAATTTGCAGCTATCGCAGTTGTCGTTCTGGCGCTGGTGATTGCTGTTGCCGCTGGCATCGCGGTGGAATTCCCGACTGCCGACACCATTAAATCATGGTCGACTGCTGAAAGCATTTTCTACGGAATGTGCGCTATCGCTGCGGCTATCGTTCTAAAACCATAACCAGGGTTTGATTTTATGGAAATATTTAGCGGTTTTTTTCTTTATCTCGGCCTTGCATTGGGCATGATATTCATTGCCTCCGCCGCCTTAACGGGGATCGGCTGGTGTATTCGTGAAACACTCGACCGGATCAAGCGGCGTCGTGAGATTGACGCCTTAAAAGTTGTTGTTGCCGAGTGTCACCAGATCGAACGGTATTGCAGCCCCCACCAACCAACCGCCGTCGCAACCGCTCGACGCATTCGCGCTCACGCACACGGGCAACTAACTGGCCAGTGGCCCGATGACGTTCGAGTGACCGAGATTGGATCCTGGCGATCTGATCTGCCTGAACGTGTCGAAATCAGCAACAGCTAAACGAGGGAATCAATCCGATGATAGTTGCAGCGGCGATTTTATTTGACGGCAAGGTGTACGCACTACCGGCACCAGCGCGTCATCACAACATCATTCACCACATGGCCGAGAATGTCGGCCTACCGACGCCTATCCGGGGCGATCAGGGTTTCATCGACAGCGAGCGCGGGTTCGTGGGTCGGATCGAAGCCCGCGACATCGCCCTATTCATCGACAAGCAGATCGAGACAGCGGATCACCCGCGCGACCTGTTCAGCGAAGACCTTTGGTAAACGAGCATAGGTGCAAAAATGACTAACAATCCGAAAATTCAAGCACTCGTCGCGTGCCAGCATGATTATTGCGCAATTGAGATTAGCTATCCGCTCGACATGGTGCGGGCGTACAACAATCAACCGATCTGTCAGACGTGCTACGAGGCGGACGAGAGCGTTGCTCGGGATAGCGATGGAAACCCAAAAACCATTTGGACCGACCTGCCGGACATCAGTCTGTCAGACTTAACAGACTAAACGAGCATTTGAAGGGACTGACGATGTGGAGACACAAAAAGACAGGCGGCGAGTACCGGGTTATTGACGGAGCGGTGAACAAAAATGTGTTCATTGAAGCGACCGGCGAGCCCGCAGTGATCTATCAATCACTAAAAGATCACAAAATTTGGGTGCGCCCAAGAGCCGAGTTTTTCGATGGCCGGTTTGAGCCTATCGATGATGACGACTGAATCACCAACGAGCGATTGATTGGAGGATGACATGACGGATGACGAGTACGACGAATGGATTGTGTGTGGAAGATTGCCGCACCGCGCAAACGGTCGGCCTGACTACCATAAGATCGAGCGCGCTTTGCGATGCGAACCCGCGACATCCATTCGTGTTGCGCTTTTGAAGCGCGTAGCCGAAATCAAAACGCGGTAACGAAACGAGCCATAAGGAGACGAACATGAGAACCGACTTTGAAAATCTAAGTGATGGCGATTTAGTAACCCTATTTCCGAACGCCACGAACCCTCTGCACAAGACGCCCACCAAGGCGACGTTCGCTGGAGGCTACTTCTACTGTGAGGGCACTGATCCACACCAAGGGCCTGATTACTATTTTGGTGACGTACTGGCCTACAACGACGGTTTCGCGGTCGCCCAACAAGGCGATGGCGGATCGGCAATCTGACGCAATCGAGCATTGGAGTTAAAGACATGGACAACCGAATCCAAAACCTCAAAGACATCACCGCGATCCAGACTTCCGACGGAAACTGGAACTATGATCCGTATATGCAGGGCATGGCGAACGGAATGATTTTGGCACTCGCTACGCTGGAAAACACCACGCCTCAATTTCTCGAAGCGCCGAATGAGTGGCTGAAAGACCAACCCAACGACGCGCCGAAGATTAAACAGGCGTAACTGAAACCAGGGATTTAGCGGAATCTCACAATAAAACCAGACCAGCGACCGGCAAGCCAGCTAACGCGGGGTGAACAACCTGGAGCAGGAAGCCGCTAGAGACACGCTCTCCGTAAGCCCCTACCATCGCCGCTAAAATACCATAGATGCCTATCAGGCACGCCCCCAGGGGGCTGTGTGTCCACATTACGACGAAAGATGCAATCAAAAACGGGCAAACATACCGCAACAGCGACCCCATACCCGATTTATTGGCGAGAAACTTACCCCAACCCCCAGGGGCCGCTAAGTTCGACCAGATGATCAAGGCCAACGGGATCAGCATCAGGGAGTCCGTCAGTATTAGGTTTTCGTGGCCCTTTAATGCAATAGCCGCACCGAACGCCAGCCCCGGAATTAGAGACCCCCACACATTCGACCACGGGAGTCGCGCATACGTCGCGGCTGGTTCCCGATTTATCCGCTCGCGAATGTCTTTAGTCCCGTCCGACCAACGCCACAACCCGTTTAATATTCCAAAAATTAGCGCTATTAGGTAAATCATTGGACAAGCCCCTGCTCCATAAATTCATCAGTACCGATGACAAGTAGCGCGTTCGCAGCAATCTTCACAAAGCATGTCATTTGTTCGATTTCCGGCGATCAAGGAACCACCACGTCAAAGCGACTTCCGTTAGGAACATAATTTTTAGCACCACCATCTCTCCGATGGTTGTGACGCTGCCGTCATCGCCAACAATATGACCATCAGGCATGGTGAAATAAACAGCCGCCGTTAACCCTAGTAGAAGGAACGTCAGCGCAGGACGGACGCAACGCAGCACAGACGCCATAGTCTGCGACACAGGGCCATAGGATGCGTCGTGCTTGTATGATGCCCGCAGAGCGGAAGCCACGGCGCTTGTGTGGGCAATCGCTTCCTCGCTCTCCAATTCGTTAGATCGCGCCGCAATGTTCATTTCCTGCAACTTGATCTCTTGAGCATAATCCTGTTGCCGTTCTTCCATCTTTTGCTTGCGCTCAAAATACGAAACGGCCCCAGATACGATACTCCCTAGGACGCCGACAATTGGGCCGCCTATCAATGATGCTATAAATCCCATAACTAACTCCAATTTCCCCAGCGGGCAGGGCTGCCGCGCCGGTCTATATGCAGGAACGAATTATAAAGCCCGATCCCATCCCAACCTTGCTCAAGCGCCAATCTTAGCAGCACGTCGCGGTCTATACCAACGGTCGAAATATCCGCAGCATCGCCCATCTTGTGACGTGACAATGGACTCCCGCCCACTAACGCATTATGTCTAGGGTCCCGATAAGAAGAATTACAAGCAAGAGGGCTGCCATAGCTAGAGCGTAACAGGTCAAGAGCAGACACAAACCCGCGGTCCACAAACAGACTTCCATCACCCCGGCTCGCCAATTCCTCAGGTTTCCACCATTTAGCCGGGAATGCGTCCCAATTATTCGGCACTTGCGACCAATGATCATATAACATCAACCCGCACCTATGAGTGACACCGATAGAATGATAATAACAAATAGCGGCACTAAATAACACCCGCTTTTTTAGCCGCGTCCATAAGCCGCTCGAGGTCTTTTTCAGTGACCGCTTGGAATCGCGCCGTCGTTGTATAATGATCGGCCAATTTATCAGGCTTGAGCATATCGCCGAACACTTTTATCTTTGATTCAATCACCGGCATCGCTTCTTGAACCGAATCAAGCCGGTCAAACGATTTTGCTAGCGCCTTTTTGACTTCGCGCAAATCTTCTGTGTTTCGTTTTGCCGACCCCTCTAGGCGGGCCAGCCAAACCACTAGGCCAATCATCGCGACCAGCATGGGCCAAACAGCGCGCAACTCAGAGAGTACGTCCATCAGTATTTCCAGTTATTAGCATCTTTAGGTTCAAGTTGCCGAATGTGGTCTTTCATTTCGCGAAGCCGTGGCCAAATTGTAGATTGGTACCGCTCTAACTCTACATACTGAGTATGTAACGCACGGACCTGTGCCGCCAGACTAGCAAAGTCCATATCCTCTAGGCGCTTGTTTAGCACGGCCACGTCTTCTGCGATGTAAGTTACCGTGATTTCCATGCGAGCCTGCGAGGTAGATAGGCTTGTGATAGTCACGCCAACCCAGCCAACAACACCAACCATAATCACGGCTAGTGCTGTTTGTAAATGGCGCTCAAAAGCGGAGCGGTGAGGAGTGTCCATGACTATAACTTCGCACGTTCAATTTCGATGAGAGCATCTTTATTAAGACTTTCTTGGTCACCCAACCTGACGCCAAGCTCGCGGACACTGCGAGGCTGATAATCTTCAATATCCGTAATCTCAGCCTTGATAGCGGCAATCCGCTCCGCCTCAACAGCAGCGGCTGTCGTTACGATTTCGTGCGCTTCTAACTCTGCAATTTCCGCCGCCGTAAGGCGGATGTCAACGCCATTAACGTGTTTGTGTGTGTAAGCCATTATGCGGTCACCTTCCGACGATAGAGTGAGCATTGCCCGGTTAATGTCCCGCTGGCAGGGCTAAATCGTAGAGCGGTAATTGCACCCACTACATCATATTTTGCCCAAACGGTAGCGGCATTAGTTGCACCGCCTGTGCTTGCTCCGGTAGTAAACGCATGAAGCCCTATAACTGGATGAGTGATTGTTGTTTCGCCAACATCATAGACAGTGAACTCAAACGACATTGCTGTATCATCTGCCGTGCTCATCGCCGAGAATCCCGACGGGTTTAGCTGAATACCGGCAGTACCGGAAGTCGTATGAATAGCACCGCCGCCGCCACTGCCAGAAACATCGCCCTTATAACTGGATGTTTGCCAAGTTGGTGTAGCACCTGTGCCAACTTGGAGCGATAAGATACCCCCCGCAGAACTGTATATCCAACCCGCAATACAATAATCATAACCAGCAGCGAAAGCCGTAAATTCAACCGTAGCCGCTCCACTTGGGTTAGACACGGAGACAAACTCCCAAGCACCACCGCCAGCATCTTGGAAAGTTGGCGCAGCACCAGCACCATTTGACGTTAAGACTTGAGCCGCTGTACCGACTGCAACCGTGGCAGGGTCCCCAGCAGCGTCCCATGTGGGTAGTTCGCCAGATGTACCCGCTGCAACTTTGGCCAATGTAACTGCGTCGTCGGCGATGCCGGTTGTGTCAACTTGGCCCCAACCCGCGTCAGTGCCATCAGATAAAACGGTGTACCCTGTTGTTCCTATCGCAAGTCTTTCAGCCACGCCTGCCGATGAGCCACGGATTAAATCGCCGCGCGTTGTAATAACGTCAGCCTGGCCAGAGGGTGATGATAGCCGAGTTAGCTGCAATGCTGTGCCGTCATATAATGCTGAGTAATATTTATCAGCCTCGATAACAACAGACGCCGAAAAAGCCGCGCCGTTCAATTCAGCCGCCACCGTGGTTAATCCAGATACCGCAATTGTCACCGCCGAATCGGAAGGCGATGCGCCAGCCTTAAACGTGAACACTTGGCCCGCAGAATAGGCCGTGATAGCAGGCGATGGTGTAATCGTCAGTGCGTTAATCGTTCCGCCAGCCGTCCCGCACCATATGCCATCTTGATCTTGAATTTGATGCAGTGCCGTGCTATCCCCCGCCGCGCTTCCATCAGACAGACCAGTGAAGCGATTTGACGCCATCGGAATATTAGCCGTAACGGTCGTCTGGCCATCCTTCGTGATGCACGTCGAAAGACCCGTAGCGATGTCAGAGAAATTCGCATTGACTGCGGTTTCAGAGATAACCGTGTCATACACGAACGTATTGATTATTGAAAATACACCTGATCCATTAAAGCTCATCGGTCGCCGCCCCCTGATTGCGTAATTGAACCCGCCCCGATAACCGGAACAGGGCGCATAAGCTGGCGGGCAAGATTGCCGCCCCTTGCGCCCGCCTCGTTGATTGCTGGTGTTGAACGGGCGAGCATTTGAAGTTTTGTTGCCGCATCCTCGCCGCGCGGACCTGTTAAAAATTCTGCCAATTCTTCTGCGTGGCTATCAATCAACCTCTGAACTTCGGCCTCACTCATACCTGTTACGCTATGAACGACTTCCTTGGCGGCATCGACAAGCTCACCCTTTCTTAATTTATTCACGACACCTTCTTTCGATAAATCACCAAGAAGCCTGTTTGCTTCTGTGCGCCCAAATGTAGCACTGTTGCGGGCCATGCTAGACCGCAGATTAAACGTCTTTTCTGATTCTGCTATTACATCGTATAATCGCGCCGTTTCTGATTCACCTAGCAACGCCTGTATTTTCTCTTGGCTGTCACGACTAGATAAATCTTTCAATCCCTTCATGGTTTCGCGAGCGTCAACATTTGGATCGCTCATGGCGGTTTTAACGCGCGCCATCGCGTCATCAATATATCTGCGTAAACCAATTTTCGCCTCGTTCTTTGCCGCTTGCGACATTCCGTCAAGACCTAGTAAAACGTCCTCGCGTGTAACAGATGGCCGCAACATATCACGGCCCAATTTTAACCCGTTATCCATTTCAATTTTATCGAAACCTTTTGAAACAGCGTCTTTATATGAAGGGGCGGCGTCAATGATTGCGTCCCTTAAATCTCTGGCGAGGCGATTATACATGCCGCCTTTGCCTTTGTTACCGCTTGCATATGCAACATCAGCCATTTTCTGCAAAGATTTTTTTAGTTCATCAAGTTGCTGCACGTTTGGCATTTCTCGAAATGACACCGAACCATCGTCAGCAACATCTGCCATTATTTGCAAATTCTTTTGACCGAGCGAAACCATTTCATCGTTTGCATTATCCAATGCCTCACGGACAGCCCTAGCAGGAACGCGAGAAATAACATCTTCGATTTTCATGCCTTCCGATGAGGCGTAATCAATAGCTGATCCATATGCTTCGCCGTATGCCTGAGAACGGCCCGCGCTTGTTCGTTGTGCAATATCCTTGGCAGCTGCCTTCACGCCGATAGGTTTGCCTAGAACGTCATCTAATACGCTTACAAACTTATTAGAAGAATCAGCAACGCGCCCTTGAATATTCCTTGACGCCGTGGCCAAACCCGGACCACCGCGCTGCATAACCATATCTAATACGCTCGCAGACGTTGGTCCGGCATCGACGGCCATCGCCCCAGGGCCAGCCGCCCGGATATTAGCGGCACCTTGGCCACTAACCGCAGCATCAGCACCAGCCACGCGATTCATCATCTCATATGATGGGCGAGACAAACCTAAGTTGTTAGCCTGCGTTCCGGTCATAAGATTTTTTGCAAGGTTGCCAACACCGGCTGCAAGAGGGACAGACGCAGCGCCGGCTACTCCACCCATAGCAGAGCCTGTCAACGCGCCTTCAAGTCTATCATCATCGCCGGCGCCTGCACCGTAGACGCCGCCCTGTAAGGACCCCGTTGCCAATGCACTTGCTAATTTACCGCCCCTTGCGATATTCAACGCAGGAACGAACGCAGTCGGAATAGCACCTGCTATTTCTGCCGCCGTAGACGCAACCGGGCTTTCTTCGCTGAATCTTGCTTGCTGTCCACGCTCTGCGTTTATAGCGGCATTATATCTGTCTCCAAACGAGCCTTCATAATTACCTACGTCAAAGGTGCCATCGCCAGGACGCCGCCCCAACGCTGCCGATTCCAATGCAGTAAGCTCATCACCCCATCCCATAGACAGCCCTTTAGTGAGGCTATCAAGCAACCCCTCGGACATTCCTGCCTCTGGCCGCGTATCTGGTTGCGGACCTTTTTGTTGTGTAGGCGATGTATCATTTTGCGCCGAACGGATCATACCCGCAATGCGTTGCGCTGATTCAACATCGCCCGCCGCGTCTGCGTTTCGCAATGCTTCCATCATACGGTTAATGTCAGCCATTATTTCACCGGCGCATATTTATTAAGTAAATCTTCATCATGACTGCCAGATTGACTACCAGAAACCTTATTCCTTGCGCGCTCGACGCCTTGATAAATAATATCACGAAACTCTTTGAGTCCTTTTAAGAATGCTTTTTCGCTTTGTGCCGCATCCATTCGGGCGATTGATTGCTCTGCTTTTTTCCCTTCAACCTCAGTGATTTGCCCAGCACCTTTAAGGGACTCATACGCTTGTAAAAATTGCTTGCCTTGAACTTGGTTAAGCAAAACTTTCATATCCGAAGCATCAGTGCCCCGAACGGGACCGCCGATGTAAGGGATAGCGTCAGTTATGCCGCCCCACCCGGGGATACCAACAAGGTCGCTAAAGCCAGGATGCGTTGATTTCACATTCCCATCTTCATCAAATGTTGCGATTTGATCCAAAATAGAAAGCGCATTTTTGCCTTCGTCTATAATCCCAGGCAATGCCGCCCTAGCTTCGACATCGAGTTTGGCTTGTTCGGTTGCCGTGGTTTTAGCCACCTCTGCCTCAAGTATTGCTTGTTGCATTGTTTTAGGCGGTTTGGGCGAGGCCATAGGTTGAGGCGCTTGATTCGTAGGATTAGTCTCAGATGTTAATGGTTGCACCATGGATGGGTATGCTTGCTGAGCGGGAACTGCAGCACCTTGACCGCCGCCCGATCCGGGAAGCGATGTTAATGGGGCCAAGCCATATTTAGCGCGATCAAGGTTGACATCACGCAAAGCCTCATCAGCCGAACGCCCTCGCGCAAGAGAATCTCTAGCTTGAAGCTCTGCCAGCTTGTCCATAATGTCGTTTTCGCGTTCTTCTGCGTTTAAAATGCGGCTACGCTCAAACCCTGTGGTTGCGTCCTGTAATTGGTTTTGCCGCGCCGTTGCCCGGTCTGCCAACTGTTGCTGACGAGCCTTTTCCTGATCCGCAAGACTTCGCTTACGTGACATTCCGGCCAAAGCCGCTTGCTGGCCATACTGTGAGGCGTATTCGTTGCCTTCCATACCAGCCATCGCCCGCGCTGCGTTTTCTTCTGCCAACGTTGTGACGCTCTTTTGATCATAACCGGGATGTCCAACGCTCTTTGTGGTATCACCCGCAGTCAATTGCTTGATGTACTCACTTCGCGCCGCGTTAGCATCCCGCGAATCAGCGCCCCGCATATACCCTGCAAGGCCCTGGCGAAGCATAGACGCCAAACCCTGCGTATGAGACTGAATAGGCGGCGCTGCGCTCTCTTGGTCCATGAGCATACGAGCAAGGCGGTTACGTGACGTTAAACGAGACCCTGGGTTTTGCATTATGATCCACCCCAATTATATCCACCTGCAGCGGCAACGCCCGCACCGCCAAGACCATAAAGGCCGGATAAATTGTTATTGTAAGAGTTCATTTGCTGATTATATGCGTTCTGATTGAATGCATTTTGCTGGTTGGCAGACCCGTACTGTGCGCCCATAAAGTCAGGCGCGGCGATCTGTCCCTGCGGCGATGATATAAACCCAGGCATCGTCGGCTGCGAACCCGACATAAACGCTGATAATTCGGCCAGAGGTTGCTGGCGCTGCATTAGAATTTCGTTGATGTCCCGGTCGCGGGCGTTTGTCTCAAATCCGTACTGTTGACCAGCGATTCCCGTCGATTGTATATCCGCAGCAACCAGGGCATCGTTATAGGCTCGGTTGTATTCGTCCATCGCATTATCATAACCCTCAGTCCCGACATTGAACCCTTGGTTAGCGAGCGAAGTTTCCAGCGATGCGCGGCGCTGTTCCATTTGAGGATTTAACCGCGTCATCATGTTGTTCATTTGCTGGGTGCGGTATTCGTCATTAAATTGCGGAGCCGCGCCCATATCCTCAAGCGAGAACGGTGCAGATAACGTATTTTGAACCGCGCCTAATTGTGCCTCGCCGATGTCACCGTATTGTTGCTGCAAGCGTGTGCTTGAATCATAAAGTGCTTGCTGTTCCGGGCTGAATGACTGAGTGACCTTGTACTGCGGGATACCTTCGACTTCTTCCCCTGTGGATTCGTATTTGGTGGAGCCTTGCGGTGTGTAGCTGTCAACCATATTCAAAGCGCGTTGTTGTAACGCCGCCTCTTTATTAAAAGACGCTTGGCCCGTCGCCGATGCCGTTGGGTTTACAATAACGGGGGCGGGCTGGCTTGGTTCTTGCTTTCCCATGGGCTAATCTTTCATATAGTCGCTTGTAATCAGGTTCTAAAAACCGCATTAGGACGCCGTGGCGACCCTTGCCGAACATTGAATTACATACTGCTATCAGATAGCCTATATGAAACGTCCTTTAATCATAATACACAACATTACATCAATCAACTATTGAGTTGTTGAGTAGTGTCGTGTATAGTCATGTTTCAATGCCCTTTCACAAAGGGGTTGAGTTTGATTTGAGAAAGCCTGTCCCGGCCAGTGACGAGCTGACCGGGATTTCTCTTTGTGCGCGGGGTTGGTATTACGCCGCCGTTCGTGTGAGGGAATTGAATTTTGTGGCTCAAACATTACAAGACTGAATGAATTTATTGTAACCTGGTAAAAGCATACGCATTATTACGCAGTGTCTATTCTTTCCAAAGGCGCTATGCAAGACGGCCTCCCGCGTAAATCCGATGTGAACATTCACCTTTAATGCTTTTTCGTTGTCTATAGGTGTCGCCGTAAAAAGCCTATAACATCCAAGCTGTTCAAACGGATATTTCAACAACCCTGCGATGATTTCCTTTTTCGCCCATCGCGGACTAACTGCGGCCATGCTTAACTGGATACTGTCGCAAGTCGGTTGGTAGTCGTGATAAACAACCCCTGCAATGATATAATCGCCCCGCATCACAGCCAACGCCTCGCATGGTCCAAAGTCGGTAACGTGCGGAATATGATGCGCGACCCATGGCGCGACCTTATCCGTATAACCGGAAACGATGACCGTCAAAGTGCCCCGCCTCTTTCATAAATCACGTTCGTTGATATCCAAGACGGCTGCGCTGAATTAGTATTTATTCGCACACGAACGGACCCCGAACGGCCTACGCCGCGCACCCCGCGCCAGCCTTTATATATCTGCCCGTCGGTGCCCCAAGTGCCTATACCCCATCGAGATATACCCCACCGAGCGGAATTAACAGGCGACGATTGCGCCGTTGCCGTTGGGTTGGCTAAATTAAAATCAACATTCCAATCTATTGCAGCGTTAGGGTCGCCGTCGCTCTCAAAGACGCATTCCACCATCTTAAATACTTTTCGAGCCTGCGGACTTCCAAAATAGCTAAACGCCTGGATGCAATCCGCCGCTATGTCTTCGCCGTCATCACTGGCCCCTGTGTCTGCTTTGCAAATAGTCCCTACAGTTGTGCCAAAATAAATATCATCGTTCAGCATACCCCAGCAAAGGGCATTTTGGCCCGTGAACTTACAAGGCGCGCCGGTAATGGTATTAAATACATATTGCTCCGATGCCGATGAAACAGGCACGTTAAACAGCACATAGGTGCCTTTTGGATAAACGATAGGCTGCCACCCAAAATTGCTCTTATACAGTCGAACAGCGTCGTTGACGGCCTTACTGATTTGGTCTGACAAGGCGACAAGGCGAGACTGTGAGCGGTCAACAGACAGAATCGAGGATAACGGAACAAATCCGTCCTGCGTCATAATAATAATATCAGACCCGGCCTTGACATAGCACCGACGGCCTAGAGGCTTACCGATGCGAAAAACGCCAGTTAACGCCCATGTGCTTACGGCAGCAGGGTCAGTGCCCTGATAGACAACGGCCTCGCCCTCGCTCGTAATAAACACCGCAACATCGTCCAGCCCGTCACCGCCATCCCTCGTCCAGGTCCCCATGGCCATAATGTAGCCGCCTAATTTGGCAATACCCGCAAGGCTGAACTCTGTTCCAGCGCCGCCAACGTTATTAACATCAAGATACCAGGCCGAAAGGCTATCTTTCTCACCGACCCATAACCTCCGTTGATGGACGTTACACCATGCAAGATTAGCGACCGTTGGCCCTGTGATAGCCGGGGTCGTGCCCCACGTTGAGCCGTTGTAAACCCTCGGAGCGTCCGCACCGTTTACCAATATAGCAAAGTTTCCGGCAGCGGTTCCAATCTGCGTATGTTGCCATCTGTTATTCGTCATGCCTGTAACCACCGCAGCGCCAATCGCGCCAGAGGTCGTCACGTCGTAGATATTACCACCGTTCGCCGCGAACATCTCACCGTCACCCGTTGGCGGAACATAGTCGATTAGCGTTTCAACATTACCGCTCATCCCGGTAGCGTAACTTTCACAGCCCCGGCGAACCGTCACCTTATCCGTGGACGGAAACCAGTTTTCCATCTTAACGGCGTGGTCCTCTGGCATGTCTGCAAGAGATTCGCGCTCGTCCCAGCCTCCGACCGGGGGCGGCATTGCTACAGAACTAGACATCATAGGTGACCCCAAGTTAGGCGGCGTTTAATTTTACTAATCGCCTCCTGAGACATATCAAACTTTTCGGCAATCAAATTTTGCGACATCTTTTTATTCTTAATTAAATACCTTATCTCAAAAACATCTTTTTCAGTAAGCTTTGACCACGGCGCATCCTCGCCCCTTAGCGTTACTCTCCTATTCCTACGATCAATATCCTCAGCATTATCTTTCGCAGTCCCCCAATAAATATGTTTGGGATTTACACAGGATGGGTTGTCGCATTTATGAAGCGCTAACATATCTGAATCGTCCGGCATACCGTGGAAAATTTCTTTTGCAGCCCGCGACGCTATCAAAGTCTTTCCAGCAAGTTTGAACTTGCCATACCCATATTTATTAAGTCCAGAAGTCCACACCCAACAACCAGAGATAGGGTCGTTTTTGTAATGACGCGAAAACCTTTCAATAAGGCCATCAATCAACAAATCATAAACTGAATGTTTTGGTTTAATCATTGCCATCAGAATGTTTCCCCGTTGCGCTCTAACAGCTTCATGCGGTTTAGAACGTCTTGATCCCATGTGACGAAGTTGCGGGTTGGGGCATTTTGCGCCAGGAAATCCCTCGCCGCGCTTTCCGTGTCAAATGTTTGAGCATTCGCGCCACCGAATTGCTTTACGCGCCATTTCCCCGTTGTATTTTCGGCGGGGGACTGAATGTCCCATTTGCCCCGAGCACCTCGGCTCATGCCGTCATAGTATTTAAGGCCGGGGATGCCTGCTTTGGCTAGGGCTTCGGAGGCGGCTTGGTCTGACCCGAAGCGCCCGGTTAGCGCCTTGTAAGCAGCGGCGCCTTTCCCCTCGTTGAACATATCCATATCATTCATAGAAAGGCTTTCGCCGCTATCTCCAAGAAGTTCACGCAACAAATTAGCGTCCTGGTCGTCGCCATACCTTGACATCCACGCTTTTTGAACTGCTTGCATAGCTTCCGGCTGCTCACTCAGCGGCGCGTCCCAATCCAGATACCGCGCTATGTCCTCGTCGGGTAGGTCGTGCTTGTAGAGGTTGCTAGAAACAGCCGGGAATTTAGATAATGCCCTATTCGCGGCCTCCGCCGTTTTGTGCTTTGATAAAACCTCCTCCCCGCGCATGACAACATGATGACTCGGGAAATCAGGATGCCCATAAACTGCTATTAGCTTGTTTTGGACGCCTAGCGCCCGCTCGTATTCTTGAGCAACGGCCTTGTTTTCAGCATCATACCGCCCCCAGCCATAAGCCTGCGCGCCTTCGCCCTTGCTGATGTGGTCAAGTGACTTCGCTGCCCCTTCCGGTCCATACTTGTGAGGCCCGCCCTGCCATACGTTAGCGCCCAAAGCACCTCGCGGCACTGACCGGGTTGCAGCACTCGCAGCCAAACCACCGCCGCTAATACTCAGTGCGGAATTAAAAGCGTCTTCTGGTGTAATATTCCCGCCGCGCAATGCGTAATCAGGCATACCGACCGCCGTTAGAAACTCCACACCCATCTCGGGAATGGCAAACTCTAAACCGTCTTGCCCTGTCGCCCACGGCCACAACGTCGCCCTGTCTAGCGTAGGGTCTAGTCCAAACTGCTCCATAGCAAATTCGCGTGGTGTCGCCGCCAGAGACCTAGCCCGTGCGCTGCGTGGCTGGTATGGCTTGCCGAGCATGGCATCGCGTATATCAGGCATGGTGTCACCTAGTATGAATAAACGGTTGTTCGAGACGCAACCGGCGCACCTGAGAAGTGTCGGCTATCACGGGAGAAGATGTCACCAGCGACCGCAATCATAGCCGTAGCGTTCTCATTATCCTGTAACATATCGAAATAATCCTTGAAGTCCTTAAACGCCGCATTCGATGGCAGGCTTTCGGAAGCCAACCAGTCGTAAGTCGCCGCCAGGGTTATCAATTCTTCATCGAGGATCGACACGTCGGTATCAGCTTGAAATGACGTTTGCGGCGCTGCAGCGTTGCTTTCGACATACTGATTTGAGATATACTCAAACACCATCGAACTTCCGCTACCTACCGTCGGCGTAGCGAGAATGTCACCGCCGCGATAAATAAATTTAATCTCATCGCCGTTATAAGACGACGCCTTCAAGCCGCGCCATTCCGTTGCAGAGATCGGCCCGGACACTAATCTAGCAGTACCTTGGTCCCAAAACGTCTCAGCTATAAACCGATCAAAGTCAGACGGCATAGACGCAGCCGCGACGAGGGTTTCCGTTCCGCCAGCCGTAAACGTGTTTTCCTTACGCAGAATGTTCCACGGGTAAACCTTCATCAGCTTTTTGCCGACCTTATTCACGACCCGTAGGTAGTTTTGGGCGTCCGGGTTGGTATTGCCCGCAATCGACGCAGGACGAGGTCCGCTTGTATAATCCGCAATGCCGTTAACGATTGATAGCAAAGTCATAATTCAACCCTTTTTAGGACGGCCACGCTTGCGCGGCGGAGAAAATGCCTCATTCATATCTGGCTGATTATTAGTCATAACGACGCGATCAACCTCACGTCGATCAGTCCTCGCGGCTAACGCAGAGGCCGTGTCCAGATGCCAGCCATCAGGAACAGGGGCGGTCTGACCGATCCATGCCTCTGATACGTTCGTGCCGACGATGTTATAAATCTTTCTCATATTGCCGTGACCTCCATACTCTTATGAACGTGCGTTACGTCATAATCCAATCCAGCAACAGCCATGCCTAAAAATCCGCCGCTTTTATCTGTGAACCTATCGGGAAACCGACGAAAGACCGCAGACATTTGTTCAACTTGTAATATCAATTCTAACTTAGTGAGAAAAACATCACCGCCAATTTCGATTCGAACCAGGGAGTTATTCAGGGGTTGATCCCCGTAAATATGCGTCTGCCCGCCGTAACTGCTTTCACATCCATAAAATAACACATGGTCGGCACCAAGGTCCATAGACATGAAACACGCAGCCACGGCGCTTGTAGGGCCTGGAACGTCTTTTTCATATCGATAAACCTCATCAACGGATTCAAAGCACCCAAAGTCACAATGAGCCGCAAAAATTGCCCGCTCTGCGCCATGACAAAGCGGAACCATCAACGGGTCAGGATCAACGCTAAACAAGGTGCAATTAATTCCATGCTCTCGGCACCAATTATAAGCCCCATTAATAGCCCAAATCTCGCCGTCAAAATTTTGTAATTCGTCAACGTAATCTAAAACAGAAGGCCCGCCACCAACTACCGCAAGGTTTCCCTTAATCGGCGGCGGTGACGGGCATCCTTCTGACCGGAGCGTGTTGGCCGCCCTTTTCTCAGGCGAACAACAGCACTCAGCGTGAATGGTCAGTTTGGGCATGACCTAAGTAGCCATAAGCCCTTTTTCTTGCAGCAACGCAATGATAGCAGAAACTGCCGTGTTTGTGTTGCCCAACGTACCAGTCGTGTTTGTGACGACTGCGTACTGATCAGACGGGGTTGCGCCGTGGAACCCGACGAGTTCCGAGGCTGTTTGACCGAGAACGGTCCCGACCGAGTTACCATCACCAACAAATTCAGTGTTGGTCGTTGTGTTCGAAGTGGCTGACATGATTCAGGTTCCTTATGCTGTGCCAGAAAGACGAACGGCCTGACGAGGGTCAACGGCTTTCACACCGTAGAGAATATCAAGACGCCATTTGCTAACATCGTTCGTGCCGTCGTAAACAGGGATGACGCGAACATTGCAGCCCTTGTACGACTGACGCGAAACGTCAACAGCACCCGGAGGGGCAACCAAAGGAACAGTGACCAATGCAAAGGCATCTTTGCGGAAAATCATGTTCTGACGGTATGCCGTGGCTGCCGTACCCTTGGCGACGATCGCTTTGGTATTCAGGTCAGTCACGCCAGACGTAATGGCCGCCGATTGATGCGCACCGGTCCAGACGATAGCAGGCGAGAACACCAAACTGTTCGCGGCATAAGAAACCACCGTGAACTGCTTTAGAGTGCCCGTCGATACCTTGGAAACCGGATTGACTTCATACACGTCAGCAATTGTGAACACGTCGCCTGCGTTAAGGTCGCCGCCTGCAATGGTGATTGTTTGCTGGTCGGAATCTTTAACATCCGTGTAGGAAATGGTCGAAGTCGTGACCGATTGGTTGACCGTTACAGTGGTTACATCAGCGCCGACCGTGTGCGTAGGCACGTTCTGGCTCATGTAAGTATCAACGCCGCCAATCATACCAAGAGAGCCGTTCCGATAAGCGTCACCAACTAGCTTGTCATTCAACAAACTGGTTTGAGCACCAACAAGGCCCCAATGATCGGCAGGCGATAGAACAGCACAGCGGCCATCCATCGGGATTGCCAATTCGTCCAGCCGTTCCGGGCCTTTCGAAAAGTCCTGGTTACTGTTGATGGTCTGCCCTGGAGTACCGACCCAATTTGGTACTTTGGCATAAAGAGCCATCAAATCGCGGTCGATCTGGTTGGCAAGCTGAATCATTGCTGGCTTAATAACCCGCTCTGAAAGCTGCTTGATGTTTAAAGTTAAGTCCTGCGACGTGAAAGCAAAATCAACGCCTTTGCGTTGGTCGACGCTCATGGTCAACTTGCCTTCGGTCACGTCTTGAACATTCATCGTTGCGCCATCGCGAACAGTGAAGTCCATAGGACGGCGAATCGTGATTGAAGAACCGACCTCATAACCGTTAATGTTTTTCGCAAATTCTTCTTCATAGCCACGGAAAACCTTTTTTCCCATGACCAGGTTATTGTCCAACTGCATCACAGCCGCTTTGGCGATGATGTCAGCGGTTAGAGTTACGTTTGTAGTCATAGCTACACCCTTTCAGAATTGAGATCTAAAGACCCAAAACCTTCGCCAACTCACCAAACGACATATCGTTTTGGTTTGCTGATTGTCGGTTGCTGCCCTTGTTAGGCATAGACCGTACTGGCGTTGATGGTTTTGGAGTCGCTTTCGGTTTACGCGCTTGCTGCATCTGATCGTAAAGCATCGCCTTGTAGGCAAATTCAGCCACCGTTGGATTAGACGCCCACGTAGCCGCCTCATCTTGAGATATGCCGTTTTCGACTGCATAAGCCTCAAGTTTCGGAGCAATCTCAGTTGAGAAACCCTTATACTTGCGATCCAGAACCTGCCTACCTTCCTCTGCTCGCCGCGCAACGTCTTGTTGTCGGCTTTCAGTGATGGCGTGCTCGTACTGGTCAACGGCTTGGATGATGCTTTGCAATTCAGCCTGCTTTGCGCTGAGTCGGTCTGAAAGCTGCCGGGCTTGGTCCGGGTTGGACTGCCACAATGCTTGCATATTGACTTGCGAAAGTTGCTCAATTTCTGCTTTGATGCTTTTGCCTCTTGTGAAGGCTTCCAACGCATCTCCGCCCAACGTCTCGATCTTGGCAAGAGTTTCCTCACGGGCCTTGATCGTCTTGGCGGTTTCTGCGTTGGCTTGTGACTTCTTCGTATAATCAGCCCAAATATCTTTGGAAAACTTATCAATCGTCTCAGCGACTTCGGTCGGAACGTCCGCCTTATTCACCGATAGTTTGTTTCCGCCAAAGTCAAATTCTATAACCTCGGGTTCCTCGTCGCCTTCGTCTGATTCTTCCTCGGCTTTCGCTTCGGCATCATCAGATTCGGGTTCTGGCTGATCTAACGAAACAGGCCCGTCCTCGTCCGGCTCTGCTTGAACAACCTCTTTCGGGGTTGGTTCATTGTCGGCAGATTCATATGAAGATGGGGAATCAACGACGCTTTCTTGGGGAACTACGTCTAGATCACTGTCACTCACTGTCAAAATTCCTTCTATGGGATAGGCACGTCATCCGACGTTCCGACCTGGTTAAAACATAACGTTACTGTAACAAACTGTCAATATCGCCTGTTTTGGCGGAGCATGTAGCGACTAAGCTGCGGCGAACCGCTTCTATTTGGATCGCTGTTAGTGTCATCTGCGCCGCTGAAATCAGGCGTTGCCACCTGCCCCATATGCGCCTTTCCGTTGATACCGATAGTCATCGGCGTCGACACCTGAGATAACATGCCCATGACAGTAGCTTGCGCGGGGGTCATGGGCGCTAATGAGTAGCCAATACGGCCTCGGGTTGCCCTTGATTGCGCCTCCGCCCGCGCTGCGTGGGCCGCTGCGTTCGCTGCATTTGCGTTTGGCGCGTTAGGATCGCCGGCTGGGGTATCTGCCAAGCCCCGACCAGAGCCGCCGCGTGTTCCGCCAGGGTCAGAACTTGATCCCGGATCACCAGGGCCTTCGCCACCGGGGCCAGAGGACCAAAATTCACGCAAGCCCGTTTGCGGGTTGACTGTTCCAGCGCCGCCCATTCGCTTGAGCATCTCAGCCTCTTGCGGGTTAATGTGCGCTAATTCAGTATCGCCACCCCGGCCATACCGGGCCAGCATATCGTAGTAATTATTTCCGGCCCCGTATGACATTGAATTGTTCATCATAGCCCTAATCCATCATTAGAATTGTTGTTGCAATTGCTTCATCGTCACGATTCCGCCACTCAATAAAGAACAACCACGCCTCAAGAACATACACCAAAGTTTCGTCTGTGTCACTTTGCCGGGCCGTCAATTCATCGACCAACGAACGGCTGTGGACAATATCCTTTGCCTCGATAATCGCCGTGGGGACGTAATCTGCGTTCTTTAGGTCTGAGACTGCCCGTTCGACGGACTTGCGCTCTGTGGCGAGCCTGCGGGCGTCTGGACCGTATTGCTCCGACCATTTGGGGTTCCATGACGAACTAGACCGAACTGGCGCAGGGGTGCCGTATTGTGAAACAACCGGGATATTGCCTAGCAGCGCCGCAAGCATTAACTGTTATCATACAAGTTGAGGCTGAACCGACCAGCGATGTCTGCCGAACCTTGGCCGCCACCAGACGATGTTGCCGTAAAATACAGAACATCTCTAGCATTCAGACGGAATCGCATCGGGTCGGTTATAGTTGCTTCGAGCGTTACGGATGTGTCGATACTGTCCCGATATACCTCATATCGTGACCCGACAAGTCGGCTGTATGAATAGCCTCGCAGATCAATCGTCTTGGCTTTGTTGCTCGACACGGCCTTAAAATAAAGCATCGCAGCAGCGGCTGTCTGATTAAATCCAGTATGAAAAATCATCTGTTGTGTCACTGAACCAAGCGCAGGGACAACGGCTTGCACTGATCCACCTGTTGTCGCCGTGAGCGTGATAGTCGCAGCGTTGTATGTCAGCCCACCGTTAAGGTTCACCGCTACCCGGTTGATACCTAGACCCGTGAACGATGTCACGTCGCTACCCGTGTTGCTTAACGTATGAACCGCGATTGCCTGATTGCCATCAGCATCAAGGTAATAGATCACCAGAGACAACGCACCCGTCCGACCAAGGCCGTCAACGGTATTGTCGTATGTGATTGTGAACGTCGATGCAGTCGTGATGATGGTAAAGTCGTTTGGTGTTGCCGCCCATATCGCTTGCTCTGTGCCATCTGTTAGGGCTTCGCGATAGCCGAACTTGTTCCAGCTTGATACACCGGAGCGCAGACTACGAACAACCTCGTCCTGATAGTCGGTCGGGCGAGTAGAACTTCCGTCACTGTCTAATCCGATACTTTGGTTATTTGGTGTGTTGGATGCGCGGAAGGTGCCGAAGTAACAGTAGATCCTCATATAGGTCTGAGCATCTGTGCCGTTTACGTAACGCAGTCGAAAGTATCGCGGCCCCTTAACCGCTATGTGAAACTCATGGATATTCGCTGCAACAGCAAACCCGGCGACCGGGAATGTGCTGTCGGCGTTGACGCCATCGTTTGAAAAGTCAAAGTACAGGGTGCCAGCACCGTCAGTCTTGACCGACACCATGACCTCGGACTGATTGTTCTGCTCCCATTCACCTGTGAACGTGGCCGAAGCATCTAGCGGCGCAAGCGTGGTGTTGGCCGCACTCTCAAAGGAATATTGCTCAACAACTTCGTTATGAACCGTTCCCGCACTGGTCGTAACCTCGTTTGTGTTGAGGTTCTTTCCTGTGCCTTGAACCGGAATAAATGAATCGGTCATTTCTTCACAAAGTTCCGCTCATAATTCAGCCATTTCACATACAAACTACCGCACCTTGCACACTGAGTATGATCGCCCGGCTTGTCATTCCACTCATAACCGCATGTGCAGCACTTGTTTTCGGCCAGTTTCACTGCATACCGCTTTCAACATCCATCTTGGTCGCGCTCACGATGTTGCCCATTTCGTCACGCTGGAACACGATCTGAGACACTTCGCGCTCGGCCTCGACCTTGGCATCGTCGTAGGTCATGCCTTCGTCGCGCTTGGTGATAATCAGCTTCATAATTTCTAGCTGGCGGTCTTTCTCAGCTTCCGAAGCATCGAACATCATCCGCTCGCGTTGCATCTCCGTATCAACCATAATCTTGACCGTCTCATCAGGTTCCGGCTTTTGCGCTTCGGCCTCTTTCAAGGCTAACTCACGCTCTTTTAGCGCAAGTTCTTTCATCTTGGCTTGGCCGTCCATTTGGGCCTTGGCCATATCAGCCTGCTTTGATTGTTTGATGGCCTCGTTCTCAGATTGCAGCCTTTGAATCTCTGCCATAACAGCCTGTTGGGCTTGCTTCATCTCTTGGTCTTTGGCTTGTATTTGTTGCTGCATCGCGGCCATTTCTGGATTTTCGCTATTCTCGGCGGCGTCTTCGGCCTGACGCACTTCGGGGGGCAACAACGATTTAAGACGTTTCGCAACCTTATCAGCACCAACGAAGTCCATATGATCGAGCAAAACATCACCAATAAACGCGGCGGCATCAGGAACCTGTCGCATAATCTCAATAAGCGTCTCGCGGGTTTCTTCACGCTGTGTTGCGAAGTTTGGCCCGGTCTTAACGTCAACATCATATTTACCGACCGCAAGATTATAAAGCCGTTGCTGGCCATCAATGCCGGGTTTATTGCTACCGCCATCTTCTTGCGTCAAATTCACAACCTTGGCCATCTCGTCCTCACCCAGGATGCGAACCGCCTCCTTCGGGCTGTAAACAGCCGGGATAATTTCCACCAAGATTTTACCGGCGTATGTGATGGCGCGGTTTAAGTTGTCGATAAAGTGGAAGTTTGAAACATCGCCTTGACGCTCGCGGGCAAGAATAGCCTTGCCACTGGTCTCGTTCGACCGGCCACCTGTGGCAGCCGGATAAATACCAGTAATGTCCTGCATGGCTTGGTCTGCAAGGTTGATCTCTTGCAATGCACCCGAAGGCACCCCGGCAAACTGTTGCCGTGTCGGGGACCCTGCGCCGATCGGCTCATATTCAAGGTATGCGTGGTTCCGCGTGTTTGCGCTCGCCCATTTCTGCTCTTGCCCCTTTGGAACAAAGCCTTTAGGGCCGACCCACGGTGCTTTGGGTGCCAATGCGACTAACTCAGTCGTTGCCGATCTCCAGAAGTTGCTCATCATCTGACTGTCTTTAGCGTCACGAATCAGACTTCTAAAGTGCCGCCGACCATCAATATAAACCTCATCACCCCAGACCGGACAAACGGGAATAGACTGGCCGGGCCAATCATCTTCCTCTAACACTTCTATACCGTTGATAATGCGCCGCTTTACGTCATAACCCTCGACCATGCGTTCACGTAGAATTTGAACACCTGATAAGTCCATGAAGCCCTCGCGCAAGTCCTTTTCGCTCATGCCCTCGGTTGGAATGTTGCCAGCTTCGAAAAACCGCTTAGCAATTGCAGGAATGTCGGCTTCACGAACGGCCTGTAAGTCAGGCTGGCCGTCTGGCGTGGGGATGGATATTTGAAGCAGCTTAGTTTCTTTCTTGTCGCGCTGGAACCATTCAGCAACCCTGATCTGGTCCTCTTTCAGCCATAACTCGCTGTTTTCGTCGCGGCTGTCACCCTCAAACGGGACAAGTGACGCTTTGGGATAGCGGGCCTTAAATTCATCTTTCGAAAGCATATCAGAGATAAACGCATAATCCCAATCACTTGCATCAAATTCGGTGCTGGACGTGTCCCAATGAACTGAAAGCGGGTTAGCAATACGCTTGATCCTGGCCTCTAACTCGAACGTCTCATCGTGGGCGTAATCAATATCAATGCGGAAAAAACCAAACCCGCCTGTAACGGCATGATCAACCGACGTATCATAGGCAACGCCTGCCACAGACTGCCGTTCGATGTTTCGGATTAACCCACCAATAACCTCGGCTGTGTCCTCGTCTGCGTTGCTGTCAACTGGCGAAACCTTGATAGACGGCTTGTTCTGCCGGGCCTCGTTCACAACGGAACGGATCAACATCGGCATCTTATTGACGACAAGCGCGGGACGGCCCTCTTGCATTCGCTGCTTGTAAATATCCTCTGGCCATTGATCCGACAACCTAGCGAACTTTGTGTCGTCGTAATAGTTCGTGCGGTTGAAGTCTGAACTCTCCTGGCTCTCTCTGAACCGCTCAAGTGCGTCCTGCATAGTGGTGTCGGTAGATTTGGCCATGGTTCATTCCATCAAAGGGATAACGCGCTTCGCAGCGGGTTTGGTGTATTTTACGCATATTTCCGACAAAAGTAAACGACCGCCGCCCGATGTTACTCAGGAATGTAAAAACCCCGCTCCATGTCATCCTCAATAGGCGGCATCCGGCCCGGCTCAGTAACGGCTAATTCAAGTATTTGATCGAAGTTTTCCATCGCCTTTCTGTATTCCTCGGCAGCCTGTTCAAACGTCAACTTGCCCGTAGTGTGCAACATGGCATAATCGCGCAGCCTCATGCAGTGCATCGCATACCGGGCCATCGTTAGCTGCCGCTGATGCGGGTCTGTGGTCTCAAAAGGTAGCACGTCATTCATCATCTTTCTCCATTATCCGACGCGCCTCATTCGTCAATTCGGGCTTCATTTTTTCGTTTTGCACCATCAGGCTGATAAATCGTCTATATTGTGGATTGCCTGTTATTTCATCATCGTGTGAGTAAATTAACTGAACAATAACAGCATCCCCAAAAACACAAGGGCGTTTAATTGTCCCGTTGATTTGTGGGATTAGGTTAACAACCTCACTTACGTTGCCATTTTCTTGAACTAATGAGCTATCAACTGCCGTTTTCTTATTCATATCACCCCATCCATGACGGCCCTGCCATATGTCCGTAGTTTTCTTCCTCGCTTGGCCGATCCGTTGGCGCAAACATGCTCATCATAATACAATCACCTTCGTTGGGCGACGGTATGCCTAACTTTTTCATCTCTTGTTTGTTCATAATCTGGATCAATCCGTTACCGTTGGGCTTTGTCGGAACCCGGCACAACTGAGAGCGTAGACCATCCACGCTTTCAATGCCATCCGTATTAAACGAAATCATCGTGTCGACATCAACATACTCGCCGCGTTCCCTGCATCGAAACGTATTATACATGCGATTTGCCAGCGTCATGTAATACTGCGCCCGGTTATTTCTGAACGTCGCCGCGTAAGTCTTGGGATGTCGTTTGCTTTCCGCGCTTTCATTCTCGCCCGGCGATTCATAAAGCCTTTCTGCATAATCTTGCGCCATACCCATCAATGACCCGCGAAACATATGGTATTGCACCCGAGTACCTTCTAGCGCGGTCTTAATCTGGCCCTTGAGGCCCGTTCCCATGCCGTCACCGTCCCACACAAACCAATCAGCCCCGTCTTGCTTAGCGTGGTCTAACGCCCATGAGCACGCCTCGTCTATCTCGCCCGTGGCCTTCGACCGCACAAACTCAATTACAGAACCATGCCGTAAACAATACCCACCAGCGTCGTTGCCATCGTCAAACGGATCATGCACAGCAATGCGTGGCCCTAGCGGTTTAAACGTGCGCTCTAAGCGCGGGTCCTTGTGTGCGTCCAGGCAAGCGTCAAACCATTCCGGCTTGATAATGCTGCCCTCTATCTCATCGTAATATGCTCCAAGCCATTTATGGTTATATTCTGCCCGGCTCATACGTTCGAAGTCATCTTTGCGCTCTTGCTCAAGGCCAGAGGCCGCGAACCATTCCTGCGGCATATCTGTGTAGTTCATCTGAACAACCATAATCGTATCGTCTTCATAGTATCCACACCGCATCAATTCGCTTTCAGCGCGGGATAGCCACTTCTTAGCGATAGCGCCCGTCCGGGCACCTCGGTTCATCGTGATGATAATCTCTGGCATCTTAACATCTTCGCCAGCAATGAGCCGTTCTGTGTCCGTCGCGTTCAAACGTACTGATGCCGTCAAGACGCGCAACGTCGCTTCGGTGATGTCCTCGCCTTCTTCAATCCACAGCCCATCAACGCCTGATAGCGTGGACTTGAGGCTGGTCACGTTGCGGGCTAAGCCACGATAGAACGTCCTGCCGCCGCTGCGATGCGTGATGCTGGTCTTTGTGTCCTCAAACCCGTCAAGGCTAAGACGTTCGACTTCGTCTAAGATTGTCCGGTGAACGCTTTCTTCGATGCTGTTCTGATGCTCGCGGGCACAGCACCATAGGTCGCCACTGTAAACCTTCCCAGCCACATAGTCGGCGATGCCTGTTGATTTGGTCGAACCACGACCGCCGACAACAATCTTAATACGCTTCGGCATGGTGAATATTGGGTAAAGATTTTTGACGTACTCGACGTTAATCTGATCCATCAGCCCCCACTGGAATAAAGAACACACTCTTTTCGGTCTTCACCGGGCCACCGTTAGGGCCTGCGTGCTCATTTTTCACAATATCGTAACCATGCAGTTTTGCTTTCGCCATCACGGCCTGCCTGAGCGCGTTTGAGTCATCTTGGCCCCTTGCCATGCCCGCAGCCTCGTTTAGCTCGTCAGTGAGGCTTTCCAGCGTCACAGCGCACCTTTCGGCGTGTTCTTCGGTGCCCTTGGCCACAGCGGCCTTAACCTTAGGATTTATTAGCAACTTACATGCCGTCACGTCTGCGCTGTTTTTAGCATACCCTGCACGGATGGCGGCTTGCGTTCCGTTCCTATCAATCAGGTATTCTCGCACGAATGCTGCTTGCTTCGGTGTCATCATCTCGACCTTAAACATATTACTCGCGAGTTTTGCTTTATCTCGCGCTGGCGCTTTTCAATCTCACGCCCCTTTAAGAAGCACGCCGCCACCGTTGGGTGACTTGATACTTTCATCGATTCCACGTTGTCACCCGTTACGATGGTCAAAAGCACTAATATCCACATTACAAAACGCCTAACAGTGCCATTATAATATCAACTAACATGATTTTCTCCTATTCTAGCATTAAAAAAAACGGAGGATGACTTAATTGGCGCTATGCAATTATGGGGGGCGCACGTCATTAAGTCTACTTGTCCTTAAATTCAGCTTTCGCCTGGAGAGGATTATGACGCCGCCGTTCGCCTTTTTACATACCCCCGAGTTCTGTGTCCTTTGCGTGGGCTTTAGTCATTCAGCCCCTCGCCTTCGGTTATCTCTATACGCTTACAGGCTATGCGGTGCGCACTTGCAACGGCACCACCAGGGGCGGCGTCCGCAGATAGCCGTGAATGGTAGATCGTAACAGTCCGGTCGGCATATAAGTTCACCCACACCTCATGGACCTTCGGGATGTTTTGGAGGTCGGATTCATGTCCAGGGCGAGGCCATAATTGACCGTTTGCAAGCCAAGCGCGGGGCGTGACGCTTATTCTCCCATGAATAGGCCACCCCCCCGGCGCATCGGTGCAGTAAATCACAACCTCTCGCCCGTCCCGCGTTAGGGCCTTGCCGTCCTTCTCCGCTTGCTCAATGTCGAATGTCATTTACTCACAACCTCCAATTCATAGCCCAACGCATCAAGGGTCTTTTCCAACGGCTTCCATGGTGCGCTTTCGCCTACTTCATACCGTCTGATCATTTCCCAATTCACACCCGATGCCGCCCCTAATTTTGATCGACTTAATCCAGCGCTTTCACGAAGATCTCGTAAGATTTTACCTATCTCGCTCATGCCGCCCTCAAAGGCAGATCAGCTAACGCATGAATACGAACCGCCGCTGTATCGGACAATTTCGTAGCAATATATTGATAAATGCCCACGCCGTCCTTTGTGCGGTGTAAGACCTTCTGCGATAGAAGCACGTCGCCATATCGCTCCATGTATTCTCGCGCCGCTTTTTTAATTTGTGGACCGCCCTTACCGCCATCCGTCAGATAAATCCATGACTGTCCTGGCTTCGTATAATATGCCCGCCTTTCGAAAGCGCCCATGTTCCAATCGCCTACCTGTCCCTGGTTCATTCCGCTGCCCTCACTTCTCCCAATGAAAGATATGTCCGACCCCATCGATCGCATCGTGACGTTCTGTACTGATAAGTTTCTAAGTTGAAACTCAGTCCGCACTTGCCTTCCCAATCGCCATTGCGTTGCTTGGGAACGTTCAGAATTACACCGGGCTTCTTACTTAACGCGTCCCGTAATTCGTCGGTGTCTGCGGCCTTGATTTCGTCCTCTTGTTTTCGGTTTCGCCAGACAGAAACAATGTTGAACGCATTGGCGCCGATCTCCATTGCTCCCTTTACGTCCTCAATTCCTTGCGGACCCTGTTCCTTCTCACCCTTCCGAGAGTGGCAAACGAAATGGACATGAACTTCGCGCTCTATTGCCCAATCGACCACGCGATACATCACCGCTTCTTGGCTGTTGTAGTCGTCAGTCTCCACACCCAACCGCATGAGGGAATCAATAATAAATTGATCGCATCCATAGCGTTTCCTGGCGTAGTCAAAGACCGTCAATAGGCTTTCAAGTTCACACTTTCCAACACGGTCATAGAGATACAAACCGTCGCCCAACCAGCTCATGATTGCGTGTAGAAACTCAGTCGTAGGGCGGTCCATATTCCCCGCCTGCTTCGCCATCCGTTTAAGCGTTTGAGCGGGAGCCATCTCCAACGAGGCAACGCAAAGCCGCGAACCTTGCTTAATCCAATCAACCGAACAGTCAGAGAGAATTTGCGATTTTCCAGATCCACTTGCCCCCGTCCACACCGTAACCTCTGACGGGCGAAACAACAGCTTTGTTTCCATCCCCACATAAGGAAGTTTGTAGCCTATGTGCTGACCCTCTTTCGGCCAGAATAAGCTAACTACGGAATCCGTGTACTCGCTGGCACACCTGAGCGTTTCCGGCGCTCTGTACGTTGCTGCTTTAATCGCCTGATGTATCTCTGCTTCTGATATCCCCGACATACGGCATTCATTCGCGTCCTTACGTGGCAGGGTAACAATCCGGCACCGATGCGCCCCAAGGCGATTGACCAACTCGTTAACCGCTGCATGACCCTGTTCATCATCATCAAGAGCCAGGAAAATTGTTTCGAATCTCTCAAGCCGGTCATAGTCATTTTCAACCCACTTTTGCTTTTCCCCATCACCGCCACCGAACGGAACGGAGAGCGCGGGATAGCCGTATGCCGCCATCGATAAAGCGTCTATTTCACCTTCGGTAATCGTTACCTCTCGGGCATCGTCGGGGATGGCCTGCCAGCCGAATAAAACGCATTCCTGATTCGGCCCCGTTGGTTTTGGCT
>Ga0316204_10002821_pt1 | contig 37540 bp, 24 predicted proteins | sample 6monrhotite_MG_2_FD_205661 | JGI IMG/M metagenome (GOLD analysis project Ga0316204, IMG submission 205661) | Microbial mat bacterial communities from mineral coupon in-situ incubated in ocean water Damariscotta River, Maine, United States -... | ecosystem: Environmental > Aquatic > Marine >... | reverse complement strand
GTGAGGATAGGTTGCGACATGGGAGGGCTTTTGTCTCAGAAATGAGTGTGGTAATTCACTTCTATCCGACGGGGCCCTCCCTCTTCCACTCCTGTGATTCAGCACAAAATACCGCGAAACCCGAGTTCGAGTTGATAAGGAAGGGGCGATGACCCTCCACGAATCGACCCCAACTTCCACGGTATCCGCCCAGCCCCGTTCGCGAGTCACGCGGTCGACAAAACCCTCGTCAAGGAGAGCCTCGGCCTCAAAGCCGCCTACGGTACCGCGAATCGCAATCACAGAGTTGACCTCTGGTTGCTGATCGAAGCCGAAGGCGGGCACCTCGCCTGAGTCGTCTCCAAGTAGGGCAGACCACCGGTTTCCAAACGTGGGATCGTCCACATAGTACTGCTTCGCGCCACGAACCGACCCCACGAATTCCACGCTCGCATAGAGCGCGGCTGATCGGACCTGAGCGATCGTGTTTTCGATTGGGCTCATGTGGGTGCCTATGGTCTATGACGGCCCGCCACCACTTTTTTCGCCTTGGCTGCTGGGGCCATGACGATGATGGCGTTGTCACTGGCCTTCGGCGGCCCCTTCGGGGGCGTCAGTTGTGAACAACACCGCTCTGCCACCTCTCGAAATCAAAATCGGTAGTTCCGACTGGACAGCGACTGTTGCTGACTCAGCGATACGCGAACATGCGCAAACACTCGGAGCTTTGCTCGAGATCAAACACACCGAGCTGGTGAAACACCGCACGGATGGCGGTCAGGTCTTGGGCTCTGGAGCTCTGTCCGGCGTTACGGTGGTGCGGCATCCGATCAGCGCATACCCTTGCAGGGAACTCAAGCATTTCAAACTCCTTGTACGCGTACCATCCTCGTGGGATTCCGCTCACTCCGCCTTCGATGGCCTCGGGCCAAAAATCGTGATTGGCGACCATGCCGTCAATTTGTAGCTCTCTGATGTCGTCATCCCACACGAGCTTCACCAGGCACAAAAGAACGAGATTGCTCCCCGACAACGCGTTGAGCACTCGAACCCACTTGGCGTTGTTCATCGAGTGCGTCTTAAACCGGGTCACGAGCCTGGTCAGAGACTCAGGGTTTTCGTGAGGGTGGTGGCAGTCAATCTTCACAAGGTCGAGCTTTACCCAAAGCCATCGGACTCAGCAAGCCGCTGACATCGTTCCGCCTCACCAACGCATCCGTCAACACCCGCCTCTGGCGCACCGCCAGCCGACCGCCGGTCAGGGCAGCATGCCGAGCGCGCGCCCCTGTCGGTACAGCTCGTCGACGACCTCGACGTCGATCGGGCCGCGCAGACGGCCATCCCGGCAGTGCCCCAGGCCGACGAGGATGCCCTCGGCGGCACAGGCGAAGGAGGTGCCAGGGGGCGTGTGCGCGCTCATCACGAAGTCTGGATCCTCAGGTAGCGTCACCAACCCGATGTGCTGAACCCGGACGTTGGGGCGCCGCGCGGCGAGGTCTGGGGAGGTGGCGGTGGGCTCGGAGAGATCGGCAACCAGCACAGGTCGATCCGCGGCGATGTGTTCGGGCCACACGAGCGGCTCGGCGGCGCTGGTAGCGGCGATCACGATGTCCGCCCGGGCCAGGTCATGGACGTCGGTCGATGACCGGATCGGAGGGACGTCGAGGTCGCTGCCCACGCGCCAGGCCTCCTTCAGCTGCGCCGTCAGGGCGTCGAGCCGGGCCTCGCTGCCCGCGCGTCCCACGAGGGTCAGCTCGCGGGCCAGCCCGAGCCGGGCGAACACCATGTGACAGAGCGCGGAGCCGATGTTCCCGAGCGCCCCCAGCACCGCCACCCGGGCGCCGCCCCGCACATCCACGCCGTGCTCTTCGGCGGCTGTCCTCAGCTGCGCGAGCGTCGCCGCCACAGTGAAGCTGTTTCCTGAGCAGACGACCACGTCATCGGGAGCGTGCACGGTTGTGGCGGATCGCGTGACGACGCTCGTGAAGGCGCCGTATGTCACGACCTGGCAGCCCTTCGCGCGCGCGACCTCGTAGGCCGCCTGCATCTGGCGCTGGATGAGCTCCTCCTCCCCGCGGCGGCGCAGGTGATCGAGGACCGTGGGGGTCGCGGCCACCGTGATGCCTTGCATCCACACACGCCCCCCGAACAGGTTCTTCGAGAACGAGGGCATGGGGGTGAACTCGAGCAGGCGCTGGAAGCGATCGATCAGCTCCAGGCGCTGGGTCGAGCTCAGGAGAGCGAGCGCGGGTGCGTCGGCCAGCAGCAGCTTGCTCGTCTGTACGGGGTTGTGGACGAACGCCACGCGCACGGCGCCGGGCGCGGGCGCGTCGCGGGTGATCTCAAAGCCGAGGTGGCCCGTGGGCATGCCCGCGAGGCGCTCGGCCATGGTCCGCTGCGCGGAGAGATCGGGCGATCCGGGCAGGCAGTGGGCGATCAGCTCGAACAGGTTTGAGCGGTCCCAGGCGCGGCAGACCGCCTCCAGAGCCTCACCCATCACCTCGATCTGCGCGTCGGTCAGCGCGTACGAGGGCTGGATCCGGAGGGTGTTCGGTGCCGAGGTGGTCGGCATCGCGCGGACCTTGTGAACGTTCAGCAGGTACGCCGCGGACAGGTATCCGATCCCCCGTTCGGCCAGCGCGTTCAGCACCACGGCTGGCGGGTCGTTGGGGAAGGTGAGCTCGAGGCCCCACATCGCGCCGGCGCCGCGCACGCCCTTGACCACGCGGGGATACCGCTCCTGGACCTGGCGCAGCCGACGACCCAGGCGCGCCCCCAGGTCTCGTGTTCGCCCGGGGACGTCGAGGGCGTCGATCTGCTCCAGCGCACGAAGCGCCACCCGACACGACAGCCGGTCTTCTCCGAAGGTGGAGCCGCGCAGCTCGTCGAAGCGGTCCACGTAGCGCGCGCGATCGATCAACAGCGCCGAGATCTTGGCCACCCCGCCGCCGAGCGCCTTCCCGAGGAGCAGGTAGTCTCCGACGCCCCCGCCGCTGGCCAGCCAGGAGCCGGCGCGGCCCAGCCCGGACTGGATCTCGTCAATAATCAGGGGTGCTTGGAGCGCGCCGAGCTGGCGCAGCCAGCCCTCGGGGACGACGTGTACGCCGCCCTCACCCTGGATGGGTTCAGCGAGAACCGCGAGGACATCCTCGGTGGGGAGGCGCACCTTCTCCAAGCGAGCGCCGTCCCACCGCAGGTCGATCAGATCGACCGTGTTCCGGGCGATGACCTCGCGCAGCGCGGCGCTCGCCCGGGGGCCTCCGTCCGCGTCGAGGAACACCGTCTTCAGGCGCAGGAGGGCGCTAAAAGGCTCGCGCTGGGAGGGGTCGCCGAGTCCCTCCCTAGCGCCGAGCGTCTTCCCATGGAACGCGCGCTCCAGCGCGAGCAGGGGAGGTTGGTGTGTGTCCAGGACGCGGCGGTTGTGGGCGAGGACGTCATCGACCAGGGCGGCGTCCCGCCATCCATACTCCACGCGCAGCCGGTGCTCGAGACGCTCGAGCCGGCGCCCGCGCTCCAGCGCCGCGTGCTGAAGGGCCAGCTCCACGGCCTCGGAGCCCGTGCTCGCGAGGGCGATCAGCCAGGTTCGATCCGTCTCCCGGGCGGCGCGGATGGCGAGCCGGCGGCACAGCTCGCCAGCGTCGCGTCGCGCTGAGCCCTGGTCGCAGATCGGCACCTCCCGCGCCGCCTCGGCGGCCGCCTCCAAGAGCGCCCGCTGTCCATGGCCGAGCAGGTTTGTGCCGTAGCCGCCCACCAGATCGAGGACGGGAACCTCCGCGCCGTCCCGCGTCGCCCACAGCACGTCTCCCTCCCCGCGTGTGAACTCCCAGTCGAGCCCGAGGCCCTCCAGGAGCTGTCCCAGTCGCGGGTAGGACCAGCCCTGGTACGCGGACTGACGCCCGCTGACCGCGGGGATCTCGACGCGGCAGCGGTGCGCTCCATAAGGATCGACCAGGGCGTCGATGAGCGCCCGCTGTTCCCGGAGCGCTCGACGCCTGTCGCGCTTACCCAGCGCGGTCATCGGCTCGGCGCCTCCGACGAAGCCGACGACCGTGAGCCCGGCGTACTCGGCGCTGAAGCTGTCCCCGGCGCTGGCTACGAGCTGGCGCGCGGCGATGGCGTGGGCGACCTCGGACTGCAGCGTCGAGTCGTCAGGCGCGCTGTCGCCGGTGTACACGAGCCCGATCAGCGCGGCCGCGGCGGGGTGCTCGATGACGAGGATCCCGCGCACCTCCGGGTGGATGTCGAGGAGCAGCGCCTCGATGGGCGCCAGGGCGAGCTTGAGCCCCTGTCCCGTCTGTACAAAGTCCACCGCCGCCCGCTCGATGAAGCGCAGCCCCTCTCCCTCGACACAGACCCGATCGCCGGAGTCCCACCACTGGTCGCGGTGGGCCCGGGAGGCGAAGGGCGACCGAATGTACAGTCGCCCGGCCCGCGCCTGGTCGTCGTCGAACGCCACCGCCACCGCCGCGCCGGGCAGCGGGCGACCCAGAGTCCGGGTGGGGGCGCCCGGGGCGAGCAGGGTGGTCAGCACCTGCTGGGTCTCGGTGGTGCCGAAGGCGTTGTAAATGCGGGCGCGCATGTGGCGCAGCGGCGCGTCGGAGGCGGCGGCCCCGCTCGACACGATACAGCGCAGGCGCGGGGCGACCTCTCGCACCAGCAGCGGGAACTTCTGGGCGAGGAAGTCGACGCCGTGTAGGAGCGCGGGGCCGCAGGTGATGTGGCTCGGCGGGTGCGCGGTGAGCGCGCGGACCACCTGGTAGGGGCGCTCCTCGAACCACTCGGCTGTGATGAACAGCGTCGGGGTGCCGCACCACAGCGCGCGCGTGGCCTCTCGGATGCCCATCGTGTGCGGGAGCGTCGGGCAGACGCCGGGACCGCTCAGCTGAGCCTCGTTGAGCAGACCGGCGGTGTCCCAGGCAGCGACCGCCGCCATGAAGGCCTCGAAGTCGTAGACCTCGGAGCGCGGCTCGGCGGTGCTGCCGCTCGTGGTCACGATCGTGTTGCCCTCGGGCGGGTCGGGCCAGGCCTCCGGGTGGGGCGCGGGGGCGCCGTCGAGCAGGGCGGTGACCAGGTCGAACGCAGGCAGGTCGGCGAGCTCAGCGCGCAGCGCGTCGACTTCGCGTCGGTGGGCGGCGGAGGCCCGGGGGCGAAGATCCGCGACCACCGAGGTCGCGCCGTGTTGGCGCGCCAATGCGCCGAGGCGTGGGGCCGCGGCCTGGGCGGGAACCAGCACGCGGTAGCCGGCCTGGATCAGCGCGAACAACGCGGCCGCCAGCGGCGCCTCGTTGGTCTCCGGGAGGCGCACCAGGAGCACGGTGGCCCCGGACGCCAGCGGCAGCGCCGCGGCCCGGGCCGCGGCGTCGAGCACGTCGGCGCGGGTGATCGCCCAGCCGCGGTCGTCCTCGAACCCGACGAAGACCGTCTCGGAGCCGGCGGAGAGCACCTCGAGGAGCGTGCGAAAGCGCCAGGCTTCCGGAGGGGGAAGGGGCGCGTCGCTCTCGAGCACAACATCGAATCGGGGATGCATCGCGGCGCTACTCCGTGGGGTCGCCGATCCGTGGGGTCAGCAGGTGGGTAGAGGTGAGGTGACCGCGCGCTCTCCATCGAAGCGAGGAGCTCGTGAAGGCGTAGACGTCGGGCCGACGTCTGCGAAGCGCGGCGTGGAGCGCGGGGAGCACCCAGAAGGGCTCTCCAGGAGACAGGTGGTGCTCTTTGTGCAGGTTGAAGTGCAGCAGCAGCCCGGAGAGCGGCATCTTCGTGGAGCGCGAGTAGGTCGTCTGGACCGCGGGCGTGGGGGGCGCGCCGGTGCCCTCGACCGCGCGCAGCCCGAGGTGCTGGTTGTTCGTGAACAGCAGGTCGTAGCCGACCGCGGACAGCCAGAGAGCCAGCGCAAACACAAGCAGGTAGAGCGGTCCAGCTTGGGCGAGCAGGGTCACGTGCAGGGCGAGGGAGCCTGCGATGGAGAGGAGCCAGATCGCCCTCGCCCGTCGATCGCCGTGGCGCGCGGCGTGGAGCAGATAGGGCGTCAGGACCCCGGCGACGTACAAGGCGGGGATGACGCGAGCGTGCAGCATCAGGGTGAGCCACCGCCGCTCGGGCACCGCTCCCTGCGGGGCGGCGGTGGGGTCGCGGTCGGTGCCAGCCCACCGGTGATGGGCCCGGTGGCCTGCTCGATAGCTGTCGAAGGGCATCACCAACCAGAGCCCGACGGCCCGTCCCACCCACGCGTTCGCCCGCGGCGCCCGGAAGAACGAGCCGTGAGAACACTCGTGCAGGACCACCGCCCCGACCAGCATCGCGACGCTGGTGATGAGCACCGCGGCGGGCACGGCTGTGGCCCCGAGTGAGGCCGCCACCACCGGCGCGGCTGAGCCCGCGGCGACGGCGCAGATGGACCAGGCGTACAGCGCCGCCGGTCGGCGAGCGGCTGCGCGTGCCTCTCTCCGAGCCGCGCGAATCTCCCCGGCGGTGGGGATGGGGCGATCGGGGGTCAGCGTCGCCGCATGGGGCTGCGAACCAGGATTATTCTGTCGGGGATCATTGGATCCTGTATAGGCCGAACTCGGGCAACTAACCAGGCTACAGGCATCGCGGTGGGCCACCGTCCCACCGCAGCTCAGCGCCCTCCGGTAGCAGCTCGGTGAGCTGCGCTTCCGGTCTTGTGGACAGACCAGCGCCCTGGCGCGAAGTTCAGGAGGTGGATGACTGTAGTTGGGGGCCGGACGTCAGAAGCGCAGCTTCGCGACGCTGAGGTCGAAGTCGTCGGGGCTCCAGCCTCCGAGCCACTCCAGCAGCCCCTGGCTGTCGTCCCAGGGGTCGCTGCCCGTTCGGACGAACTCGGCGAGGCGCTCGTAGCCGGGGGTGCCGCCGCAGTCCTCCGGCGGACAGGCACGCTCACCGCCCAGGAGCTCGCGGAAAGCGGGCGGACCCTCCTCTACCCGCCGCGTGACTCTGACCTCGTGCAGCCAGCCATCACCGAAGTCGTAGAGGTAATGGCAGGTGTCACTCGGAGCCTTCAGGTGCTCGACGACCTGGACCTCCTCGGCCCTGGGGACCGGCTGTCCCCAGTCCGCATCGCCTGCGGGGCCGGCGAGCGCTTCGCGCCCCGAGCGGAACTCCCAGAGGTGGGTGTTCTGCCAGCCGAACGCGTCCTGAATCGCCTGGTGGAGGGCGGAGAAGTTGGCGTCTGCCCCCAGGAGGAAGCGGCGCCAGATCCGGGTCGAGAGCCCCACCAGGTGGACCTCGATCTCGAGGTGCCCACGATGGGTGTGGGCGTCGACGCCCCCTGGGAGGCGGGCGAGCTGAACGTCGACCTCGTCGATGGGCTGGCTACGCTCATCATAGAGCCAGCTCCGCCAGCGGGTGCGGCCGGCCACCACCGTGAGTCGGCGCGCCGTCGCCCAGGGGGCGTCCAGGTCGGGGGGCGGTCCGAGGACCCCCTCGAGCGGCTGCCCGCGCTCTAAGGCGGCGCGCATGAGGTCGACGAGCCGGGGCTCGTCGCGCGACGCCCAGGGCACCGGGAGGCGCTCGTCGAGGGCGCCGCGGCGCAGCCTGAGGGCGCCGTGCAGGCGCCCGTAGCGGTAGAGCGCGCCCAGCGCCTTGACGCTCGCTGTCAGGCGTCGGCGGGCGTAGATCTCTTTCCCCACGTCGAGCCACTGCCCGAGCTTCTCCTCGTCGCCGAAGGGACGGCTGATCTCGCAGGAGCCCTGGAGGAGCAGGGGAACCGAGACCACAAGGCTCCGGCCGCTGGCGAGCCGGGTGGTCTTCTGATGTGGGACCAGCTCGTGCAGGCGCCAGCGGTCGTAGTCGAGCCCGAGCCCCGTCAGCAGCGACCGGACCTCCATCGCGGCGATGACCTCGTAGGCGGCCAGCACCTCGCCCAGCCCCCGGAGCTCCTCGCCGATGTAGGTCGTGATCGTCGATGCGCCGACATCCAGCAGGGCAAGCCCCGCGGGTCGGTCCGCGGGGAAGGCGTAGAGGAGCGCCCGCCCGAGCCCGGCGAGCATCCTGGCGCGCTCGGCGCGCTTCTGCGCGGCGGCGCGCTGACGTCGCTCGAGGACGTCAGGGGCGAGGCGCAGGGGAGGGCGCTGTCGGCTGCTGGCGATGCGCTTGCGCAGCGCCTTTCGGGTGGCCGCGAGATCTCCCCCGGCGCCTCCCCCGATCGCCCAGCGGCCGTCAGGGAGCACGTCCACGGTGGAGTTCTTCCGCCGGAAGGCAGCCTCCGAGTCCAGCGTCAGCTTGTGCCAGCGCGTCCGCGTTCCCACGGCATCGAGGGCGTCCCGGGGCGTCAGCGGGCCGCCGTTTGCGTCCAGCACCGCCAGGACCAGGCGCTTGGCCGACCAGCTGCTCAGGCTCGCGTCCCTCCACCCCTCGTCGAGCTCAGACCAGCTCAGCGAGACCTCCGGTCCCGGGAGGGGCGCGGCCTCGACCTGGGGGGGGACCACCTTCGGCGGCCTGAGCCCCAGGCGAAAGGCCCAGAGATCGAGCCCGTCGTCGTAGGGGTCGAGGCAGTAGCGCGCACCGACGCGATAGATCGGGGGGCGGGCGGGCTTGCAGCGCTTGAGCGAACGAAGGGCCTGCCCTGAGCTGGCGACGCCGACGGCCGCGAAGCGTTGGGCCACCTCCTCCAGCGTCATGGGCGCGCCCCGCTCGAGCAGCGCCACCATCAGCAGCGTGAAGGTGTTGGCCTCGCTGTGTCCCTTCACCTGCTCCAGTGTAGGGGGCGCGATGCCGAGAACCTCTGACCAGCTCTGCTTCATCTCTTCAGCCTCGTCGTTGGAGCAACAGCCTGCTGCATTCAGTCCCGGTACTCAGCGGAGGAGGATGTTTCGGATCCGGTTGAGGGTGCCTTGACCTGCGCGAGCACCGTAACCGGTGACCTCTTGTCGATACCAGTTCACTAGGAAGCAGAGTTCATAGAGGCGGACCTCTCCGGCCTGAACGGGCTCAACACTCCCCGAGATGCGCGCACGGCTGCTGGACGAGGGGCGCATTCAGCGCCGCACGGCATGTTGGGTGATCCGGCCACGCCAGTAGGTGAACGTCCCTTCTGGTAGCTCCCACGCGACCTCACCACGCATCGGCACCATGAGCCCACCTGCTTCCTGCCAGTCGTCGAATCTCCCGATCCAGGGCGTCTCGAGGAACGTACCGCCGACCCCACGGGGACGGTCCGGAGCCCGAGCGCTCACGATTCGACCTTCAGAGTCGACCTCGAAGTCGACATGCACCCGAGTGCCCGCGAGCTCGCAGGAGACGCGCAACAAGCCGTCGGCCGTCTCTTCCCAGCGCAGGCTCGCGTTGCCGAGGTAGGCCGCCGGGGCCCAGACCAGCTCGGCGAGGTAGCGAATGGCTTGAGCCCGATTGGCCTCGGGGCCCTTCTCTACGAACAGCCTCATCCACCCCCACAGTCGACCGGTGAGACGTCCTTCGTCGTGCTCGAGAGCGTCTTCGACATGGAGGGCGACAAGGGGGAGCAGCGGAAACCGGGCTCGCCAGGAGAACCCCACCGTGCACACGTCGATCCACTGCCGAGCAGTGAAGGACATCGCGGAGGTGTCCGGAGCCCTCCACATCTCTCCCGTCTGTTCGAGCTCGGCCCGCGTCCAGTCTGCGGCTCGCCCCACGCGGGAGAAGGCAATCACCCTGTCGAGGGCGGGGGGGAGCTGGCTAGACCACGGCATGAGATATCCAGTTCGAGGGCTGCGATGACTGGTGGGTGCCTATGGTCTGCGGCGGCCCGCCGCCACGTTCGCTGGGGGCCTCGAATGTCCGCGGGGTCACGGGACGAGATAGACGAGCTGGAGCCGGAGGGCGACGAGTGATTCCGCGAGCAGCTGACAGCGCTGAGCGCAACGCGGGTCTCCCAGTGACCTGGATGGGGTGGTTGCTGGTCCTGGCGGCCTGCCTGCTGCTGGCTGGCTGCGTGCCGGAGCCGCCCCCGGACGGGTGGTGGGAGACCGGCGAGGCCGTGGACCTGCCTCACCTCGAGGTGCTGCACTACAAGGTGTCGCGCCAGGGGGAGCAGCTGTCCATCCTGTTGACCGCCGGCCGGTTCACCTACGGCATTCAGCTGGTCGCTTTCTCGCTGGTGGTGTTGGTGCTGGCGCCGCTGTTTGCCTGGATCCGCGAGTGGGGGGCCATGGCGGTGGTCCTGCTGTTCGGCCTGCTGGTGCTGCCCTGCGTCGGCTTCTTCTCGGGTGAGGAACGGTCACTGTACGGCGTCGACGGCGTCACCTTGGAGGAGGGCGCCTTCTTCAACGTCCACACCACCCGCAGCCTCATCCCGGTCGGGTCCGTCCGCGCCGTGGAGGTGCGCCAGGACCAGCGGCGCCCCTACGACCCCATCTACCGCTGGGTGCAAGTGATCGTGGTCCACGACGGCGGAGAGCACGAGGCCCTGGCCCTGTTCCAGCGGCCGGTGGTAAACCCCGAGTCCCACCAGCGCTGGGCGGAGGAGGTGGCTCGGATGGTGCGCGAGAGGTTGGGGCTCCCCAAGGTCAACCCGTAGGGCCGCCGGCGCGGCCGCTTTGGGGGCTGGTTGAGGAAGCACTCGCAGGCCAGATCCACGCTGGACCCAACTCATCGCTCGGTAGAGACCTCAGTCAGGCACGGGAGCTGCTCATTGAGCCGACGCTGGTTTGAGAGCGTGCTCGGTTGGAGTGGTCGTGAGGGGGCAGATGAGAGGCAGGACCAACCCAGTGCACGGGCCTGACCGAGCTTAGACAGGCTTGGCTGAGGAAGTGGAGTCTCGCAGTTATAGGGGGTTGCGGGAATTCCAGGTGGTTGCTATCTCGGCTGTGACGATTCACATCACCCGCCCCCACCTTCGATCTGCCAACAGACCCTCTCACCTGAGACGCTGGGACGTCGCGTTCCGCAACGGGGCCTCTTTGATGTTGGCGCGCGCCGTGCGGCGCGTGCTGGCGAAAGATGGGGGTCACAGGGGGCTCGACGCCATGACCCGGGTACGCATCCGCAGTTGGCGCGCGCCATTCGGCGCTTGCAAGCCGCTGGAGTCGCTGTGAAGCAGCCGCTCGGAAGCCGCTCGGAGTCGCTCTGAAAGAGGAGAGGAGAGGAGCAACGCCCCGACCCTCAAAGGTATGGATTCGCAGAGGTAACGGATTCACGGTGGGGCAGCCCAACCAACGGGCTGCGAGCACACCCGATACTTCCTGGCTGGCGTCTCGCTCCGTTACCGCTGTTAGATATTAGATAGGCCTGGTGCCACCGGAGCATCGGCACATGATGAACCACTACACCATCTCCCGCAGCCTGTTCAGCATCGGGCTTGCCCTGCTGAGCAGCGGCTGCGCTGGAGACGAGACCACACAGGTCGATGCCTTTCAGTTGGAGGGCGCGTGGGTCTTCACTTACAGTCAACCGCAAGAATCCTCCATGCAGGCATTGACCACCGGTCAAGCCGCCGTCGTGGATGGATGCCTGCAGATAGGTGATGCAGTTGTCATCTGGAGAGACGATCATCTCAGCACCGTTGAAGAGGTCCTCTTACGAATCAACGCTGGAGAGACCATCAGCGTCCGGGTTGGCGGTGGAGGGGCGTCACTCGACGAGGGCGGCACAGTCGATGACTTTCCGGCTGAGGTGTTGGAACACTGCTCACCGACCGAGATCTGGTTCTCTGGCAGCGAAGCCCCCACCATCGAGGAGGACTCCAGCTCAGGGTAGTATGATCGGGTGCGGATGAAGCCCGGTTACTCAAGAAATTACTGACGACCCTCAGTCCGTCGGTCGCTGTAAGACGACCCACTCTCGATCGACCCAGACCTGCTTGACAGCGTATCCCTCGGCCATCCAGCGAGCTTGGAGCGCGCCAGCGGCGTCCGACCACCACCCCGGATCAGCCCGCGCCGCCTCCGGCAGCCCCTCGAGGAGCGTCTCCAGCGCCTCGAAGTTCGCGACGATCGTCCCCTCATCGTCCTTCTCTCGCAGCCAGTCGCGGAAGGCGTCGCGCTCCTGTGGTACCGCATCGCCGGGGGCTGGTGAAGCCGACGCCGTGTCACCCCACGCCTCGTCATCCAGCTCCAGGCCGAAGATGTCGAGGTCGTCGTCGTCGAGGATCTGGTCGGACTCTGGTGTCCCTCCCAGCGGCAGCCCCGCCGCTGCCTCCAGCAAGGCATCGGGCTCAACCCCGCGCAGCGTAAAGAGCAGCTCCGGCTGGGTGTCCAGCCGCGCCCCGACGCCGTAGAGCGCCGCCGCCACGTGCTTGCAGAGCTGCGCCCAGTCCGGGCAGGAGCAGGAGAAGTCCAGCGCGTCCGGGGTGGGGAACAGCCCGGTCTCCTGCTGGCAGAGCCGCGCCATCACCCCCTCGGAGAACCGCCCCTGGAGCAGCTCCACGAGCGACTCGATGGCGCCCGCGCAGTCCGCCTTCAAGGCGGCCCACTGCGCCTCGGGCAGCGCTGAGACCGTCACCGTGATCGTGTACAGCTCCGTGCCAACCACCAGCGCATCGATCTGACCCTCGCCGATCCGCAGATCAATCACGGAGTGGTGGCGCGCGTAGCTGCGCCCGCGGGGGAGCCGGTAGGCGAAGTCCTTGTACGCCTCCAGGTTCTTACACCACGCCTTGCCCCAGAAGGTCTTCGCGATGGCGCGGCCTTCGATGAGGACTGGCGAGAGCACCTTGCCCGCCTTCTTCTGTCGCCGCATCTCAGCGGCGGCCTTGGCGCGGCGCTCTCCGACCGTGAGGGATCGGGGGTAGTAGTCAAACATCGACTCACTCCTTCATCGCTGCGCGGAGGTCCAGCGACACCAACTGTAGCAGCTCGTCGTCCCTCAGCTCCGTCAGCTTGATCTCCCCTGAGCCAGTCAGGAGCTGATCCGCGAGCTCGCGCTTGGAGGAGATGAGCGTGTCGATCTTCTCCTCCACGGTCCCACGACACACAAACTTGTGGACCAATACATTTCGGGTCTGGCCGATGCGGAAGGCACGATCCGTCGCCTGGTTCTCCACCGCCGGGTTCCACCACCGGTCGAAGTGGATGACGTGGCTGGCCGCGGTGAGGTTCAGCCCGGAGCCGCCGGCTTTGAGCGAGAGGATGAAGAAGGGGACGGACTCATCCTCTTGGAACTGTGTCACGAGCGCCCTGCGCTTGCCGACGGGGGTGCCGCCGTGCAGCACCAGCCCCGGGCGGCCGAACACCTGCTCCATGAACGCCGCCAGCGGGGGGATCACCGTCCTGAACTGTGTAAAGACCAGCACCTTCTCCTGGCGGGCCGCGATGGTCTCCGTCAGCTCCCGCAGCCGACCCCACTTGCCGCTGTCGGCCTCCGCCCAGTCGCTCCCGCCCAGCCACTGTGTGGGGTGGTTGCAGATCTGCTTGAACCGCATCAGCGCCGCCAGCACGACCCCCCGCCGCTGTATGCCGTCCGTGTCGCTGAGCTGGTCCGAGAGCTCCCGCACCGCCTTGGTGTAGAGAGTCGCCTGCTTGCGGCTCAGGGGGCACCACGCGGTCATCTCCGTCTTGTCTGGCAGATCGGTGATCACGGACCTGTCGGTCTTCAGGCGTCTCAGCAGGTAGGGCTGGACCAGCCGCCGTAGAGGGCCGTAGGGGTTGCCCGCGCGCTTCGCCAGCTTGCGGGTGTAGCGGGTGAAGTCCGCGGCGCTGCCCAGCAGTCCAGGGTTCAGGAAGTCGAAGAGGGACCAGAGATCCCCCAGGCTGTTCTCCACCGGGGTGCCGGTCAGGGCGATGCGCATATGGGCACTCAGCGCCTTGGCCGCGCGGGTCTGGCTGGACCTGGGGTTCTTGATGGCCTGGGCTTCGTCCAGGATCACCCGCCGCCAGGTGACCTCCTTGAGCCACTTCTGGGTTCGCAGCCCACCGTAGCTGACGATCACCAGATCGACACCCTCCACATCCGCTGGGGCCATCGCCTTCAGCTCAGCGGCGGGCATGGCCGATGTGTGGGCGACGATCACCCGCAGCGTGGGGGCGAAGCGCTCGATCTCGGACACCCAGTTGGACATCAGCGAGGCCGGAGCCCCCAGCAGGTTGGGGCCGCGCTCGCCGGGAGCGCTCAACAGCGCGAGCACCTGGATGGTCTTCCCCAGCCCCATGTCGTCCGCGAGGCAGGCGCCCAGCCCGAGCTGGGAGAGCAGGTGAAGCCACCGCAAGCCCACCTGCTGATAGGGGCGCAGAGTGGCCTGGAAGTCCGGGGACGGGGACAGCTCCGCGAGCCCGGATGGCGACCGGAGCCCGGCCAGCGTCTGGGCCAGCCAGGGCCCGGCGACGACCTGGGACCAGTCCGGGTCAACGCTGTCCGTGAGCTCACCGGCCCGTACATCCGCGCGGGCGAGCAGGCGCATCGCCTCGCCGAAGCTCAGGCCGCCGCGCCGCGCCAGCGCCGCTGCCTCCTGGAAGGTCTCCAGCGTCTCGGTCAGCCGCTTCCGGTCGAGCTCCACCCACTGACCGCGCAGCATCGCCAGCCCGCTGGTCTCTGCCAGGATGGCGCGCACCTCCTCGGCGGTCAGCGGCTCGCCGTCGAGGGTGACGGAGACGTCGAACTTCAGCAGCGCGTCGCTCCCCAGCGTGGAGGGCGGCTTGCCGCCCACCGACGCGGTGACGACCGGGCGGGGAGGGCGCCGGGCCTTCCACCGGGCGGGCACACGGACAACGACCCCCGCGGCTTCCAGTACGGGCACATCGCCGAGCAGTCGCAGCGCCTGCCGCGACGTCCAGCGCATGGGGTGGAAGATCTCGCCCTTGTCCACCATGCCCTTGAGCCAGCCGCAGTCCGCCGCCGCGCGCTGGACCGGCAACAACAGGCTCAGCAGTCGCTCCCGATCGTCGGCGTGCTCCCGCAGGGCACGACCCAGCGGCAGGTGCCGGGGCTGGCCGCTCTGAGAGAGGCCGCTGGTGTAGGTCGCCAGGAAGGCGAAGGGGAGCTCGGGATCCTTGCGGTTCTCCGCGAGGTGGACGTGGACCCGTCCGACAGTGTTCCAGGCCGGATCGCGCGCCTTGAGGAAGGCCTGCAAGGAGACACCGGCCTCAGCCAGCTCGTGCGTGAGCGCCTCGTGGAGGGAGTCCCAGAGCTGCTCGAGCAGCTCCAGCCCCAGATACTCTGCGCCCATCATCTCCGGTGGCGCGTCCGCCAGGCTCTTCAGCACCGTTGTTGGCGGCTGCGGCATGGGCGGAGGGCCAGCGGCGGCTGGGAGACAGCAGAGCGCGGTGACGTAGTGGCTCCCGAGCGAGCGCCAGTAGCTGAGGGCGGCTGGCAGGGCGCGGCCCACCTCGGCGGAGCCGAGCCACAAGAGCCCGTGCCCGGTGCCGCGGGCGAACGCCCTGGCCAGCCCTTGAGAGGCGTCGGCCGCGTCGAGGTGGAGGTGCCCGCGGGGGGTGAGGTGCAGCGACGATTTTTGGATGTTCATGGGGGCGAACCCATCGGTGAGGGACCCTGGTGACGATTGTATCCAGGCTGGTATCGAGGTGCTCAGGAGCGTCCGGCGATCTCGGCGAAGGCCGACACCAGCGCTGGAGCGTGCTGCGGATATCGGACGACCGCCGAGGGGGCAGCGCCAACAACCAGGAGCGCGGTGTGCGGTTTGGGCAGGTGCCCGCTGGCGCCGAAGGTTCTCGGAGTCGTTGTCCTCTTCCGCCAGGGGCCTCACCCCAGTGGTAGCCTGAGGTCGCAGCCGGGAGAGCTCGATGACCAGAGAAGACTTCCTCACCGTCCGTTGGAACAACCGACTCTCTGCCGTCCTCGGTGTTCCAACCCTCCTCTACCTCATCGCGGCGGTCTCGATGTCCTTCTGGCCATCGCTGCGTGGGCTGGTCGGGCTGACCTTCTTCGGTGCGCTGTTCTGACTGGTGATTGAGTTCCATACGACCACGCGGTTCGCGTGGCTGCGAGAACACTCTCCCGAATACCCCCCCGTCGTGCAGGGGTGGCTGGCCCCCAGCTTCCTGGTCAGGCTCCTGTACAACGTCGCCTTCTGGGTCTTCCTGCTCCCCGTCTTCCCCGCAGTGTCCTACGGGGCCGGCTTCATCGCCTTCACGGCGGTGATCACGTTCCGGTTCGCCGCGAACCTCTACACCAACAATGTGCTCACCCTGACCCCGGAAGAGCACGAGCGATACCCGTTCCGCATCTGACATCCGGCCCCTCGTAGCTGCGGCGGCGCCGTCACACGCCCCTCCAAGGTGATCTGACTGCCTGGACCCTGACGCGCCATCACCGCGCGACAGAGCCCCTCGGGATCGCTGGAGTTGTAGAGGCCGGCGTCGGACAGGTTGGCCTTGGGTTGCTTGAGCAGCTTCGCCGAGCGCTCTCGGGGCAGCAGTTCCATGAGGGCCGCTGGTGTCCTTTGCCCCAGATGATGTGTGGCTTTTACAGCGTCGCTGGCTGATCGCCGTCAGCCCTCGGCGAGCGGAGCGAGGAATATACCCGCCAGGCTCATCAAGGCGGCTAGCACAGTGAGCGTGCCGAGCACCCACCCCCAGGCCCGGCTCGGAGAGCGATACCAGCCGACCAGGCAGGCGCTGAAGGCGAGGGCCTGGCCATAGACCTCAGGGAGGCCAAACAGGTGGTACTTCAAGGGGACCGCGGTGTAGATCACCCCCTCGATCGAGCCCAGCGACGCTGCGTAGGTCGACAAGACACCGACGCCGACGAGCAGCCCCCACAGCTTCAACCAGCCCCGCTCCTCAGTGAGGAAGACCTCTCTGAAGGGGTAGAGGACGGCGGCCAGGACCAGACCACGAAGCACCTGGAGCCCCATCCCCGCGGCGATCCATGGCGAGTCATAGGGCCGATAGTGATCCATCCACTCGGTGGCCCACCAAGACTCGTAGTCCATCAATGTGGAGGCCAACAGCCCGGCCACCAGGTAGGTCGACATGTGCGCTGCCGTGACTCGCCAGGCGAATCGGAGCGCCCCCCCTCGTTCGGCGTCCTTGCTCGTCATGGCTCGACTCCGTCTGCTGCCGGAGATCTAAGCAAGTCTCATTCCAAGGTGCCGCTGCGAATACAAACCACACCGAAGGACGCCCGCCGCGTTAGCATCCCTTCCCAATCATCTTCGGAACCGGTTTTACAGACATAATGAATGAACTCGAATACTTAGACTCCGCTGAGCGGTCCATTGGTTTGATCTATCTGTGTAGAGGAAGCCACCCCGATGCACGTGGCGGCGACGTCTACGATGTGTGGATCGACGGCGAACTGCTGATGAGCGACGTCAGCCCGGTGTCCGAGCGTCAGCTCGCGACGAGCGCGATTGCCGCCCACAAGGGCACGGGAAAGCTCCGCATTCTGGTGGGTGGCCTCGGGCTGGGGCACACCGCCGACGCCGCTCTCAAGAGCCCGCGAGCCTCTGAGGTGCGCGTCGTGGACGCCATGGACTTCGTCATCGACTGGGTCAAGCGGGGCCTGATTCCGCTCTCCAAGTCCCTCAATGAGGATGAGCGCCTGCTGCTGGTGCAGGGGGATGTGTACGGCGATGTGCTGGGGCCGGCCTCCGAGGCCTGGGATCTGATCTTGATCGATGTCGACCACTCCCCGGATTCCCCGCTAGATCCCGCGACGCTGGTGTTCTACACGGCGGAGGGGCAGGCCCGCGTCCGTGAGCACCTGGCTCCGGGCGGCGTCGTCGCGGTGTGGTCCGCACACGACAACGACGCGTACGCTGCGGTGATGGCGGAGGCGTATCCGGAGTCGTGGCGCGAGTCCGTGAAGTGGTCGGTCCCCCACGCAGCGGGCCCCGACCAGGAGCTGCACAACACGCTCTTCTTCGGACGCATCGAAGCCTGAGCGCGGCCGTGGTGGCTCACGATGAAGAGGGTCGCCTCCGATTGGAGACGACCCTCAGTGTGTTTCCGACTCGTCCTGGGACGATGAGCCGCGTGGTTATTGTTGATCGCCCGGGGGACTCTACCAAGGCCCCTGCGCATCAACATGAGCACGCCAACGGCGGGATCAGTACAGATGTTGATGCGCAGGGGCCTTGGTAGAGTCCCCCGGGCGATCAACAATGACCGCATTTTCCCGGATCGTTGTGACGCTTGGGAAAGAACAGGATCGAGCGGCGCAACGCCGGCCGAGCAGCCCTAAGACTGCGAGCGCGAAACACGTGCAGTCAAGGTATGGCAGCCCATCCGCCCGAGCAAGTCCTACAGGCGACTATGCGGACAAACTAGTGGGGAGCACCCCGCGCACCACTATAGTGACGCCAGCTGGGCCTGGAGCGCCTCAAGCTGGCGGCGGCCCTCCTCCGGATCGGCGGAGTGGAGGAAGGCGGCGTAGCCCATCAGGCGGGCAGGGCTCTCGCCCGCGGGCAGCGGGCGACCTTGCTCGAGGTTGTGCAGCGCCGCGCGCAGCCGCCGACGGAAGGCCCGCGGCACCCGGGGCTCGCCGGAGCCGTTGACGACCAGCCCGGTGACCTCCATGAGCTGTCCAGGGCGACGCACCGTCGTCTTGTCGGGGTGCACGGTGAGCCCCTCGTCCGCGGTGATGATGTGAATCGCCTGGAGCAGGGCCCGGACCCGCTGGCCGCTGTCGGAGTCGGTCGGGAGGGAGAAGGTGAGGTCGTCGGCGTAGCGGGTGTAGCGCCAGCCGCCCTTGGCCGCGTAGCCGGCGAGCCGCCGGTCCAGGCGCAGGCAGGCGGCGTTGGTGAGCGCCGGGCTGGCCGGCGAGCCCTGGGGCAGACAGCGCGGGCCGCTGGCCACGAAGAGCTTCTCGCCGTCGACGGTCAGCGGCAGGCGCGGGGCCTCGGTGCAGAGCAGCGTCAGCAGCGTGGCGATGCCTTCGAGGTAGCCCGCCGCGCGGAAGATCCCCTTGACCCGCGGGAAGGTGTAGGTGGGGAAGAAGTCCTTCAAGTCCGCGTTGACCAGCACCTGCGCGCCTGTGTGCGCGCGGGCATTGGTTACGATCGAGCGGCCCACTACGAAGCCGTGGGCCGCCCCGTGGCGCGGCAGGCGCTCGGCGATGTTGTGGAGGATCCAGCGCTGCAGGGCCTTGAGCCGAGGCAGCGGCGCCCAGATGTGGCGCACGCCGCCGCTCTTCTTGGGGATGGTGTAGGGGCGGTAGTGCAGCGCGCGGGCGACCTCCCGGTGGTAGCAGAACCAGCGCAGCGTCGGAACGTCCATCTCCGGGACCGCCTCGCGCAGGTGCCCGATGAGCTGGTCGACCGACTCGATCTCCGGGAGCGCGTTGTCGAGGATTCGCTGCTTGCGCTTGTAGGGGTCGAAGAAGTCCACGCCGACGACATCGTTCCAGTGGATGTCGAGCCCCAGGTGCACCAGGTGGGTCGCCCGGTAGGCGTCCCAGACCTTGCGGCGCAGAGGAGAGCGGGCATCCTCCTCCAGCTTGCGGTCGGCGATGTACGCCGCGCGCAGCTTGTCGTCCTTGATGCGGGTGATGTTCACACGCTTGCGCACGGGCACGCCCGCGCGGTCCAGCTCGGAGCGGATGTACCGCTTCGGGCCGCCCATGCGCTCGACCTCCTGCCAGAAGGCTACGAGCGCAGTGTGATCAGTCGTGTGATCAGTCGTGTGATCGTTGACGTTTGTGCTCATGGGTCAGCCGCTCGCATTCAGGAAGCCCTTCTGCTCAAGCCGGGAGCAGCGGGCGAAGTAGGCCGCGCGCGCGGCGGCTACCGAGTGAAAGATCTGGACCTGGCGCCGCCCGCGCCTGGCGCGGAGCTGGACGCGCGTGCCCCAGGACTCGGTCACGCGTGAGAACATCAGCCGCAGCTCGTGCACGACCTCACTGCCGTCCTTGCTGCCGTCCCTGCTGTCATCGGCGCGCTTGACGTAGGTGCTGTTGCGGACCTTGATCCGGCTCGGGTCCGTGGCCTCCAGCGCCCGCTCCTCGGCCCGGTCCATGCAGTGGCGCAGCCAGAGCGCCTGGAGGTGGGCGCAGGGCGCCTTCGTGCTGGCGGTCTGGCGCTTCCAGTAGGTGCAGGTGCAGCCGGGCTTTCGGGTGGCGCCGGCCCGGTTGAGCTCGAGCTTGGGGGTGAAGCGAGGCTCGCGCTCTTGGAAAGGGTGGCGCGGCTCGGTGACCAGACTGGGAGAGCCTTCGGCGTCGCCCTGGGGCGGGCCGACAAAGTCGACCTCGCCGGTGGGGCGCACCGTGATGTTCTTCTCGACCCGGCCGTCCTCCACCAGCCGCCAGGCCTTGCCCTCCTGGCCGCTGCGGAAGCGCAGCAGCTCGGAGTCGATACCGCCGGGGAGGAGCGGTCGGCGCCAGACCTCGTCGGTGGAGACCTCCGGCGACGCCTCACCCTCCTGGATGGCGCGCCGCAGGCAGGCCTCGACCGCGGCGAGCGCCAGCCCGGTGTCTTCGGCGAGCACCGCCGCCGTGGCGCGGCCCCGCGCCTGGAGGGCCTCGCCCACGGCCGCGAAGCCATCGGGGAGGGGCTTGTGGCGGGGCAGATGGATGTCCATCATCAGCCCCTTGGACCAGTTGGCGGCCCGAAAGCCCGGGGTGGCGAGGGTGAACGAGAAGTCGCCGCAGTCCAGCGACCAGAAGGTGGGCTGGGCCTCGCCAAGCACGCGCACCATGCCGGCCTCGACGTAGGGCAGCACCTTCTCCAGCTCCAGCGGCTCGCGGCGATCCCAGACGCCGATGATCTCGGACTGATCGCCCTGGTAGGTCGGGCCGGTGCAGGTGTAGCGCCACTCCCAGGGCTCCAGGGTGATCTCCGGCGGAGACCCCGGCACCAGGGCGAAGCGCATCGCGCGGTCGTCGCCCTTGGCCTCCCGGTTCAGGCGGAGGTGGCGGAGCACGTTGAAGATGTCGACCCGGGCCAGCGGCACCTCGCGCGCGGGCAGGGCAGCCGCGGCGAGCATCTGGAGGAGCTGGCGCTGCCAGGACAGCGGCAGGGGGAAGGCCTTCACCAGCTCGCCCCGGTGGCGGTCGTCCAGCGACTCGGACACCTCGGCGCCGATGCGCAGCCGCAGGGGGGCGCGGCCGTGGATGAGCGAGAGCGACTCCACGAGATCCAGGCCGGCCTCGACGTGGAGCGTGCCCGGGGTGATGGTGCCCTCGAAGAGGCCCTCGCGCAGCGTCAGCGCGGCGTAGACCCGCCCACGCTTGTCGAAGACCTCAAGGCGCACCCGGCCGGGCAGGAGCGTGACCACCGGATCCATCGCCAGCCACGCCTCGGGGTCGGACTCCTCGAGGAAGGCGTGGAAGCCCTGCCGGGACTGGATGGGGCTCAGGTTGGGGGCGGCCTGCTTCCAGGACTCGTAGCTCTCGCCCACGGCGGCCGCGACCTCGGGGGAGGAGGGGCTGTAGCCGAAGCCGCGCTCGACCGTGCGCAGGAGGGTCAAGAGGGCCTCGCGGACCGCGACCGGGTTGCGGATGATGAGGTCGGCGCCGGGGCCGGCGCGGCCCCGGTCGCCGACGAGCAGGAGGGTCTGCTCGCCGGCCTCGGTCGAGAGCGTGCTCAGGCCGCCGTAGGTGAGGCGACAGGGGGCGGGTCGACGGGGGATCATGGGGAGACCTCAGAGGCGAACTTCTCGCGCCGGGTGCGCTGGTGCAGCGAGCGGCGGCGCACATTCCAGGCGAGGCCGCGGAGGGGGGCGGATCGGGCGGTGTCCCGGCCGACGGCGGCCAGGAGCGACTCGGCCTCGGCCGTGCCCACGGCCGAGAGGGCGCGCAGCACCTTCTCGGCGGCCGCGTCGTCGCCGGCCGCGGCCAGCACCTCGCCGAGGCCGGCGACGTCGCCCAGCCGCGCCAGCTCGCGCAGCGCCAGCGGGGCGCCTCCGCGGGCTGACCGGCGCAGGGCCGCGAGGACCGGCGCGCCGCCGCCGCCTGCGAGCAGCGGGAGGCTGGCGGCGTCGTCCGAGGCGCCCTCGATGAGCGCGCCGCGCTGGTCGCTGCCGGACAGGGTGGCGGCCAGCATCGGCCGCAGCCCGCGCGCGCCCTCGGAGAAGAGCTGGACGAGCTGCGCGTCCGAGCGCCGCGGGCTGGCCTCCATCGCCAGCGCCGCCGTGCGCTGGAGCGCGGCCGGCGCGCCGGCCTCCAGGAGCGCCGCGCCCAGCTCGTCCTCGCCGGTCTGAAGCGAACCACAGAGGGCGACGAACGAGGTCCAGAGCGGCGCGAGGTAGGCCATGTGTTTGGCCTGGTCCCGGTGGCCGCGGTCGCGCAGATCCCGCGCCGCGGCCCAGGCCTCACGCAGCTGCCGGGTCTGGTCCACGAGGTAGGCGCGGCCGGCGTCGTCCATGTCCGACGCGCCCCGGTTCAGGATCGTCAGCGCCTCGGCGCGGGTGTGCGCGCTCTCCGCCTCGATGTCCTCGCGCAGCGCCTCCAGCGCCGCGGTGACCGGCGGGGTCTCTCGGGCGAGCAGTCCCTCTGAGAGCACCCGACAGCGGGCGGCGTCCCAGGCGCTGGAGCGCCCCTCGCGGAGCAGGGTAAAGAGCCGCCCCGGCTCGGCATCCCGGGCCAACATCGCGACCGCCGCGCTCGTCTTGCCGGTCTGCTTCGGGTTGCGGAAGAGGCCCTCCTGGGGCCGCAGATCGGCCTCGGGCAGCGCCACCTTCAGCTTGTCGAAGGCCGCCTCCAGCACGCTTCGATCCTTCCCCTCGAGCATCGTCAGCAGCGCCTCGATGGCGTCGGCACGCTGCGCCGCATCCGCTGAGCGGTTGTGGAGCTCGAGCAGCGCTGTCGCGGTGTCCAGCGCCACGGGTCGGCTGCGCGAGAGGGTGTGCCGGCTCAGGATCGCCAGCGCCGCGGGCGCCAGCGTCTCGTGGTCGCCGAAGAAGCCCAGGCCGCGGATCGACGCGCGCACGAAGCGCTCGTCGCGCCGGCGGGTGCCGTCGGCCAGGGCCTGGAAGAAGGCCCCCGCCAGCGGCGAGCGGCTCATCTGTCCCAGGGCCTCCAGCGCGGCCAGCTCGAGCTCCGGGGTCGCGGTCTTCTGGTCGTCGGGGAGCTGCTGGCCCTGCTCGTCGTAGCCCGCGATGTTCATCAGCGCGGCGACGGCCCGCAGGTCGGCTATCGCGCCCAGCGACCTCACCGCCCGCAGGCGCCAGGGCGCGTACTCCGCGTTGACCGCCACCCGGCGCAGCGTTGCGAAGACCCGGGCGTCCGAGCGATCCCCCGCCGCGGCCAGCGCCTCGGCGGCTGTGAACTGGTAGATGGAGACGGTCTTCTTGGGGCCGGACACCCCGAGCGCGGTCACCAGCGTCTCCGCGTTTGTCGCCGAGGCCCCGCGGTGGACCAGGCGCCAGGCGACGGCCGCCACCGCCCGCTGCTTGAGCCGCGCGCTCTTCTTGGTCACAGGCAGGCGCGCCCAGGGCGCCAGCGCGGCGTCGACCTCAGGCCCCCTGGCGGTCGTCGCCGCCTGCAGGATCGGGTAGCGATCGAGGGCGGCGTAGTGGGCGTTGGTGTAGAGCGCCTCCATCAGCCGGGCGATCAGCGCGTCGTCGAAGCGCTCGCGCTCCTCGGTCCGATCCTGCTCGCTCATCGCCTCCCAGACAGCGTCCCGGGGGATGGGCTCGTCGTGGCCGGAGAAGTGGAGCAGCGTCTGCAGCGCGAAGGCGTAATCCGGATCCTCGGCACCCTTGCCCACGAGGGCGAAGAGCTTGTCGAGCACCGGCGCGGAGGTGTCCTTCAGCGCGCGCAGGCCCGCGAAGATTGCGGGCCGGGCCACCACGCCGGTCTGATCCGTCTCGACGCGCTCCAGGAAGAGCAGGCCCGTACCCGGCGCGTCCAGCGCAACCAGAGCGTCGATGGCGGTCTTCTGCTCGGCGGGCACGGCGGAGGCCAGGAGCGCCTCCAGCAAGGGCCTGCACGCGGGCTCCTTCGCGCTGGCCGCCCGCACCGCCGCCCGGCGGGCGACCTCGGGGTAGGGGGAGTCGAAGCTCTGGCGCAGCAGCGCCATCATCGGGGCGTCGTCTTCGCCCGCCACCCGCCGGCGCTGCAGCTCGTCGACGAGCCGGTCCACCGCGAGCGCGCGGATCGCGGCGTTGGAGGAGTCCAGCGCCACCGCGACGATATCCGGGCGCCGCGCCGGCTGGTTCTCGTAGAGGGCGAGGAAGGCGTAGTGGGCCGCGCGGTCATCCCGACCGCGCAGCAGGGCCTCGACCCCGGCGCGGTCGCCGGTCAGCCAGAGCAGGCTCACCGCGATCTGCTGGAGCGCGTCTTCTTCGCTGTACACGCCGGCCTCGGCCAGATCCGAGATCGGGAGATCGAGGCCGCCCACCAGCGCGGCGGGATCATCCTCGCCGCGGAAGTGGGGCCACGCCTGGCGGGAGAGCCGGATCAGGTGGCCGTAGCCGTCCCGGCGCAGCTCGGGGATCCGGCCGCTCATGCACGTCTGGAGGATGGGCACGGCCCGCCGCGGATCGCCGGCGCGGCACATGGACACCATGCAGCGGAGCGCCTCGCGGCGGTGGGAGAGCTGGCCCGGCTGGCGCATCAGCCCGGTGTAGGAGCCATACGCCAGCGCGTGCGCCGTCTCGCGAGCCACCGCCATGCCGTCCAGCGAGAGGGGCTCGGGGGTGAACGAGAAGTCGCCCAGGTGGTTGTCCGCGCGCTGGCGCAGCCGGGTGATGAACTCCTGCTGCTTGAGCCCGTGGCGGCGCTGCTTGTAGAGCAGCGCGACAGCCCGGGCGCGCACGCGGGAGGCGGGGTGGGCGAAGAGCATGCCCAGGCGGCGCCAGTCCCCGCGGGGCACCCCCAGCTCCACCGGGTAGTCCCGTGCGTAGAACTCGTAGAGCAGCTTGGAGACGTCGTACCAGCCCGCGCCGAGATCGGCCTTGGCGAAGGGGTCGTCGGCGAAGGGATCCCACTGGCTCAGGAACTGCACCAGCCTGTCCAGCAGCGCCTCGCGATCCCAGCTGACCTCGAAGAGGCGGGCGGCGTTCAGGCGGGTGGTGCTGTCGGCCGAGGTGAGGCCCAGCGAGAGGAAGGAGATGTCGCCGCCGGTGATCGCCAGGCGCAGCATCCAGCAGAAGAGCGCCTCGGCGCAGAGCGCGGGCCGCTCCTTCATCATGCGCTGCATCAGCGCGCCCGCGGGCTCGCCCACGGCGATCAGCGCCTGGATGATGATGGTGTCGGTGGCCTTCTTGTCGTAGAGCCACTTGGCGCCCTCGTACTCGCCGGTGTGAGCCAGCGCGCGGGCGAGGTTGAGCTGGCACTGCGCGTCGCGCTCCCGCTGGAGCAGGGTGTGCAGCTCGGAGACCTTGGCCTTCGGGCAGACCCAGCCCAGCTCCAGCAGCGCCTTCTGCCGCATGGCGGGCTCGTTCCAGGCCGGCTTGTTCCCGCTGATCCCGCGGCGCTGGCCGCGAAGCGCGCGCTCGGCGACGAACTTCACGTCCTCGTAGAGGCGCTCGTCCTGGCCCTCGCCGGCGGCGTTCAGGGCCAGGATCTTGAGATCCCGCCAGCGGCGGTAGCGGCGGTCGTAGTTCTGGTAGCCCTCCCAGCGCCACTGCTTGGGCTTCTCGGCGCGCAGGATGCGGCTCAGGCGACCGCGGATGATGTCGACGCGGCCCATCCGGGCCAGCGCCTCGACGGCGAAGGTCTGCACGTCCTCGTAGCGGTGGTTCAGCAGCCCGATGTAGAAGCCCTCCGGCAGCTCGTGGGTGGCCAGCTCCTGGAGGGCCATCGCGCGGATGTAGTCGTCCTTGTTGTTCAGCGCGTCGCGCATCATGTCCGAGCGCCAGGCCCCGGTGGCCTGGGAGACGAGCCCGAAGGCCCGCCGCCGCAGCCGCTCGTTGAGCTTCATGGCCTCGGTGAGGAAGCGCTCCTCCTGGCCGCGGGTCCGGTGTCGCCTGAGCAGCTCGTCGAAGGCCGCCTGGGAGACCCCGATGTCGTTGTCGCCCAGCGCCTCACGCAGCAGCTCCTCGACCCAGGGGGCCTCGGAGCCCTCTCGCCGCAGCGCGTCCACCGCGCGGGCCGCGATCTGCCGGTTGCTGCTCCGGAACCCCTCCTCCAGAAACGCCCGCTCCTCGCCCCGGGCCTTCGCCCGGTGGTAGAGCTCGTTGAAGATCAACGGGAGGGTGTGCCGGTCCGCGCTCATGAGCGCCCCGCGCAGCAGGACCTCGACCCACGGCGCCTCCCGCCCTCGCAGCGATGTGATCACCATGCGGCGGATCTCGGGCACACCGTTCTGGAAGGCCTCGGTCAGCAGGCGCTGTTCGATGCCGGCGCCGCGGGCCCACTGACGCAGGCCGGGGGTGAACGCGGCGCGGGCGAGCCGGGCGTTTCGCTCGCGGGTGATGATCGCCTGGAGGAGGTCGTAGAGCGCGGGGGTGATGAGGTCGGGCTTGCGCCCCAGGATCTCCAGCGCGGCGAGCTTGGTGGCGAGGTCGCGCCCGCGCAGGGCCGCCTCCAGGTGTGCGCTGGCGAGGCCCTGGGCCTCGAGGTTGGCGATGGCCTGGGCCGAGAGCGCCAGCGTCCGGACCTCGCGGTCGCTGTCGGTCAGCCCGCTCAGGAGCAGCGGGCCCATCCAGGGCCCGGTGGCCGCGATGATCAGCCGGAAGGCCTTGCGGCAGATGTCCTGGTGGCCGCTGGTGAGCGCGCCCTCGAGGAAGAGCTGCTCGCCGGGCGAGCCCTGCACCCGCGGCCAGGCGTTGTCGAAGATCTCGTGGCGGTAGGCCCGGTCCTTGTCCTCCAGGCAAGTCACCAGCAGCTCGACCGCCCAGGCGGCGTCCATGTGGGGCATCAGATCCTTGACCGCCATGATCCGCACGTGCCGATTGGCGTTGCCGATGAGGTGCGTCAAGGTGTGCTGGCGCGCGCCGCCGATGAGGTTGTGGGTGTAGAAGGTCTTGTAGGCCTCGGCGGCGATGTGCTTGTCGTAGGTGGTGTCGTCGAGCGCCCGCTGGAGCAGCTCCACCGCCTCGCGGAGCTCGGGCGCGGGCTTCTTGGGGTTGGCGTAGGTCAGCGGCGAGCCAGGCGAGCCAGCGCCGCCGGACTGCTTCTTGAGCGAGGAGACCGCAGCCATGGCGCGCTTGAGCAGTCCACCTCCACGGGGGGGGGCGGCGGGCGCGGCGGGCGCGGCGGCGTGGCCGGGCAGCGTGCCGGCGCGCGCGTTGATGTGCCGCTGGAGGTAGGCCACGGCGGCCTTGCGCAGATCGGCGTGGGCGCCGTCCATGGCCTGGCGGATCGGACCGAGCAGGGCAGGATCCTCGTAGCGGATGGCGGGCGCGGGCGCGCCGGGGCCCGGCGGCGGGTCGTCGCTGGTGCTGGCGCTGGGGGCCGGCCCGTTCAGGAGCGCCTGCAGCTTCGCCTCGTCGAGCACCGGGATGCCCAGCGCCTGGGCCTTGGTCAGCTTGGAGCCGGCCTTCTCCCCGGCCACGAGGTAGTCCGTCTTGCTGGAGACCGAGCCGCTGATGGTCGCGCCCAGCGCCTGGAGCGCGGCGCCCGCCTGCTTGCGGGTCATGCTCGAGAGCGCGCCGGTGAGCACGATGGTCTTGCCCGCGACGTCGAGCGCGGGCGCTGGCGGCGGGGGAGGGGGCGCGGCCGGCGCGGTCGGCAGAATAAGCGTGGGCCGCCAGGTCGCGTCGAGCACGACGCCGTCGAACGCCGAGAGGCGAACGCTCGGGTCGTCGTCGCTCAGCATCAGGCTGCGCAGCTCCTGTCGCGCGAGGCTGTTGGGGAGCAGGTAGCGCAGCCCCCGGCAGGCCCGGCGGCGCAGGCGCGCGTCGCGCTCCCGACAGAGCAGGAGCAGCACCGGCAGCGCGCCGGTGTCGCCCAGCCGGGCGTGGGTGACGGTGGCCGTCGCCGAGATCTCGGGGCTCTGGCAGGCCGACATCTCGTTGAGCAGGGACTCGTCCGCGAAGTCCAGCGCCACCCCCGCGCCGCTGGGTTGGGCGTCGATCGCCGCCTGGCGGGCCTCGGTGGACGCGCCCGGCAGCTCCAGATCACAGAGCTGGCGGTGGAGCCCGACATCGTCCGAGCGCATCAGCTCCGCCAGCCGCGGGCGGCCCAGCAGCGAGACATAGAAGGCCCGATCGCGCATGGCCTCGTCGCTGTCTTCGCGCATCCGTCGGAGCACGACCTGGGACGGCAGGGTGTTGATCAGATCCCGCTCCTTGAGCCGCGCCACGGCCGCCCGCCGCACCTCGGGGTGGGTCGAGCGGATCCCCAGCAGCACACCGCTCACCCCGGGCACCGCCGGAGCCAGCTCGCCGCGGCCGGCGATCTGGCGGTAGGCCTCGGCGCCGACCTCGTAGCGGTCGTGGCCCAGGCAGCTCACCAGCAGCTCGAGCGCGGCGACGTCCCCGCCGCGGGCCCGGTCGCCGAGATCCCGCGCGGCGGCGCAGGCCACGCCGTCGTGGTCGTTCTTCAGGCCGAGGCGCATGGGCCGCAGCGTGCTGTCCGAGCCGCGCAAGCTCTTGTAGGCGGCCTCCCGGGTCTCGGTGTAGCGGCTCTTCAGCAGGCCCTCGAGCAGCACCGGGGCGCGGGGGTGATCCGCCGCGAGCAGCGCGCTCAGCGCCAGCTGGCGCAGGGAGAGCACCTCGTCGCGATCGGCGCGCTCGGCGAGGAAGGAGACGGCCTCGGTGTCTCCCCACGCGCTGACGAGCGCCAGCACGTGCTTGCGCACTGAGGTGTCCGACGACGCGCCCAGCCCGCTCAGGAAGTCCGCGCCGCCGGCGACAGTGGATCTCTTGGATCTTTCGGATCCCTCGCCGCTGATGCGACCGTTGTCCTTGAAGGCGTCGGGGTCCACCCCCTCGTCCGCGGAGGAGAAGTCCTGGAGGGGCAGCGCGCGCAGGCCCGCGCCGACGGCCACCACGAGGTGAGGCCGGGCCACCCAGAGGCCCTGGTCATCGCGGGCGGGCAGGTCCATGCAGAGCCCCGCGGTCGGGGCGCCGTCCAGCCGGGTGGTCGCCGGGCGGCGGCGGCTGTAGGTGCTCGTCCAGGTCTTGACGCTGCGATCCTCGCTCAGCGAGTGCAGGCGGCCGTGAGGACCCGGGACCAGCGCGTTGATGCGCTGGGCGTGAGAGTCGGCGGCCTCGCGCGGCATGGGGCGGCCCTCCTCGATGGGGGCCTGGAGCAGCCGCAGCTCCGCGCCAGCGGTGATCAGCTGGCGCAGTCCGTCGTCGTCCTTGATGAAGCACATCGCGGTGACCGACCGCTCGTGGGGGGCCTCCAGGATCTCGTCGTCCTCGTCCAGGAGGAAGCCCTCCTGGAAGGCGCCGTCCCGGGTGAAGAGCAGGCGCACGCCGCCGTCGGCCAGCCCCACCGCGAAGCGCTCGCCGCCCTCCTCGACGGCGATCGCGCTCACGCCCGAGGGGTAGTCGAAGCGCTGGGCGACCTCGCCGCCGGCGTCGAGCACGAGCACCGCCCCAGCCAGCCGCGCCAGCAGCCGGCTGCCCTCGAGCGCCGCGACGCCCAGCACGGCCTCTCCCAGATCGGCCACCTTCTGCGGCTCGCCCCCGGGCGAGAAGGCGTGCAGGCCCCCCGCCGCGTCGCCCACGATGACGCGCTCCCCAGCGACGGTGACGCAGCGGGCGTCGACGCCGGGCAGCAGGCCCGTGAGCGCGTCGGCGCTCGCCCCGGCGACGAGGAGCGCCTCCATGTCGATCCGGAAGGCGCCCAGGGGCTGGCCCTCGGGGTGGCGGCACACGGCGAAGAGGTGGTGGCCGCGGGCGGCCAGGTCGACGATCGCCCCGCGGAGCGGGAGGTAGATTGTGCTCATGCCAGATCACCGAGGGCGTTGAGATCGGGGTGGGCCGCGTGCAGGTGCGCCAGCGCGACCAGGCTGGCGTCCGACACCATCTGGCCGCGGACGGCGCGCAGCTCGGAGAGGATCGGGAGCACGAACTCGGCGAACGCGCGGTCGCGCACGGCGAGGTCACGGACGGCCCCGATGAGGGTTCGTTTGTTCCGCCAGGCGGCCTTGACGACGTAGCCCCGGGGGGGGAGCTTGGGGCTCTGGCGGATGGGGGGGAGCTGGAAGAGGGCCGAGCGGATGAAGTCCTGCAGGGCGTCGGTCCCGGTCAACTCGCGCCGGTCGGGCTCCCCCTGAGGGGGCGCGCCGCCGCCCAGGTACTTCCGGGTGCGCGACACATCGGCCGCGGCGACGCCCTCGGGGGGGGGCACGGGCAGCGCGACCACCCGCTGGGAGCGCGCGAGCGAGGCGCTCTGGGGCATCACGCTGCGCTCGTTGGGGCGCCAGTCGGGGGTGATCGGGAGGCTGCGGAACTGGCGCCAGATGACCTCAATGACCATCTCTCGCACCCGCCGGTCGCTGCTCTCCGAGAGCTGGAGGAGCTGCTCGGGCTGCCCGAAGCGCTGGGGGTGGCGGAGGATGATCTCCATCCCCAGATCCCGGATCTCCTTCCGGGCGTCGAAGCAGTAGGCGTAGAGCGCCTCGACCTCGAAGGTCTCGCCCGAGAGGTCGAGGCGACCCTCGGGGCGCCGGGGGCTGGTCATCGCGCCGATCAGGTAGCGGCGGATGTCGTGGAAGGCGTCGCGCAGGAGCGGCTTCAGGCGGGGAAAGCTCAGCGGCGTCGCCGCGGTCCACCCGGCCAGCTCCCAGTCCGCCAGCGCCATGGCGAAGGCGCGCACGGGCGCACGCTCGTCGACAGCCATGCGCTCGAAGTGCTCGAAGGTGATGGCCCCCGCCGGCAGCGCCAGCCCCGGCGACAGCGCCGGCAGGTTGGGATCCTCCCCGCGCATACCCGGGTGCCGGGCGAACAGGAAGCGCTTGTAGAAGTTGGCGATCCGGCCGCCGGCGTCGCGCTCGGCGAGCACCCGCTCCAGCGCCGCCCGCGCGCCCTGAGCGGCGGCGCCCTCGGCGTCGGGCTCGGCCGCGAGCTGCGCCAGCGGCATGTCCCGCAGGAAGAGCGCCCTCAGGAAGTCGGTGTCGGCGCCCTCGTTGTCCACGCGGGCCAGCGCCCACGGGTAGCCCAGCGCCGCGATGTCGGCGTCGTTCTTCAGCCAGCGTCGCGTCGCGGCCCCCACGGCGCCGATGTACTCGCGCTCCTCGTGCGCCTCGCGGCGCTCATCGCCCAGCGCCTCCCGCCACTCGCCGGCCGCCCAGTCGTCGCTGGTGGCGAGCAGCTTGACGAAGTCGAACGCGAGCTTGTCGAGGGAGACCCGGCCGCCGTCGACCCAGCCGATCAGCGCCCGGTGGCAGGGCTCGGAGGGGTGGACCAGCAGCATGCGGAGGAAGGGCGCGGGCAGGTCATCGAGATCGGAGCGTCCCCCCTCGTCCCGCCGCGCGATCGGGTAGAGCGAGCGCTGGAGGATGTCGTCGCGGGCCTCGGTGGAGCGGAGGATCTTCTTGTGGAAGGCCAGCCAGTCGTCGTCGGCGCGGAACTTCGTCTCGTCCTTCAGGAAGGAGAGCGCCACCTCGCGCACCGCGGCGTGCTTGCTGAGCAGGCGCTCGGCGTACCAGTCGGCGGTCAGGTCCACGCCCGAGAAGCCCCGGCGGATCGCCCGCAGGGCGAACGCGTGGGTGTAGGGATCCTCCAGCAGCTCGGTCCAGATCGTCAGGGTGAGCTGATCGGCGTAGGGGCTGGGGCTCCCGTCGTCCCCGAGGAGGAACTCACCGAGCTGACGGTAGGCCTCCTCGCGGCTGCGCATCAGCCAGAGCACCTTCGCCAGCGGCAGGTCCGCGGCCACGACGTCCCGGGCGCCCTTGATGTAGTCGAGGGCGTAGGCGCGGGCGAGCGCGGGCCAGGTCTCGTCGCGGCTGATGTCGGGGCGCCACCCTCGGAGCCACTGCTGCTCGCTTCGGGCGCTCCACTGCTCGTTGTTCTCGTTGTTCTCGTTGTTCTTGTTGTCGCCGCCGCGGTCGTCCTCGAAGTCGAGCAGCGCCAGCGCCGCGGCCTGGAGCCCGACCTCGTGGAAGCGGCCGATCTCGTAGCCGCAGATGGGCTCGACAAACCAGCGCACCGCCAGCCGCCGCGCCCGCCGGCTGGGGTTCCGAGCCAGGCGCAGGACCCACGCCGGATCGGCGAGCTTGATCTCTTCCCGGAAGCGGGTCTCCAGCACGTTGAAGGCGAACCGCAGGGCGGTGTCGTTCTGAGACAGCTCGACGACCCGCATCAGCGGCTCCACCGAGCGCGCCCAGAGCGCGACGTCCCCCATCAGCGCGGGCTCCAGCGAGATGCGCGCGCCCGCGGGGTAGCGCACCAGGAGCTCGGCGGCGACGAAGGGGAAGAGCTCGGGCTGGGCACGGGCCAGCCCCTCAAGGGCGCGCCGGGCGCGACGCATCAGGTAGGCCAGCGTGCGCGGACGCACATCGCGGGCGACACCCCGGCGCGCGGTCCAGGAGTACTCGGTCGTGGACACCGCCGGCTCGCTGTCGGGGTGGTAGGCGACCTGATGGAGCGCGCCGTCGACTTCGACCAGCGGCGCGTTGGCGGCGGGCCGGGCGGACCCGTGGTGTCTGCTCTCGGCGTCGAAGCGCGCCACCAGGGCGGCGAAGACCGTCCAGTCCCCCCGCTCGATGGCGCGCTTGAAGATGCGCTTGAGCGCCCGCCAGGGGCCCCACTTCAGCGGCACGGCGGCGATGATCTCCAGCAGCATCGCCCGGGAGTAGGCGCTGTTCTCTTCCCAGAGCGCCTCGATGAGGTGGTAGGTCGAGAGCCGGGGCGGGAGGTGGTCGATCGACGCCTCACCCTCCAGCTCGGTCCACGCCTCGTGGTGCACCGCGCCGATCACCTTCTGGCGCTTCATCCGCGAGTAGCCGGTCTGACCGGGCAGGGTCGGGTCGCGGGCCTGTACGCGCTCTCGGAAGTCGGTCCCGCCGACCTGGTTGATGAAGCGGAGGTAGTTGGGGCGGTGCTCCCGGGCGGCCTCCAGGAGCGCCTCGGGGGCGGGATCGAGGAGGACGAGCTTGACCAGGTATTCGGCCAGCCGGGGGTCGCGCCGGGCCATCGCCGCTCGCAGGCCCTCGGCGGAGAGGGTGCCGTTCTCGAAGAGGGGGCGATCTTCGGCGGTCAGCGAGTACAAGTCCAGCTCCTGGTGAGGGAGGTTGTCCGTAACAAGTACCCCCTCCCGAACATGTTGGCAGACTAGTTTCTGACCGCCCGTCGCGGATTCTTCTGCGGTTTTTTTAGCACCATGCTATTAAAACAGCACTATGGAATTCAGCAGACGCGAACGTCAGATCATGGACATCATCTACAGGCTCTCGGAAGCCACCGTGGCGAAGGTCCGTGAGGAGATGTCGGATCCTCCTTCCTACTCCACGGTCCGCGCCCTCATCAGCACGCTGGAGCGGAAGGGGCACCTGGAGCACACCTCCGCCGGCGCGAAGTATGTCTACCGCCCCACGGTGCCGCGGGCCGAGGCCAGCGAGAGCGCGCTGAAGCGTGTGGTCAGCAGCTTCTTTCAGGGCTCACCCGCCCAGGCGGCGGTCGCCCTGGTCAGCATGGGGGAGCTCGGCGAGCGGGAGCTGTCGGAGCTGGAAGCGGCGATTCAGCGCGCCAGGGAGGAGGGGCGATGAGCGTGCCCCTCGCGGACATCGCCCTCGGTGTGCTGGTGGATACGGGCTTGAAGGCCACGGTCGGGCTCGGGCTCGCCCTCGTGCTCGCCCGCGCTCTCAAGGCCTCCTCGGCCTCCGCCCGCCACGCGGTGCTCGCCTGCGGGCTGGCGACGGGCCCCTTGCTCCTCATACAGCGGGCCTCGCTCGCAGCCCCCGAGCTCGGCCTCTCGCTGCCCGGGCAGCTGAGCGCGGGCCTGTTCGCCCTGTGGGCGTTGGGCGCGCTGCTGGTCCTGCTGCCCTTCGGCCGGGGGCTGGCGGTGCTCACCGCTCTCGCGTCCAGAGGGCACCGGGAAGAGGGCCTGATCTGGAGCCCGGATCTGGAAGTTCCCGTGACCTTCGCGCGCACCATCCTGCTGCCTCAGGCGGCGCGGGAGTGGCCGGCCAGCGAGCAGCGGGCGGCCATCCTGCATGAGCGCGCCCACCTGCAGCGCGGGGACTGGTGGGTACACGCGCTGGCCTGGATCAGCTGCGCGCTGCTTTGGTTCCACCCGCTGGCGTGGTGGAGCCGCCGGCAGCTGATGCTTGAAGCCGAGCGCGCGGCCGACGACCGCGTAGTGCTCGCCGGGGTTCAGCCCAGCGCCTATGCGCAGCAGCTCCTGGGCCTGGTCGGCAGCCCGGGCGCCGGCCTCGGGATCGCTTCCTCGAACACCGCCGTGCGCGTTCACGCCATCCTCGGCGCTCCCAACCGCAGCCTCGTGCGTTGGCCCGCCCTCGCGCTGAGCTTCGCCCTCACCTGGACCCTCGCGGGCCCTGTCACCGCCTTCGCTGCCTGGACACCTCCGGATCAGCTTCACTGTGATCCCACTGGAGATTCACCATGAGCCTGCTCATCTTTCTCGCCTGCGCGACGCCCTCCATCGGGGTCGCCACCGCGACCACGATACCTGTAGAGGAGGAGTACGCATCCCCCGACCGCCACGGAACCCTCGCCGAGACCACGCAGACCCTCCAGCAGGTGCAGCGCGAGCTGGAGGGATTGTCCGCCGAGCGCCTGGTCGAGGCGCACGCCGCGGCCGCGGTGGCGATCCGCAACTGCCCCTACAACCGCAGCGCGGTCCAGGTACCGCTGGTGATGAGCCGCGTCCTGGCGCGGCACGATGCGCCCGAGCTGGAGGGGGTCAAGGCCTCGCTGGCGCTTCACCTCGAGGTGCTCGAGGCCTTGGAGGTCAGCGCCCTGGTCCTGCCCGTGGAGGGCGACTACCTGCGCGCGGACATGCCGGGCATCTTCACGGGCCCCCAGCTCGCCGCGCACGAGGATCCGGTCGCTGGCGCCATGCTGCTGGTGCTGCAGATCCAGGAGCTGGTGGACGCCTATCCGCCGGAGACCACGGCGCGCATCGACGCCGCCCTGGAGACCGTGAACGCGGTGACGCTGAACCACTGGGAGCTGAAGGGCCCGCTGCTCGTCTACCGCAACCAGCTGGAGTGGATCCTCGCCCAGGACACGCTCAAGCCAGAGGCGGCGGCGGATGTGCAGGCCACCCTGTCCCTGATCGCTGAGTTCGTTCAGCTCCGCTGCTGACTCAGCCCGGCTCGGCCGGTTCGGGGCGTCCGAGCCAGCGCCTGGGACGGCCGTCGTTGGTCGTCGCCGGGGAGTCCTCCACCAGCTCGAACCCCAGGACATCGACAAAGGAGGTGATCGCCGGATCGTAGTCGTCGACGATGAGAGCGATCAGTTCCAGGTGACTCATGATGGGTGAAAGCCTCGCACGGACAGCTCCGCCACGCCACGAGCTTCGGACGCGGAGCGGTCCAGCAGCGCCCGTCAACGCAGGTGCTCCACACCGACTCTCCAGGCGAGGGCCATGCTGGACCGGGCTGGACCTGATTCATCGCTCGGTAGAGACCTCACCCAGGCCCGGAAGCTGCTCGCGATGCGACCCACTGACGCTCTGTGGGAGTGGCTGGCCGACAGCGGGATACCGCTGTCCTCCGGGGCTCGTCACGCCACTGTGCGGATGATACGGGAGGGGCCGCCACGCACCGGAGCTGACCGATGGCCGAGTTTGCCTACCAGGAGCCCTTCCCCCTCGAGCGTGATGACACCGATTATCGACTGCTCACCAGCGACCACGTCCGCGTGGAGCGCTTCGGTGAGCGCGAGATGCTGGTGGTCGATCCCGAGGCGCTCACCCTGCTCGCCCGCCAGGCGATGCACGACATCTCCTTCTTCCTGCGGCCCAAGCACCAGGAGAAGGTGGCGAAGATTCTCCACGACCCCGAGGCCTCCGACAATGATCGCTTCGTGGCCCGCACGCTGCTGAAGAACTCGGTCATCGCCGCGTCAGGCCAGCTCCCCACCTGCCAGGACACCGGCACCGCCATCGTGGTGGCCAAGAAGGGCCAGGGGGTCTTCACCGGCATCGACGACGCCGAGGCGCTGTCCCGCGGCATCTGGGGCACCTACCAGGATGACAACCTGCGCTACTCACAGGTCGTGCCGCTGACCATGTACGAGGAGAAGAACTCGGGCAACAACCTGCCGGCGCAGATCGACGTCTACGCCACCCCGGGCGACAAGTACTCCTTCCTCTTCATGGCCAAGGGCGGCGGCTCGGCCAACAAGACCTACCTCTTCCAGGAGACCAAGGCGCTGCTGAACCCGAAGTCGCTGGTGGACTTCCTGGTCAAGAAGATGAACACCCTGGGCACGGCCGCCTGCCCGCCCTACCACGTCGCCTTCGTGGTGGGCGGCACCAGCGCCGAGGCCAACCTCAAGACGGTCAAGCTGCTGAGCGCGGGCTACTACGACGCGCTGCCGACCAGCGGCAACATGGGCGGCCGCGCCTTCCGGGATCTGGCGCTGGAGGAGGAGCTGCTCCAGGCGGCCTGGAAGAGCGGGGTGGGCGCGCAGTTCGGCGGCAAGTACTTCGCCCACGACGTGAAGGTGATTCGCCTGCCGCGACACGGCGCGTCCTGTCCGGTGGGCATGGGGGTCTCCTGCTCGGCGGATCGCAACATCAAGGCCCGCATCGACCGGGAGGGCGTCTGGCTGGAGCAGCTGGATCAGAACCCGGCCCGCTGGTTCGTGGGCCTGGATCCCGAGGCCACCACCGAAGAGAACGCGGTGCGTATCAACCTGAACCAGCCCATGGACGCCATCCGGGCGGAGCTGGCCCGGCACCCGGTGAAGACCCGGGTGCTGCTCTCGGGCACCATGGTCGTCGCCCGGGACATCGCCCACGCCCGGCTGCGGGAGCGGGTGGAGCGCGGTGAGGGCCTGCCGGACTACTTCAAGCACCACCCGGTCTACTACGCCGGCCCGGCCAAGACCCCGGAGGGGATGCCCTCGGGCTCCTTCGGGCCCACCACCGCGCAGCGCATGGATCCCTACGTGGACCAGTTCCAGAGCCACGGTGGATCGCTGGTGATGATCGCCAAGGGCAACCGCTCACAGGTGGTCACCGACGCCTGTCACAAGCACGGCGGGTTCTACCTGGGCAGCATCGGCGGGCCCGCCGCCATCCTGGCCAGCGAGAACATCCGCCGGGTCGAGGTGCTGGACTTCCCGGAGCTGGGCATGGAGGCCGTTTGGGAGATCGAGGTCGAAGACTTCCCCGCATTCATCCTGGTGGATGACAAGGGCAACGACTTCTTCAAGCAGCTGTAGGTGCGCTCAGGCGAGAGGCCCGCATAGGGGACGAGGAGGGCAGGGTGGTCTGCGTCACGGACGCCGACGCCTGCTCGCCGGAGTCCGCCGACTACAATCTCTGTCAACTTCAGGGCCTGCGGGGTGGCTTCAGGGGCATGGGACTCCTGAAGAACACGTCAAACGATGTGCTGTTTACGCCGGGTGTGCTCGCAGCCTGTTGGCTGGGCTGCCCCACCGCGAATCCGTACCGCTGCGGATCCTGTGGTCGCGCCCCTGAGTTGCCATCCTCCACCAGCCTGCACCGCACGGCGCGCCAACTGCGGATGCGTACCCGGGTCATGGCGTCGCGCCCCTGAGCCCCCACCTTTCACCAGCACGCGCCGCATGGCGCGCGCCAACTGCGAACCCGTACCGTTGAGGAACGCGACGTCCCAGCGTCTCACGGGAGAGGGTGTTGCGACGTCAGATGCCTCGCCGCAAGGCGTATCGGCTCGCCCTTCAGCGCTCCTTCGTCGCTGTCTCTGAAGTTCTCTCCCTGTCTCCTGGCCCCTTGCGGGGCG
>Ga0316204_10002819_pt1 | contig 37550 bp, 35 predicted proteins | sample 6monrhotite_MG_2_FD_205661 | JGI IMG/M metagenome (GOLD analysis project Ga0316204, IMG submission 205661) | Microbial mat bacterial communities from mineral coupon in-situ incubated in ocean water Damariscotta River, Maine, United States -... | ecosystem: Environmental > Aquatic > Marine >... | reverse complement strand
TTATCTGATATCATTCTTTTTTTGAATATCTCTATATTTATCCTATCATCGGTCATGTCGGTGCCATGTACGGTACCAATTTTCTCTAGCAACGTTCCGTCTATTCTATTTTTTCTGAACCAATTGAATAAAGCGTTCATACTATTTCTCCCATGCCGTCTTAACCCTAAGCTCAATCATTCAAAGCCTAATCGTGACTTGCCGGATGCAGGAGATTAATTCAACGGATAATCTCATCACTATGCTTCAGCGTGTGGATACACACTCGGTTTCAGTCATTGATGAACTTACGCCTTGTTTATGAAAAGTGAAATAATGCAATCAATGTTTTCAATCAGATATTGAAAGACAGAGTCAATAGTGTTCTTGAATGACCGCTTACAAATCGGAAACAACAACCTGTCTTCGACAACCATATAATCTTGAACGCCAACCTAAAACGACTAGATAGGCCAATAAAAACAGCCAAGTGTAGACCAGTATTAACGCAACTGCCTGAATTCCATAATGGCATAATGGCCTATTCGCGCAATCAACAAGTTGTATGACATTTGTCAATGCCATATAAATAATGGTTGCCAACGCCCAATACATTGATATTACAAATAACCTTAAAAATCTTGACGGGTATTTGAATCCATCTTCTTCAATTATTCTTTCCGATAGCGCTTCATGATGCGGCAGAGATTCACTCGATTTATTGACTACAATGGTACTTAGCAAATAATCATGAATAGCTTGATGTCGCTTTGTTATTAAAACCAGAACGAGCGACATCCAGCCCAGCATTATCTTCATAAAAAATCGAACAATTGCGACTACTATATTTATATTTTTATCTTCCTTTATTTTTCGAACTCTTAATTTAAGAAGATGATGCCCAATTGTTCCCCCAGTGAATGAAACCAAAAATGGTTCCAAAATAAACACCGGAGCGAAAAGAAACAAAGCTTTTACCCACGTTTCATTGGTGACTATCGCGCCTGATAAATAAACCGACCCAATCACGCCAAGTGGAAAAATGATGGAATCAATTAAAACCGCTTGCACTCTTCTTAAAAGTCGTGGATACGAATAAGTATTCAATTTAGTCCTTTTTCTAATATCGACCTATTATAAATATACGAAAACCCAATCTACGTGTTAGCCAAGAGGCCAGTTGTTGCACTGAACGGGTTTAACAATGTGCTACAAGTCGCTGTTGATAAAATCATATTTACCAACACCTTGAACGAGTAGATATTTAGCACGGAGATTGGTGCAATTTGCTACTCTATGTGTTTTTCCTGTTTCTATTGTGCATCGTTCCCCCGGCTTTAGGCGTATAACTTGGTCAGGGTTTCTAATATGGACTTCAATGTTGCCCTCCAAACAGAAGAAATTATCCGTCACTTCGGTATGGTAATGCCACGGTGCTTTAACATTGGCTGGCAGCTCAATAACACGCACTTTCGAGTTTTCGGTTTCAAGTACTATTTCTTCGTTATGCATAGTCACTTTTCTTAAGACTTATAGCGTCGTTAATAACCTGCGTTTTAAATTCCTGGGTTGTCTCGCGTAACAGGGTGTGAAACAACAGTCACACGATCGTCCACACTTTAAAATAACCTTGATATTAAACGATGTTATGTGTTGTTATCGCCACATTGGGTGTTCTGTTTTCTGCCATGAAACCTGATCCGACAACCTTAATTGCCACGCTGAAATATTGGGATACGATTGATACGGAAATTCTGACACTCTAAAATACGTTGTCATTGCAGCAACAGAATAATCGGCCAGCGATAGCGTTTGACCAGTCAGCCATTTTCTATCCAATAAGGCATTTTCCAAATAAGCTAATTGATGAGTAACTTGCTGGCTTCCCCATTGAGGCTGGCTCTGCGGCGCAGGTATTAATTCGGGTAACAATTGGTGACCCACACCATCCGCCAATAGACTTGTTAACAGTGGTTGCCGTTGACTGCTTTCCCAAAACAACCATTGATTAACGTCTGCTCGTTGTTCGGCCGTACTTCCATATAACGCCAGATCACCATATTTCTCTGCAAGATAAATTAGAATTGCATTTGATTCACGCAACGTGACATGGCCGTCCGTTAATGACGGAATTTGACCCAGAGGATTAATCGCCAGATAGTCACTGTTTTGACCCTTGCCAGAGTACACATTAACCGCTTAAATTACCACATCGATATTTAGCTCACAACAAACCGCTTGTACTTTCCTACCATTAGCTGATAACAGCGAAGAATATATTTTCAAATCATTCATCTGGCACAACCTAATTTTTCGTAGAAAACACCATCGGGATAGGCCTGCACTATTGCTTCCAGTAGTCACATCTTAACTTGCGCAGCCCCCATTTCTCCACTTCCTTTAGGATTCCACCGTTGACCGCTACAAAGGGACATCAACCGCTTGATGAATATTTAGTTTGTTACCATTTAGCGCTTCATCCATTAGGAAGGCGCTATGCCATGTATAGCACGCTTGTCGTAGCTGAATCATTCCGTACACCGAAAGGCATAAACTACCCCTGAATAAAAGGTGTATAAATTGATTAAGAAGCGACCAGGTTAGTCGGCAGGTACCCCATCACAGGGAGCAGTTGGAATATGGGCTCCCACGCAGACGCATGTGAATCATCTATGGCCAAGTGGGAAAAAATCGAAATGCGTTTATCTAAACAGGGCGATGGAATGGGGATTCGTGATCAAGCCATATTAGCGTTAGACCGCGCTAAACCAGGTTTCGCAGATGAACCTGCATCAACCCAATGGGTACTGGCTGCCTCAGCTATGGTTGGCATTACTAACTGTATTTATTTTGAGCAATCAGCCGTCTTCAGGATTTGGCTTAGGTCACGGGTCAACGCCAAGGCTAACGGTTTTCTGACTCGACAATAACCGCCGGCATGGGTGCTTTGGGAAAAAAACCCACTAGCAATGCCTCGCAGAGCCACCTGATTGACAATTGTCTGACCAGAACGGCTGGCCCCGCTCATTACTGGGAGAAGAAACAACAAAAGTAAGGTTTCCGTGGGTGGGTAGAAATGCTCCCGGTTTACTGGCAACCGTGCCTCGACTTTTTCCAGCAATGAATCACCGGTAAGCAAATTGAAGGAACCATATTCATTGAAAGAGCCAGAGCATTGAAAGAACCAGAGCGATGGTCCGTTTCACTGCACACGTCAATGCGGTTATGTTGATGTTTTATGGAAGTATGAGTAAGATCGATTCCTTTCTGTAGCCCGCCTGGAATCATGTGGATCCAGCGATCCGCAGCCTACCATAGCGCCGGTCTTTTAGTAAACGGGTCATCCGAAAAAGGTTGAAGCCTAACTCACGTAACTTTTTATAACATTTTTCCGGTGCCATTTTTCCCTTTCAATAAGTTGCTTTCCAACATTTCCAGCGATTTTTCTGATTCACGTAAAAGAATGCAGACACGCACTCTTATATGATAGTTGTAGCTATGCTAAAGTAACGACTTTGAACATCGTATTGGACTTGCGAGACGACGCCTTCATCTCGAATGTACAGGTGACGTAAACTGCAGGTGTAACATAGCGACCACGTAAGCAGGATAATGAAAATAATAATCGCAGCAGTTCTTATGTTTTTATTCTGGTTTGTACTTTCCGGCCACACCGAATTGTGGTTGCTGCTGTTGGGCATCGCGTCGGCAGGGCTAACGATTTTCCTCTCCGCTCGCATGAATTTTATGGATCATGAAGGTCATCCCTTCCATATTAGCATGCGCTTACTACACTATTTTTTGTATCTTGGCAAGGAAATCGTAATCGCGAATCTGGATGTCGTAAAAAGAATACTCTCACCGGGTCGCAGCATCAGTCCACAGATCATTCAGGTTCCTCACAATAAAAAAACGGATCTCGGTAAGGTGATATATGCCAATTCCATTACCCTGACGCCAGGGACAGTCACAATAGAATTGACGGAAAACGAAATCAAGGTCCATGCATTAAGCAAAGATGGCGTAGACGAGCTGCAGAGTGGCCGCATGTCGACTAAGGTCCCAGACGACGAGGCGCAGTCATCCTGATGTATGCGATGGCCATCATTGCTATTTTGATCACGGTTGCGCTGGCATTGGCGCGGGCCTTATTGGGCCCAACTGTCTATGATCGCATTGCAGCAGTGAATATGGTGGGCACCAAAACGGTATTGCTGATCGCCGTGCTTGCGTTTTTGACTGGCAGACATGATTTTCTCGATATCGCACTGGTTTACGCGCTGATCAACTTTATTGGCGTAGTGGCCGTATTGAAGCTCGTGGAACAAGGTAACTTTTACACGGCCGGTGAATCAACGGAAGGGGAAAAAAAGAAATGATTCTGGAAACCTTAAGCTGGGTTTGCCTGCTGCTAGGTGCCGTGCTTGGTATTGTCGGCGGTATCGGCATGCATCGGTTTCCGGATTTTTATACCCGATTACACGCTGCCGGTACCACCGACACGTTGTGTGCTGCTTTGTTTCTGCTGGGGCTTGGTTTTCAGGCAGGGTTGTCACTAGCCGCTGTAAAATTAGGCCTGATATTCATGTTTATATTTGTCACCAGTCCCACTGCATCCCATTCGCTCGCGAATGCGGCCATGCACGGTGGACTGCAGCCAAAATTTATTAAGTAATGATAGAAACGATTGTTGATCTTACACACCTAACGTTTCTTACCATTACGGCGTTAGCGATTGCACGGATGCGAAACCTCTTCGCAGTGGTAATGCTATTCAGTGTTTTCAGTCTGATTTCAGCGGGTTTGTTTGTTGTCATGGACGCTGCTGATGTCGCGTTTACAGAAGCTGCCGTTGGGGCGGGCATATCCACCGTACTCATGTTGGCTACATTGGCGTTGACCTATTCACAAAAAGAAAAAAAGGATGAACACCGAAGCGGACACAAGCCCTGGTTACCTTTAATCGTTGTTTTTATCACAGGTGTGATGTTGATCTACGGGACATCCGATATTCCGGATTTTGGCGATCCTGATGCGCCAGCTCAAACACATGTGGCACCTTATTACCTGGAAAATAGTTTATCGGATACCGGCGTTCCAAACGTCGTAACCGCAGTCTTGGCCAGTTATCGTAGTTTTGACACGTTGGGGGAAGTAACGGTTATTTTTACCGCTGCAATCGCTGTATTATTGTTAATTGGCGGGCGTCGTAAAACAACAACAAAGAATAACGACGGGGACAGGCATGAAACATAATCTCATCCTGACAATTGTTGCTAAATTTCTTATACCGTTGATTTTTCTGTTTGCGCTTTATGTACAATTTCATGGCGACTTCGGCCCTGGTGGTGGATTTCAGGCCGGGGTGATCTTCAGTGCTGGATTAATTCTTTATGCACTGGTATTTGGGGTAGAGACGGCAAAAAAGATTATTCCGCCATTCGTGTTGCGTTTACTCGCTAGCCTTGGTGTATTGATTTATGCCGGAACCGGTATAGCGGGGTTGATGCTGGGGGGAAAATACCTTGAATTTAATGTTTTGGCATCGACGCGTGTTGCCGGCCAGCATTTGGGTATTGTTGTGGTGGAACTGGGTGTGGGCATGACCGTAATGTCCGCCATGCTACTGATCTTTTTTGCCTTTGCCGAGCGCGGTCAACCTCAATAATAGCAAAAACAATATGGAACTCATTCTCGGGCATTATAATTACTGGCTGGTCATTGTGATCATGATGACAGGATTTTACACGGTTATCAGCCACGGAAATTTAATTAAGAAAATTGTTGGACTTAACATTTTCCAGGTATCGGTCTTTTTACTGTACATCAGTATCGGCAATGTAAAAGACGGGGCGGCGCCGATACTAGAAGAAAACATCTCAGTTTATTCCAACCCGCTACCCCATGTGCTGATTCTTACCGCGATTGTCGTGGGTGTGGCAACGACAGCATTGGGGCTGGCCCTGGTCGTGCGCATCAAAGAAGCATACGGCACCATCGAAGAAGATGAAATTCATAACCAGGACCGGTCGTTGTGATCGAATCTCATTTAAGTTTACTCATTGTCGTTTTACCTTTAATCACGGCGCCATTGGTTGCGGTGTTTTCCCGTGGGCGTTTAGCCTGGGCACTCTGTACGCTGGTATGCTGGGTTGTGTTTGTGTTTGCCGGTTGGCAATTGAACAATGTTCTTTCGGGCGGCGTGATTAGTTACGCAATGGGTGGCTGGGCGCCACCATGGGGCATTGAGTATCGTATTGATATCGCCAATGCTTTGGTTGCCTTAATTGTATCCGGCATAGCGGCAATAACATTACCCTATGCCTTACACAGTGTCATTAGTGAAATACCTGAAAAACAACATTCCCTGTTTTATGCGGCGTTCATGCTGTGCTTGACAGGTTTGTTAGGTATTGCACTCACCGGTGATATTTTCAACTTATTCGTATTCCTGGAGATCTCTTCTCTTTCGTCTTATGCCTTAATTAGTCTCGGGAAAAAGCGCCAGGCGCTTACCGCAGCGTATCAGTACCTGATTATGGGCACTATCGGCGCGACGTTCTTTTTAATTGGCATTGGATTGTTATATGCCATGACGGGCACCCTGAATATGGCAGACTTGTCGCAACGGCTTCCTGCGTTATTTGAGCACCGTACCATTCATACCGCATTTGCTTTCATCATGGTGGGTTTTGCGCTTAAATTAGCGCTGTTTCCGTTACATCTTTGGTTGCCCAACGCTTATACTTACGCCCCTACCGTGGTTACCGTGTTTCTCGCGGCGACCGCGACCAAAGTGGCGGTTTATGTGATGCTGCGCATAATTTTTAGTGTCTTTAATTTTTCCATGATAGCAGATACCCCCACGGATGAATTGTTACTGCTACTTTGTGTAATAGGTATTCTGGTAATGTCAATTTATGCCATCTATCAAAAAGACAGCAAACGTTTGCTGGCCTATTCCAGTGTGGCGCAAATAGGCTATATGATGCTGGGTATTGCTTTCGGTACCATGCTCGGCTTAACGGCAACATTGGTGCATATGTTTAATCATGCCCTGATGAAAGGGGCCTTGTTTATGGCAATTGGCGCCCTGGTTTACCGTGTCGGTTCCAGTCGGCTGGAAAACTTTGCCGGACTGGGCAAACAGATGCCATGGACGTTTGCCGCTATTGTCATAGGAGGCCTGAGTTTAATCGGCGTGCCGGGTACGGCCGGATTTATTAGTAAGTGGTACCTGGTCCTGGCCGCCATTGAAAAACAAAACTGGTTTGTTGTTGCGGTTATATTACTGGGCTCCTTGTTGGCGGTAATCTATGTGTGGAAGCTGGTAGAAGTCTTGTATTTCAAGCGTGCAAATGAACAGGACCAATCAATACCCCAAGCAGCGCTGGTAAAAGAAGCGCCGCTCATGTTGTTGATACCCACGTGGATACTGGTATTGGCTAATATTTATTTTGGCTTTAGTACTGATTTAACCGTTGGTGTGGCAGAACGCGCGGTGGATATGCTGCTTCCAGGGACCAAGGAATGAGCATGGAAAGTGAATGGCTCATCATACTTTCCATATTGCTGCCGCTCATCGCATCAGTACTGATTGTATTTAGCGATAAGCATCCCAACTTGCGTGAATCAATCACCCTGGTGACGGCATCCCTTGTTGCCATACTGGTTTGCACGCTGGCGTTTCGTTTACAGGCCGGCGAAATCCCTAAAATGGAATTATTGGACATTGCACCCGGTATTTCGCTTAGTTTATATATCGAACCGTTGGGGATGCTGTTCGCACTGGTGGCCGGCACCTTATGGTTAGTGACGTCAATTTACGCCATTGGCTATATGCGCGGTCATCATGAAAAAAATCAAACCCGCTTTTATGCGGCATTTGCCATCGCCATTAGCAGCACGCTGGCGGCGGCCTTTGCCGGCAACATGTTTACTTTGTTTCTATGTTACGAAATACTGACCATCTCAACCTACCCGCTGGTGACGCATGCGGGCACGCCGGAAGCAAAGCGCAGCGGACGCATCTATTTAGGCATTCTATTAGGCACCTCCATCGGCTTTCAACTGCTGGCCATTTTAATTACCTGGTCGGTGGCCGGTACGCTCGATTTCACGCATGGCGGAATATTAGCCGGCAAGCTGGACCCTGCTTATGCAGGGATTTTGTATGCGCTGTTTGTTTTTGGAGTTGGTAAAGCGGCGATAATGCCCTTTCACAAGTGGTTGCCTGCCGCCATGGTTGCACCAACCCCCGTGAGCGCGTTGCTACATGCGGTTGCGGTGGTGAAGGCTGGCGTATTCACCATTTTGAAAGTAACAATTTATATTTTCGGTAGCGACTTTATTTTACAGGCAGGCGCCAGCGACTGGTTAATCTGGTTTGCTGCTGTGACCATTTTGTTGGCCTCGCTAATTGCCATGACCAAGGACAACCTGAAGGCAAGGCTGGCGTACTCAACGGTTAGTCAGCTTAGTTATATCGTCCTCGGAGCATTAATTGCCACCGAAATCAGCATCCAGGGAGCATCGATGCATATTGCCATGCATGCGTTTGCCAAGATTACGCTGTTTTTTGCTGCGGGTGCCATATTGGTTGCGGCGCACAAAACAGACATAAGTCAGATGCACGGACTGGGCAGGGCCATGCCCATTACCTTTACCGCTTTTACCGTTGCCAGCCTGAGCATCATCGGCTTACCGCCGTTTGGTGGCATGTGGAGCAAATGGTATTTAGCCCAGGGCGTGGTACAAACAGAGCAATGGATATTGCTTGCTGTGCTAATGATCAGCTCACTATTGAATATATTTTATTTGCTACCCATTGCCATCCGTGGATTTTTCGCTAAACCGCACACTGGCGAGCAGTATACTGAAATAAAAGAGGCGCCTAAACCCATGCTGATTGCGTTAAGCGTAACAGCACTGGCCAGTATTGCGTTGTTTTTCTATCCTGATCCTTTTTACAACCTCGCGGCAAGCGCCGCCAAAGGACATTGATATGTCAAACATTCAGAAAGACGAGAAAACCTATTTGTTTGATAACCCCCGTAACGTTTCACGCTTATTGTTGGGGTTTTATGTTATTTGCGGTGTATTGTTTTTAGCAGATTTTGTTGCCCATCGCCACACCACCCATCCCTGGGAAGGAATTACCGGCTTCTATGCCTTCTATGGGTTTGTTGCCTGCGTGGTATTGGTATTGATCGCAAAAGAGATGCGCAAGGTATTTATGCGCAAGGAAGACTATTACGATGTGGATGAGTGATCTCCCGCCATTTATTCCCTTTTATATTGCCGCGTTACTGGTATTGGTTACGCGGGGTTGGACTCGCAATATTGTGCTATTGGCGACGCCGATACTGGGCGGTTTGCATTTATGGTTTGGGGTACAGCCTTACGTGCCAATGGTGGCCACCGATGCACTGGTCAGTGCCAAGGAATTATCGTTTCAACTGACGATGCTTGGTTATCAACTGGAGTTCATGCGCGTTGACAAACTCAGCCTGTTGTTTGGCTACCTGTTCCACATTGCCAGTATTATCGCCATTATTTATGCTTTGCATGTGCGGGATACTACCCAGCATGTCGCAGCACTACTGTATGCCGGCAGTGCGTTGGGTGCCGTTTTTGCCGGTGATTTAATTACCCTGTTTATTTTCTGGGAAGGCCTGGCACTGAGTTCGGTCTTCCTGATCTGGGCGCGCCGGTCCGAACGCGCTATCCGCGCGGGAATCCGCTACTTAATACTTCAAGTCATGTCAGGCGTATTACTCTTAGCGGGCGCTTTGATTCATTTTCATCAAACCGGTTCACTGGCCTTTGACTTTATCGGCATTGAAAGTACCGCGGGGTGGCTCATACTGTTGGCGTTTGGTATCAAGGCCGCATTCCCGTTTTTGCATACCTGGTTGACCGACGCCTATCCGGAATCAACACCAACGGGTACGGTGTTTTTATCCGCTTTTACGACGAAGGTTGCTGTTTATGCCCTGGCGCGCGGTTTTCCGGGTACCGAACTATTAGTCTATATAGGTGCCGCAATGACCTGCTTTCCGATTTTCTACGCCGTGATTGAAAACGATCTACGCCGCGTGCTGGCGTACAGCATGATCAATCAGGTGGGTTTTATGGTTTGCGGTATTGGCATCGGCACCGCACTGGCATTAAACGGCGCCGTAGCGCATGCCTTTAACGATGTCATCTTTAAAGGGCTGTTATTCATGACCATGGGTGCAGTGTTATATCGTGTAGGAAATATCAATGGCTCGGATTTGGGTGGGCTGTATAAAACCATGCCCAAGACGGCAATTCTTTGTATCGTCGGGGCGTCGTCCATTTCCGCTGTCCCCCTGTTCAGTGGATTTGTCAGCAAGTCCATGGTGATGAGCGCCATGTTAATTGAGGGTTACGACTACTTGTGGCTAATGTTGCTGTTTGCGTCGGCGGGTGTTTTCCATCATGCGGGAATAAAAATCCCTTACTTTGCATTTTTTCATCACGATTCGGGGATTCGTACCCAGGAAGCACCGAACAACATGCTCGTCGCCATGACAATTGCGGCTATCTTATGCATCTTTATCGGCACGCAGCCACAATACCTGTATGCGTTATTACCCTGGCATGTGGAGTATTGGCCATATGATATTACCCATGTGTTGGCACAATTACAGTTGCTGTTCTTTTCTGCGCTGGCATTTGTCTGGTTAAACAAGAAGGGTTTATACCCGCCCGAGTTGCGTTCGGTAAATATCGAAGTTGAATGGCTGTATCGAAAATTGTTGCCGGCAATGGGGCAAACCAGTGTCAACAGGCTGCAAAGGTTAAATCAACAGATAGCGGCGTATACGTTAACCATCTGGCAAAGCGTTAAATTGGCGTTTCAATCCAGCCGCGTGTCGCAATACCACCTCGCCAGTAGCTGGCCAACGGGAAGCATGGTGTTATGGATTGGCGTAATACTGGGTGGATACTTGTTGATGGATGTGTATTTCTAAACCTTGTCAATCGTTCAATGACTTAATTGTTCAATGCTTGGTTTCAGACACCATTTCGCCTGTGTCTTTACAACACAAAGGCTGCTAATTACTTTGGATAAAATAAATTCTATACATAAAGATTGTTACTCTTAGAATGAACGATAATTAATTTTAACCTCTATTTTTACGATTTAAGTTGATGCAGGTCAGCATCAGAAGTTTGAAAAGCATATCATCCATCATGTGATGTGATTTAACGATAGTCGAGATGGTTTATTCAGTGTCTTATGTCCCGGGGCGAGGTCGGGTTGATATAATGCCTGGACAACACCCACCTGCCGATCTAGGTGCACTTATTGATGGAATTTTTGTTCCATCGTCATAGGCGCGGTAATTCACATGGAATCGAAGCCCCCTACTCCCCTTCGACCTCTTCGATTTCTCTCGCATTAATTTTAACTTTCGAACCAATGCTTCCCAATCGTTGTTGTAGTTTTTCCGCAGCGGGCCTGCTTTCAAATACTGCTACGACACTATTTTTGCGTTGTACCATGTTGGCGATTTCTCTCAGTCCCTTTTGGGTGGCATATCGAATCTCACGCACCAATCGAATCATTTCCTGACCTGGATCCACAAGGATCAGATCGAACAGTTCTGCCTTAGGCGCCACGACGGTACTGGCCAACAAAAAGTCATTTCGATCTTTATCGTCTATATGGCCCCATCGCAAGATTTTATCTTTTACATTTTCCAACTGCTGTTGCAGAACTTCGTTATTATCCTTATCACAATATTGTTGTAGCCTGTCGATGATAGTAAGGGCATGGTCATTGTCGCGACTAGAGCATGCTTGCATTAGCTCATCACTCAGCTGTACTATGGTTGCGCTTTTAACGGCGCTTGTTATCTTTTTGTTGGCACCAGATGTTTCGGTGTCACCTTGTGTATACGTTAAGGCAAGTACAACTTCCTGGTTATGCGTGGATTGTTCGCCGAAATAAAAGGTATCGTATTGGAGTCCAATCCGTATTAACTTTTTGGCACCAAGATCAGCCTTGCCAGCTTCGAGTTTCAGTAATGTCTCGTGAAATCGATTATCCCCGATGTTTCCAAGGCGAAATTCGATATTGTCAGCAGCGCTATTGAGGTTGGATAAGTCGTACATCGAACGTTCCGGACTTGTTTTAAACGCCTGCATAAGCTGAATACCTTCATCGAAAGCCAGGCTCAGCATTACATTGGTGGCAATGATCCGGTCAATACGATCAATGATGTCATAAAATATCTCAGTTATTCTATTTTCTTCGCTGTCGCCAAAAACAGCGCCGTTGGACGGCGATACCAGACGAAGCAGTTGATTCGCATTGTAGGAGTCCCCAATACCAACAGCAAATAACTGAACCCCGGCGTCACTGGCGATAATTGCTTCTTTTTGCGCATCTTCTGTGGAGTCTGGCTTACCGTCTGAAAGTATCACCATGATATTGGCATTAGCATCACTCTCTGAAAACACGCTCATGGCGTGACTAATACCAGCAGCCATATTGGTTGAGCCCCCCAAATGGGACGAAAGTTGGTTAATTTGTGTTTTTATGGAATCCTTTTCAGCATCTGCTGGCACCGCATCTCTGATGACAATATGACTAACGTCATTAAATGCAATGAGTGATAACCTGTGCCGTTCATGCAATACACCAACGATCATTTTGGCGGTATTTAAAGCTAGATTAAACTTTGTGCCTATCATGGAAGAACTGCAATCAATAACCAGGCAGATGCCAGCAGATGACGCCAGCTCACCTTCATCGCTGGTTGCAATATTGGATGCAATATTGACGTGACAGTTTAATTCCAATGCAGGCAAGTCAGCCGGAAAATTGTTTCGATCCAGACTCGCCGATAATTTCAGTATGTGATCAGTCATGGGGCAGCATTCACCATTAATTGTTGCCTGTTAACATTACCGAACTTCCGGCGAACCAAGCGCACACAACACCTCTATTCAAGAACGGCAAATGCCGCTTCCAGCACATCAATTAATGTGTCTATTTGTTCACTGCTATGGCTGGTGGTGATATTAATGCGCAACAAAGACTCTCCCTCAGGCGTATTGGGATAGCATAAACCACTGACGAGAATATTATTGTCAAATAAATATTCAACCATTTTTTGGGCATTCAAAGTGCTACCCACCTTAATACTTACCCATGGAGAATCATTACTTTTCAGCTTCCAGCCTTTGTTCCGAATGGCTTCTTTTATATAGTTGGAATTTTCATGATACCCGCGTAAAACGGCGTCATCTGCTTGCAGGATTTCAATAACGTTAATAACAATCGCGGCATTTACCGGTGATAGCGGCTCAGCCAGAAGGTATGGTCTAGAAGTATGCCGTAACCACTTAATCAATTCACTGTCGCCAGCGATAAATCCGCCACTGACGTTTCCCAGGGCATAAGCAAACGTGCCAGTGATTAGCTCTGCCTTTTTATCCAGTTGCAAATGGTTAAAAATTCCTTTGCCGTGATCGCCTAAAATACCTACTCCATTACTGTCATCGACCAGGGTGATTGCATCATAATGCGTCGCAAGCTCGTTGATGCGCCTTATTCCGGCCAGATAGCCATCCGAATTAAACAGGCTCTCTGTTACAATAAGTCTAAAACGAGCGTTTTGAGAACATTTCAATAGATACTCTAAATCATCATAATCCTGGTATCGAAAATTAATAACATTAGCCTGGGATAAACGCGCCCCATCATATAATCCCGGGTTACACATTTCATCAATAAAAACGGTGTCTCGCTTGTTGGTCAAGGGCTCAATAACGCCGATGTTTGCCAAGTAGTGTGATGGATACACCATGCAATCATCAACCTCCAGAAAGCCGGAAAGCGTTTCCTCGAGTTGTTGAATAATATCAAGCGTACCAATCGACATACGGCACGACGTGGTTCCAGCACCATATCGGTCCAGGGCGTCCTTAGCGGTATCACGAATATCAGCATTAGCGCTCCAGCCCAATAAGTCGTTACTCATAAAGTTTAGGTAGCTTTCCTCGCCGTTTAGGGACACTTCCATGTTATCGGTTTGCACAACGGCTTTTTCAGTCCTAAGCAGGCCGGCAGCATCCATGTTCTGCATTTCTCGCGATAATATTTTTTTGATTTTTAATGCCATGATTCGTTTCGACGCGCTAATCGTTTTTAGATGTACCAATAAACTTTTATTTTGATGTACCAATAAACCATAGTGAAGCACTCATGCAATACTGCCAGGACAGGCTCTTCGAATTGGTATAATCCAGACAGAACTGATCCAGACCTGTCGCAAGACACGGGAGATCGTCTTTTTCACAGTCTGACCATGGGGTAAGCGAAAATTGCGTAACCAATTTTCCATATTTCTGTTGCAAGCGGTTGGTCAGTGCAGCGCGAACATCACCGCTGCTATTGCGCGTCACGCGATACCTTTCCGAGCGATTTATAAATACGTTTTCGCTCAACTTGTTCACGATGACGATATCCGAATACAGTTCACAATGATCGCTTGACCTGGCGCTACGCGTCGCACTGCAGTTCTTTTTGGCAAAACTGAGCAGGCATTCGACTTTTAAGTCGGACAAAGCAGATCGACAATTATTCCTTTCAACAGCATTTATATAACGGTAAGTATTCATTATATGTTGCAGTTTTGTTTGACGAAATGCCTGCAACACCGTTTCAATATAAGCGACCCGGTTTTCATCCAAATACGGCTGCGCCGCGCCACTGCCAAAACTAACGGTCACGAGCGACAACGTCATGGACAGACTTATAAACAGCTTTATGTATAGCGACAATCTCTTCATAACCGGCCATGGCGCTCTTGATATTTTTCACGAAATTTATTGACGTAATTTTGCAAATGAACGTGGTAGGGATAAACTACCAGCAAGTCGTCTCTTTCCAGTACCCAGTTATTTCCAAGAAAAATATCAACATTCCTTAATATGTCCAGTCGGGTGAACAAATAGCTAGGCGCTTGCAGGAATTTTTCGTTATCAGCTGCTTCGCTGCTAACACCTTCTATTATCACATCAGAGCGACTCGTTAGTTGTGAATAATGAAATCGGTCTTCCAACACCTTTGAGAATTGGTTGTACATTGATATTTGCGATTCACCGTTATTTTCCAGTAAGGGAAAATATCGCGTCGTCACGGTGAATTCCGTATCACGGAATTTAAAATTGCTGACGTTACTTTTTTGGGTGGGGGTGTTGGCTGTCATCGTGTTGGCTGTCATAAAGCACTGAAAGCTGACAAGCTCGTTTTTTTTTCGAATCTGTTGTTTGCCTTTCGCAATTTTACTTTTAACATCGATTTGCCCTTTGCTTATCAGATTCGTTTCGCCCGACGCCAGACCCGCTACATTATCCGGCGCATCTTGTTTTTTCTCCTCACTTTTTTCATTGACGTTTTCTATGTCACGTATGCTTTCTTCGAGCGACAATAATGCATTTGCGGTATCATGCCGGTGTAACACGCGCTCCACTTCCGGTAGCACACGCGCTTGTTGCAATACACTTTTTGGGTTTGACGCCAATCTTTCACAGATATCGGGTTCTGAATTCCAGTGAATTTTATACTCCTTGCATAAGCCGACGGTAAGCTTGCTTTTTGGATTAAAAAGCAGCTGACCATAAACATGTTCGAGTAACTTGCTATTGTTGCGCTCATCACCTGTTTCCAAGGTAATGGTATTGGTCTGTTTTTTTTGAAAACGTTCAATGCAATAATTTGGGTCCAGATACTCGCGATACTTTTGAATAATGTAGTGATCGGGATAAGGTAAATCAGTCCAAACATGGTGAGAAGCACGCGGCGCAGCGCTTATCGCGTAGGTTTGATAGTCCCTAAGCGTATCAAGATTGCTGAGCTGTAATCGGAATTTATCTTTTATGGTTTTTAGTTTATTGTTATCAAAAAACGCTTGTTGTTCTTCAACGGAATTGACCAGAAGTCGTGACATATAATGTAAATAAGGCTCATCAGAGCGTCGTTTTTGGCACACCTGCATTTTTTCGGGATCTATTTTCTTAGGCTCACAAACCCCAAGATCTTTCGCATAGCCCAGTTTGTGCGCCCTGATAATCAACTCGCACCCTTCAGGAATTATTTCGCTATCAGCGCTATCGTCTTCTTCGGGGCAGAAATCGGATGTTGACGGCGCGAATTCGGATGGCAATGTTCTTAGTTTCTCGAATCCGCTATTATCCAGTGTCACCAGCGCTACGTTGAACAAAATCCCCACACAGATCAACTTGCGGACAAGTCCGGGTAACTCCAGGATATCGACGTTGGCCTGATAGCCAACACCAACAGCATAACCTTTATAGTTAAACAAAATAATAGTATCTTTAGGGGTATAGGGTGTTGTTGAAACGCTAAGGTAATAAACACTTTTTTCCCCCAATCGCCAATAATGGTAAAAGCTGATGCCAAACAGGACAGAAAACAACCCGATGAAAAACGACAATTCGGTATCTAAACCTTTTAGGTAGCTGCCGTTCAAATAGTCCAAATTAAATGCAATGACGACACTAATGAACATAATCAAAAATAGACTAATACTGTTCGCCCCAAAATGAAGACGAGCGGCATCATCAAAATATTCACCGTGGCCGATAATGTCTTTTTCGAGTCTGGTTCTCATTTAGGTAATAGTCATTACAGGTTATAGTCATTTTAAGTTACTGTTATATCTGATTACTGCTATATCTAAGTTCTGTTTTATCTAAGTTCTGTTACATTTAAGCACTGCTGTCTCATTCAGTGTCAAAATTGTTAATAATCTTATCCTCTATGGTAATTCTTCTATTTTTGGATTTAGTGAGCTTTAAGGTTTCTCTCTGCGCGTTTGATATCTCACCTTCAAACTTGGGCACCTCCAGTTGTGGTGAATTATCCGCATAGGTGCATATCACAACATGTTCGGCAAGCTCCGCACTGTAATTTTTCACTTCGTTATAGGCCGCAAAGGCTCTTCTGAAACCCAGTTCCAGATTGCTTTCCTTTGCACCATCACCATCGGTGTGCCCGTTAATCACCAACAATCGTTTGGTTAATCCACCGGATTGAAAGTTAAGTACCTCACCACTTTCATCATAAAAAATCTGGTTAAAAACAGATCTGCCTTCATCGGAAAGTTTAAATTTTCCTGGCGGAAATAACACATCACCGGGCAAACTGATCGTTCTCGAACTGACATCACCAATGGTTTCACTAATTCCTATATCTTTACCTTGGTTAGTTGACCAGAGAATAACAAAAAACACCATAATAATGGTCATTAGGTCAGTGTATATCACTTGCCAGGGTTCGCCGCGCGAACGTTTTGTTTTGGGAGGTCCCATATAGCGTTTCATTGATAACCTCAACTATGTGTCACTTCAATGGAATTTTTGTTTTCTATAATGACCTGCAGCGCTCTGCACAGAATATCGTAGTCATAATCCAGGTCAACCATTCGCCGCTCAAATCGAGTGCCGATAATTTTATAAAAAGACGAAAAAATGGCACCGTATAAGGTTGTCTTCAACGCCAGCGCGAGTTGTGGCGAAAGCGACTCGACGGATACGTCGGACCCCAGGCTGTCGAACATGGCAAGCAGGCCGATAATGGTGCCTATCAAGCCAAACAGCGGCATGGTGGCAGAGACAAAATCAAAGTTCGAGTTTGATGATTCGTACAGTTCATGACACTCCGCGTAGTAGGAATGTGCGACGAACCCGGCGTAATCAATACCTTTGCCGACTGATACCAGCTCCTGAATATCACGACTCAATGAATTGTCCGGTAACTGTATTGGCACATCACGGTCTATCGGTCCAACGGCGATACTACCGTCACGCCCCCTTTTTATATTCAGCAGGTTTTGTAACGCGACAATCGTTTCCTGCATGGATGTCGCTCGCATGGTGAGATGTTTGGATGAAAAGAAAATAATGAAGGTTGAAAACGCCAGCACCACCAGATCCAAACCAGTTACGTAGATAAACAAGCCAATGGAGATCGTGAACATGCATACAAAGTAATTCTCTGTTACAAAAAATACCGAGGAGATCGCCAGCATTACACCAAAGCCTAATAAGCCCACAAATCCCGCGCCAGCGGTCGACTGTTTTATTGCCCTGGTACTTTTGTTAAAGAAAGGAAAAAATCGTTTCTTTGTGCCTGATCGGTTACCTTGCTCTTCGTTTTCGTTGTGATTGTCGTTGTGATGGTCGTTTTCGATATCTGTCATAATTCCTTCCGCGCTCGCTCTTTTTCTGCCTCAATCGCCTCGGCGATTTTCTGTTTTTCCTGCTCGATGATCGCCAGGTATGTTGGATGATAGTGATAGGAATTCAACACTGCCATCACAATGAAATATATAACCCCCAGTGAAACTGACCACTTTACCATTCGCTCGCCGATAAATGTTGACTGCAGCTGACCTTCAATGGGGTCTTGACTGAATCTGGAAAGCCAGATTATCCGGTCCAGCTCATCGGATTGCATTGTCTTGGTTTGCCTTTCATCAATAAGCGCTTTGGTTTTCGTCAGAATATCATCCTGGCTTTTCAGCATACCGCTGGTGATGCCTTTTGTAGTTAAAAAGGATTCATCACCGGTGGCCTGATAATACAAATATTGGATTAAATGATTCAGTCCAAAGTTAAGCACCACAAACGTATCGGCGACAATGGCAAAATATCTCGACAACCAAACGTTGTAGGTTCGCTTTTTTCCCCCTGTTTTGTAGAAAAAATACCAGTAAATCGTTGAGAATATTGCTTCGTGGCGTATTAACGCGCCGAATTTGTGTAATAGCGTACCGAACAGAAAATCCTTATCCTGTTCACTTGAATCGTCTACCTCCGCATCCTCATCATAAGGGCTTGCCCTTAGGGAATTTTGAAGTAACAGGGCTTCCACGATACGCATGTCATCAGCGTTATCCGCCATTAAGGAAGGAAAATTATCCACCCCATCCAAATGAGGATAAACGCAGCCTTGCATGACATTTTCTGGTTCGCTACCGCGTTTACCGATGGGTAATTTCAAATCCCGCTGAAAATATTGCTGTGCACTTTCAATATTTTTTATTTTTTTATTGTCATGCCTGGAATGAACACGGCTTTTTGTGGTACTAGCCGACGCCCCCCCGGTGGACCCGTTAGCAATAAGCTGGAAAACACTGTTTTGCCTTCGAACCGGCTCGGTCACTTTCTTGGTAAATAAGGCGGTATCCAAAGGTTTAAAGTTATCAATGTCGCCTAATGCAAATTTGATGAGATCTCTATCAATCGTCATTCGAGGACGATAAAATCCTCCCCCATAACAAACGACGCCTTGATTGTCGCCAGCCAGAAACACCGTGTTATTCACCAGACGTTTATTCAAGGTTACGCCATTTCTTTTTAGATGGCCGATAAAGTAGTCGTGCGTTTTTAAATGCCACACACTGTTCAGATCCAGCTTGTCGCCACACAACTTAACGTCAATGCTCATTGAAAACACATCCAACAAGAGCAACACCCAGTAAATGAAATACAACCCCGATAAGGGTAACAGCACTAACAGGATGACTTCATGGTGCACCGAAAATAGCTTCCCGGCAGAATATGCCGCGAAAAATACGCCCGAAAAAACAACAACGATAAGCAAGGATTTTATGACGATGGTGACAAGGCAAGATTGCAATAACGGTATGAGATTATTGGGCCGAATACGCTCTATTCCCTGCAAGTGTGGAATGACGATTTTAAAATTGATGATTAAAAAATAACCCCATAGAATGCCGCCCAGGCCCGTTAATACCCCATGGTATACATCGAGATAGGCAAATACCTTATTGAGTATATTGCCGCCACCGCGATCCACTAACAGTAACTGATAGGCAAAAATGGATAAACTGATCATCAGAAATGGATAGAACCAACGCAGAACTATCTTTGATCGTTCCGGGTGTTTTCGCGGTTTACCAAAGAGTGATAGCAAATAGGGAATCGCGGTAAATACCACCAAAACCAGTAATACGCTATTTTGCAAGGTCTTGTTTGGATCATGATGGAATGTCTGCTCGATGTATTCATCGATTTCTTCATCAGCTAACCCGATATATTGACGTTTTTCCAGTATGCCGCCTTTTTCAAGAAAGGGTTTAAACGCATTAAACGCCCCCATACGTAACGTGAGTAAGCTTGAACCACTGCCAATGTCAATTGAACCCGTTTTTACCAGCGATTTGTTTTGAATGTCATAAATGGCATACTCTATTTCGAACGCATCAACCACCCCTAACATTAGCGCGTCGACATTGAGTTGACGGTAAATTGCCAACAGGCAATCGACACGGCGTTTTTTACAGGTCTTCTCAAGCGTCAACGCTTTTTTTACAGGCACTACCTTTTCATAGCCCGACAAATCGTAATAAATGTTTTGTTCCAACGCGCTAACGACCCACGCTTTTTGCTTGCTTTGCGCGGTTAAGCTGACAGCGAATTTTCCCGTAATAATTTTTTCATCAGCAAAAAGTCCATCGCCGGTAAGGACCAATAGCAGCAGGAAGACAACGATTTGAAGTAGATGCGTCAATGCTTAGAAATTTTTTTCTGTTAGGGTAAAAGAAGAATATCCAGCCGAACCCGGTAATAAACACAAAGAATACTGCTGCCTGCACTCGTTTTTGCGATCTGTTTTCACTATTGAAATACCAGCAACACCAACTATTGACCATGATGTCCAGTCAGGTGTGCACCCGTCACCGCCCTAAGATTGAATGTGACAGCATCTCGAACTTACCTAGGCAATAACTGAACCATGAACTGAACCATTAATTGAATAGAACGACACGGATAACATTTATTGATTGCTTCATTCCTAAATCGCTATTTAGGCGTTAAGTTTTACACCATTTCGCCAGATTTGATCGCGCAATATACAATTACACTGGGGATACATTCACTATATAAGAAAATATCGGGATTAGGAAGGTGCGTTCACTACGGAAAAAAGGAGGGGCTGAGCCCTTATAAACGGGAATCAATGCAAAAAATAAAATTAGGCTTTGGTCCCTTCAATACGAACGCGGCGGAATTGAACCGACTGAATTAACTTTGCCATGTGTGTTTTTACACGCGCTTACTTATTAAATTAACCATCTTATTTGATGTGGAACGGGTATCACTTGGCGCAGTTCCCGGTTAATGATCTCAGTTATGGTTTCCTTGGGGCTAGCTGGCCTTTCCTTGAGGACAGCCGGGATTTCCTTGGAGGCAGTCGGGCTTTCCTTGGAGGCAGTCGGTCTTTCCTTGGAGCCAATCGGTCTTTCCTTGGGGCCAACCGGACTTTCCTTGGGGCCAGTCGGTCTTTCCTTGGAAGCAGTCGGTCTTTCCTTGGGGCCAACCGGACCTTCCTTGAGGCCAGTCGGACCTTCCTTGGAGGCAACTGGCCTTCCTTGGGGTGTTTCCCTAGTCCTTGAGCGGCTTGCAGCGATGTTTTGGCCTTGGATGTGTATTCTTTGAGCAGCAAGGTGACTGCGTTTGGCGGGTTAGTTTGCATAACAAACATACAGATTTGGCCTCTGCCCCAGGCTTGGCCTGGCGCTGCCGTTACCGAAGCCTGCCTATTGTGCAACCATCTCAGTAACCACGTTTGTAACCATCTTGGTTACCATGTTTGCAACCGCGCTTTTAACCACGTCAATGGCGTATTTGCCCCTGCCTCACCATTTACTGCCATTTAAACCCTGCCTGTCAGCACCCATATCATTAATGACACAAATGTCGATGCTGCGACCGATTTATTGCTATGCTTTCGCTTTCGGCGTCGTATAGACTGGAAGTTACAGGCTATGGGCCATGCCAATCAGGGCATCAACTATTCAGGGGATTTCGTTGGAATTTAAAGATTATTATCAGTTAATGGGGATTGAGCGCAGCGCCAGCCAGGATGAGATTAAGCGCGCCTACCGCAAATTGGCGCGCAAGTTCCATCCTGATGTGAGCAAGGAACCCAATGCCGAGGCCCGCTTTAAAGAGCTTGGCGAGGCATATGAAGTGTTGAAAGACGTGGAAAAACGCGCCGCCTATGACCAGTTGGGGAAAAATTGGAAGTCGGGCCAGGATTTTCACCCGCCACCAGACTGGAACCAGGGCACCGAGTTCCACGGCGGTGGTTCTACCGGTGCAGATTCCGCCCAATTCAGTGATTTTTTCGAGTCGCTGTTTGGCGGTGATTATGCCGGGCATAGCCAAAGCCGCAACCCCCAGTTTAGACAACGTCGCGGACAACGGGGTGAAGACACTCACGCCAAGGTGCTGATCGATTTGGAGGACGCCTATCACGGTGCCACTCGCACCATTAGCCTGCACCACACGGAGTTGGGCCCCGATGGGCGGCCCAAGGTCATCGACCGCAAGCTCAATGTAAAAATCCCCAAAGGGGTGCATCAGGGTCAGCATATTCGCCTGCCAGGCCAGGGCGGTGCTGGCGTGGGTCAGGGCAAAGCCGGCGATCTTTATCTCGAAGTCGAGTTCCGGCCACATACGTTCTATCGTGTAGAACGGCGTGATGTTTATCTCGATCTTCCAGTAACACCATGGGAAGCGGCATTGGGCGCCAGCGTGAGTGTGCCTACCCCCAGTGGCCGGATTGAATTGAAAATCCCGCCCGGTTCGGTATCAGGGCGCAAAATGCGCCTTAAGGCCAGGGGCATTCCGGGAAGTCCGCCGGGTGATCTCTATACGGTATTGCAGATGGTGTTGCCACCGGCGAATACGGACGAAGCCAAGGCCCTGTACCGGGAGATGGAGCAGAAACTGGCGTTTAATCCACGCGCCGCACTGGGCGTATCATAGGAGAAGCCATCAATGGCGGTCACATCGTATGTTATCAGTGGTCATGTTGTTGAGGAAGACCTTGAATTGTCCCTGACAGAGCTCAGCCAGACCTGTTGTGTCGATGCAGAATGGTTATTGGTGCTGGTGGAGGAAGGCATTATTGAACCCCTTGAAACGGGAAATCAGCCGCGCTTCAGCGGGCTTTGTATCCAGCGGGTTCGCACGGTGCAGCGGCTACAGCAAGACCTGGGGGTTAACCTGTCGGGAGCGGCGTTAACCCTGTCTTTACTGGAAGAGATTAATGCCTTGCGGGCGCGGCTGGCGGCGCTTGAGCCTGGCAGTGATTAGTGAAGCAACTTAAGCCTAGATGTTTCGGTAGAAAACACGCAAATGTAAAAACTCAAGCATTGTGGCGCATCCCTACTTTGCAGCAGCCGCAATTTTAAAAGGTCTGCCTATGTGCGTGTGTGCTGACCATACTAGCCTAGTGATTACGTAAAGGGATATTAATGGATGACATTCAATTTGTTCATCTCTTTGAAATAGAACAAGCGCAAATCATAGCGCTAATGAATAACGAGCTGGTGGGCAAACACCTGCCATTGCTTGGTAATGGCTTCTCGGCGGAAAACTGCCACGCCTTTTTGAAGGCAAAACATCAGCTTTGGGACGAACATGGATTCGGCCCCTGGGCTTTCCTCATCAACGGCGAATTTGCAGGCTGGGGAGGCTTACAACCGGAACACGGGGACGCTGATTTTGCCTTGGTTCTCCACCCCAGGTTTTGGGGATGGGGACGAAAGATATTCAATAAAGTTAAAGAGCAGGCATTTAACAACATGAACCTTGGCTCAATAACGATCTTATTGCCGCCAAATCGGCCAAACTCCAAAACCGTAACACGCCTGGGATTTATTGAAGATGGCGAATTGACCATTGAAGGCGAGATATTTTTACGATTTCGTCTGAGTAAACCTCAACCTTGAAAGGGTGATATCTAACCCAGTCCGCTGCTGGCTGATAGCACCAACCAGTCCGTTACCAACTGCAGACATAATCAATTGTTCTCTGGCCCCCTGCCCCCTGCAATACAAACATAATACATAACCATAAAGTTCACTCGCCGTCATGACACGGTTCCATACCCCGCTACTTGGGAACAATACACCAGCGTTATACATTAAAACAGACCGGCACCGAATGACCGGCGCTTAATTGATTTTAAAAAACAAGTAATCGCCATCAATAAATCGGATGAGTGAAATATACTTGTGCTCGATCAATAACAGTTATCGCGCAATGCGTTATGCTTTGTCTTTCATGCTTCATGTTTTAAGAACGCATCGAAATTTCACCGGACTTTATTAAAAGGATAAATTGTGAGCAAAGGAATCCATTTACCGCAGGTCGGTGCGCCTGACCCTGAATTAAAGTCATCACCCATCGCTGAAGAATTTGATGAAGACTATGACGCTATCAAACAAGATGTGCCCGGCAATCCCGAGTGTTATTTTAATGGCTCGCCATACAAAAATGACGAAAGTATTTGTAGTGGCTCAGCCCGCTTACGTTGCAACGATGGTGTTTGGATGCAAGCAGGCTCGTGCGATCCCGACAATCCCTGATTGCATCCGGCTATGCTGACACAGCTTAATCAGCGTCTGCCTAGATTGCATTTTAGAGTTTGTAGAGGAAGGCATTATCGACCCCCATTAAAAATGGCAATCAGCCGTGAATCAGTGCGCTAAGTATCCAGCAAAGTTAGTGGCTACAGTAGGATTTGGGCGTCACTCTCTCCGGTGCCGCTTTAATGCTGGGGTTAATGAAGGAACTCAATGCGCAGCGGGCTCGACGGGCAGCACTTGAATCAGGCCGTGATGAGTGATTGAGTGTAATTGAAAAATTGACAAACACCGCCAGGAATAGAATACTATGGCCGGGTTGTTGATCCAGTCCGTAATATACATTTTGGGATATTGCCACCCTGCGAGGGATGTGGCCGTTGCTGCTAAGTTAGCAGAATAACTTGACAGGACGAGCAGACAAATTCCATCCAGAATATATCAAGGATGTACAAAAATAACTAAATAACGTCAAGGATCGCTGAGCCTGAAATATCAGCCAAGCCAGGACGAGGAATCTTATATGTTTAGGTATGCGTTAGCATTAATAGTGATTGTGATATCAAGTTGTGATTCAGGCTCGGATTCATCGTTAACGCCGAGTTCCGGACATAATGCATTCATAGCAATACCAGCAACAAGCGGCGTGCAGCAACTCCAACAAGGAACATGGCGAGCATTCATCAACATTCCCGACGCGCAAAGATTAACCTGCGATACGGCAATTGATGCCACAACCTGCGGACTCTTGGTCGACATTGATGCCGGGGAAGCATCGACCAAGGTCAATCTCGCAGCAGGCGAATACAACCCTCAACTAATATGGGAGTATCATGATGCGACCTTTAGCAACCCCGCCCGGAACGATGGATTTTGGTCAATAGCAAACGCAAAAAAACCATTAATTGTTGAAGCGCAAAACACCTCATTAACATTCTCCTTCGACGATTATAAGCCACTGCCTGACGATGATGACGACGGCATGAGCAATTTAGCGGAACTGGAAGACCGGACTGACCCAAGCGATCCCAATGACCCACCGCGTGATTCCGTATGCCCGGCACAAATGACCCAATACTTTAGCTTGGAAGAAGACAATCCACCTTACACGGATCTACTCAGGGGTATCAGTGCAAATTGCACCCGTTGCCCCACGGCCATCACCGGGCTGGTTGGCACTGGCCAACGCTTTGATGGCAACAACGAGATTGATGTGCCGGACAATGGGCAGTTTGATTGGGGTAGCGATGACGAGTTCTCAATTGAGTACTGGATGCGCAGCGCCAGTGCCTGTACTGGGGGCGTGAACGAAGTCATCGTCGGCAGACAGGGGGCTAATAATCAAAAGCCCCATCTGTGGACGGGTTGCAGCCACACCGCAGAGGGTCGGGCTATCTTCGTGCTACACGACGCTGGCGGTGGAACTGGCGGTAATAGCAATTGGCCAAGGAGCACAAATCCGATCACGGACGGGCAGTGGCATCACATTGTGGCTGTCAAAACCAAAACACAAATTCACCTCTATACGGATGGGGAAAAAAGTTCGGCTGAGAAAATTTACGTCGCAGGTTTTGACTCGACAACACCACTGAACATTGGATACATCAACCTGGGCGACTCCAACACAGGTAGCCGCCATTTTCGCTATGAAGGCGACTTGGACGAGGTAGCCTATTACAGCAGGGCCCTCACCGACGAGGAAGTTTCGACGCACTTTAACCGGGGCCAGCAGATGGGCCGGGGATATTGCGAACGAGGCAGGCGATGATGGCATGGTCCTGCCCTATGACGATGACATCGACCTTGATATCAACAATGACACACCGACACTATCTCTGTCAGGCAAACCAAAAACAGAAACATTGGCGCTGAGTTGACGTGATTTGCGTCAGGCGCTAGCTGTTGCGAAAGTTGTATTGGTAGCTGTTGCGAAAGCTGTAGCCTTAATTATTATGAAAGCGGTTACGTAAGTTATCACGAAACATTAACGCACAAGGCGTAATGATTAACGTCAATACCGTAGCAAAGGATAAGCCAAAGATAATCACCGTCGCCATGCTGAACCACCACTGGGTAATGGGCGCGCCAATGGCAATCTCCCGTGTCACCAAATCGATATTGGTTTTGAGAAACATGGGCAACAGACCAAGCACCGTTGTTATGGTGGTGAGAATCACCGGGCGCAGGCGCAATACGCCGGTGCGCAATATGGATTCCCTTGGTGTCTCGCAGGTTTTCGTTAATTGATCATAGGTGTCGATAAGCACAATATTGTCGTTAACCACGACACCGGCCAGGGCTATCATGCCGATGCCGACCACAACAATGCCAAATGCCTGGTCCGTCAATAATAGCCCCATCATGGCGCCAATGGTAGATAATATCACTGCCGATAATATTAAAAACGCATGGTAGAAATTATTGAATTGGGTTATTAAAATAATGGCCATAATAAATAATGCCACAAAAAATGCCTTGGTTAAAAAAGCCTCGGCGGCTTTTTGTTCTTCATCCTGCCCTTTAAATTCGAATTCTATTTTGGGGTCAAGGTTAGGGTCAAGGCCGTTTTTCTCCAGCCAATGTCGAATTTCCGTGATTTTGTCAGCAGCCAATACCCCAGGCATCACATCAGCACGGACTGTTAAAATACGATTGCCGTCGTTGCGTTTTATACTGCCGACTTTTGGGTTGGCGGATCGACTAATAAAGTTGCTAATGGGTATGGCGCCATTGTTTGTGGTTATTCGAACCTGATCCAATTGGTTTACCGTACGCCACTGTTCCGGATAGCGGATATTAATATCAATTTCATCATCACTGTCATCCGGTCGATAACTACCGATATTCAGCCCGGCCGTGACCAGTTTTATTGAATCGCCTACCGCCATTACGTCTAGGCCGAACTTGGCGGCTTGTGCACGATCCACATCGACTCTCCATTCAATACCGGGAATGGGACGATCGTCATCAATCTCTCTTAATCCAGCCATGCTATCAAGGTGTTTTCGAATCTTCTCAATCGCCGGTGGTAATAACTCGGGATAACGAGAACGCAGTTGGACTTGTATGGGTTTGCCCACCGGTGGGCCATGCTCTTGTTCGCGTGTTTCTATTTGAATGCCAGCCAGGTCTGCGGTACGTCGCCGAATGTCCGCCAGGATTTCCTTGGCGGGACGCCGCTGATCCCAATCTTTTAACTCAATGGTGATCTGACCAATAACATCTTCCGTCACTTCCATCCAAATGGCACCCTGCCCGCCTGTACGGCTATAAACACTGTCAAATTCATCCCGTAGCGCAAATACTTTCTGCTCAACTTCGCGCATCAGTTGGTCTTGTTGATGGATGGACAAGTTACCGCGAGCGTGCACCAGCACCATAATAAAATCGGATTCCACTTCGGGAAAAAATTCCACACCTTTCCCATAATTGGCATAGGCGTACCAGGCGGCCACTAATGCGACCACTGATAGCACTAATATCTGGGCAGGATGATTTAATGCCTTATCCAATAGGGTTAAATACCATCTCGCAGGGCCTTGGAGTTGATTTAAATCACCCGTCTCACCAATGGAGAGATTTTTTAATTGACGTTTGTTAACGGCACCCACTTTACCGAAGAAACTGCCTAAGGTTGGCAAGAACACTAAGGCCATCAACAATGATGCTGTTAATGTGACCAACACCGTGATGGGAAAATATTTCATAAACTCGCCCACGACGCCTGGCCAGAATAACAATGGCAGGAAAGCTGCAAGGGTTGTTGCCGTTGCACTAATAATAGGTACCGCCATGCGTTTTGATGCCGCAATGTAGGCTTGTCGACGATCCAAGCCTTCCGCCATTTTACGATCGGCGTATTCAGTGACGATAATGGCGCCATCCACCAGCATGCCCACCGAAAATATAAGTGCGAACAACACCACCATGTTGACGGTCAAACCCATGAGAGAAATGGCCAGGATGGCAGTGAGAAACGACCCCGGTATGGCGATACCCACCAACAACGCCGAACGCAACCCCAGCACGCCAATCAGTACTATCATAACCAGCACAATAGCGCTGATCACATGATTCTCCAGATCATGCAGCATCATGCGTATAAATTCGGAATTGTCCTGGGTGTACGTGACCTGCACCGAATCAGGCCAGAAGTCCCGTTCTTGTTCAACAATCTCCCGGATCTGTTCGATGGTGTCAATAATGTTTTCGCCGGTGCGTTTTGTTATTTCCAATGCAAGGGCCGGATAGCCATTCACCCGGGCAAATCCCTCTGGGTCTTTAAAGGTACGGTGAACACTGGCAATATCGCGAAAACGAATCACGGCGTCACCTTCAGCACGGATTGGCATGTTAAACACATCCGCCGCGGTTTCGAACAAACCAGGCACTTTAATGGCAAATCGACCTTGTCCGGTATCCAGGTTACCGGCAGCAACCAAACGATTAGAGCGACTAAGAAATGCGGCGATTTCCGCACCATTCAAACCATAGCTTTCCACTAATAATGGATCGACAACGATTTCCACCACTTCTTCCCGGTCGCCAGAAATGGTGATATCCAGGACACTGGGAACCGTTTCAATTTTATCGCGCAAATTACGTGCGAGTCGTACTAAGGCGCGTTCCGGCACATCACCCGACAAGGTAATAACAATCACCGGGAAAATGCTGGTGTTGATTTCAGTGACAACCGGTTCTTCGGCTTCGGCGGGCAATTGTGTCTCGGCGCGATCGACCGCCTCACGAACATTTTGTACCGCACGATCCGCATCAAATCCCGCGGTGAATTCCAAAATCACATTACCGCCACCTTCAAAGGCATTGGCGCTCATTTCCTTAACACCCTCGATGCTGCGTAATTCTTCTTCGAATGGCCTTACAATCAGCCTTTCAGCATCTTCGGGTGAGATGCCTTCCAGGAAAGTGGACACAAATATAAAAGGAATATCGACATCGGGTTCTGCTTCTTTGGGAATCGTAATATAAGTCACCGTGCCGCTAATAAACAATAGCACTAATACGGCTATGACCGTTCGTGAACGATTAATGGCGCTTTCAATCAGACGCATAAATTATCCGTTGTAGGCTAATCCTTCTATGCTAACCATTGTAGGCTTACCCTTGTATGCTAACCAATGTAAGCTTACGATGGAACCAAGCTGTTAACTACCGGAAGCCGCATTTAATTCCTCACTCCCCGCTTTGTTACCCTCCTTGCTTTCGACGGGAATTACCTGATTACCAGGCTTCACGAATTCATGGCCCACAACAATTATCTTCAATCGATCGGGTAAATTCCCCAGCCAGATGCTGTCCTGGCTATCGCCCAACACCTGCACGGGATAAGCGATAACTCGATTGTCGTCAGTCACCGCCTTTATACTCAGTGCGCCATCATCCAGCAAACTCAATACGGATGGCGCTAATTTGTGGGCGACTATCGCTTTTATGGGCAAGTGTAGTTCCGCTGTAATTCCTTCAATGATGAGACTATCGGGATTCGGCACTTCCATTTCCACCGGAAAAGTCCGGGTGGATTTATTGGCGATCGAACCCACAAACGTCACCCTGGCGCTCGCCACTGTGCCATCCAATAAACGTACCTCGCCTTGTGTACCCAGCTGTATCTGGCCCAGATACCGCTCTGAGACCTGCCCAACAACACGAATAGGGTCCAGATCAACCACCACCGCAACCGCATCGCCACGATTCACAAAGCCACCCACTTCAACCATGCGTTGATCAACAATGCCAGCAATGGGTGCCTTGATGATCACTCGCTCAAGCTCCAGTTCCGCCATTTGTAATGTAGCGCTGGCAGCATCTAACGCAGCTTTTGCTTTTGTCAATTCTGTTTCTGCCTGAAAACCACTTCGCTTGAGTGATTGCACGGCTTTATATTCTGTTTGTCGCTCTTTTAACAAAGAACGTGCCTCAACGAGCCGGGCTTTTCTTTCCTCCATTGAAAGCTGGATCAGCCGGGCCCCCACATTGACTTGCTCACCGCGCTGCACATGCACTGCCTTAACAATTCCGCCGGTTTCTGCACTGATGGTCACCTTTCGTTCTGCCAGAGTCTGGCCTTGTAACACCAGCCGGTTTGTCATTGATTCAGCTACGGAATCTTTTACTCTTACTTTAACTAAGGAAGATTTTCTGCCGGATTCAGACATTGTGTTTTCGGGTACTTGAGATCGAAAGGCGCCCGAGGCCATCCATAACACAACCATCATGGAAATTACAAACGTTAGCATCCAGGAGCGCGGTAGTTTCACAGGGCACCACCCAGTCGATTATTTAGACGTATTATTACACAGTGCCATAATGACAGACTACCCGCCGGGATTTCTTGATGTAAAACAACTAAACAGAGACTAATAATATACCGTCAATCAATCGCTCGAATTGACCGCTTCAAAACGCTTCGCGCACAAAAATAATGACACCCAGCCCATCATCCACCCAGGCAATGTCAGCCCTGAGGTTAAAACGCTGTGCCGCATTTAAGGCATAACGAATGCCCGCCCCCACGCTGGTTTTAAACGATGATGCTTTAAGGTCGCGGTATTCATTGGCCACTTGCGCCATTTCAGCAAAGACAGTGCCTGAAAATTTTCCCCGCACCGGAAAGCGGTATTCACTTTGAAAGCCCAGCAGCAGGTTGTCACGGTAACGGCCATTTTCAATGCCGCGCAACAGCAGGGTGCCATCGGGCGAGGGCAGAAAACGAAACGGCACCTGCCCGTGGCTATTTTTCAGTTGCGCGGATAGGGCCAGCACGCGGTCCCTTGAAATCAGGTTGTAATATCGAAGGTCCAGTGTCTGGAGGGTAAAATCCTGATCGCTGCCAACATCCGGTGTGAACCAGGTGGACTCATAGGCGGCCAGCCCACCGGCATGGGGGGCATTGATATTGTCACGGCTGTCATAACCCACTCTGATGCCAACACCGGCGTAGTCCGCGTCCGTTGCCCCGATAACGTTATCGGTTTGCAACCTGCCACCGGCCTCGGTGCTAATGTCTTCCGTGGAAAACGAGCCCAGCAGCCCCACAATGAAGGACTCGGCCAGTTTCATTTCAAGGGTCAGCGTGGCACCAAGGCTTTTTGATTGATATTCCTCACTCTCGTCCGGCGCATCGTTGCCAAGGCCATAATAATTTGCGGTCCACGACGCATAATAAACGGCGGTGTTTAAACGGAATCGATTGTTGTGGAAAAATATATTCGGCGATAATGACACCTGATACTGCTCCTCGGTGGTGGCAAACGCCTTGATATCCACCATGGACGCTTGTTGCGCGGGAGCCTGCACCGGAAAAAAGTGAAACAACATCGCGCCAAGCTGCAGCCCGGTTTCAGGGCTGCTGGCAATAATGGGAAAAACCGCCCAGCGTTGCTGTTTGCCTGCTTGAGTGCCTGGTTGCGTGCCTGTTAGCGCTTCCACCGGGTTCGCAGCACGGGCTTGTGGCGGCGTTTGATCCGCAGATAACGGCGCTGCGGAAACAACCGTGTAACCGGCAACAAATATCGCAATGGTTATTGCCTTTATAATAGTGATTTTTTTCATAGTATCATTCCTTTACAGACGAGCCGGAACCAGGCCATGTGAATTTTCGCACTGCATTGGCGTTGCGCTAATCCCCATTGGTTTATTCACTACTGCTAACACGCAATCTCAGCACCCTGTAATCCCGGCCGGTTAACATCCGCACCACAATAGCATCCAGTTTAAAGCGGTTTCCTATAACTTTCAGGGCAATGTGACGAACGGTAATCTGCCGGGATGGATGGCAATGGGGCTTGATGAGCTAGGGGTTTGATAAACAATAGGCTAGATGAACAAGGGAATGGTGGCGATGCATAACCACCAAGGTGATGGACTCGCCGTTAATCGCGCTTATGCCGCCATTCAATGGCACTTTTAACGCTTTATCGTTGCCATTTACCATTGATCGCAAACCCCAGTGGCCCTGGTTTTGTTTCGTTATGATAGTTACTCCAACTACATCGATACGGAGCGTCTGTTATGAAACATAAACTCAACATCCTTACCCTTACCTGGTTACTACTCATGGCCCATGGCGCCACCAGCGCTTACGCCCTGGATGAAAACACGTTTACCACCTGGCAGGCTGCCTACCTGAAAGGCATCGATGGCAGCGAGTCGGATCTCGAAAATGCCATCCGCTATTTTGATAACGTGTCTGAAGCTGAACCCTACGATATTTTCGTCAATACCTATCGCGGCTCCCTAAGATCAAGAATGGCACAACACGTTTACATGCCCTGGAACAAAATGAAACATGTGGATGCCGGCTCGGAGTTCATGGATGATGCCCTGGATGAGATAACCGAGATTCACGAGCGCCAAACCCTGGGGGGCACTGCCATCAGCTTTCGCATGAAATTAGTGGTTGCCCATACCTATTCGCGGTTCCCCCGTTTTTTAAACCGCTACCAGGATGCCAAAGACCTTGTAACAGACTTATTGGCCTCACCGCAACTCGCCACGGCGAGTACCGACGCCAAAAACAGCCTCTATGGCCTAGCGGCCGCCATTGCCGAAGACGACGGCGATAAAACCAAACAATCGGACTATTTATCCCACATCGTTGTGGTCCCGGATTAAAGCGTGCCTCTGGCACTTATGTTGTAGTGAATGCTGTAGCAAACGCTGTAGCGAATACCAGCAGCAAAATTGGAGCAAAAAATGACTGACATCATTCACATGGAGAACCTCTCAAAACAATACCCGCAAGGCAACGGGCAGATTGATGCCTTGCGTGGCATTAACATTACCCTGCCCGAACAATCCTTCGTCGCGCTGCTTGGCCCATCGGGCAGCGGCAAAAGCACCTTGCTCAACATCTGTGGCTTAATTGACAAAGCCACCCAGGGCGCGCTCTATTTTTGCGGCAAAAACATTAGCCATGCATCGGACAAAACTCTGACCACCCTGCGCCGCCGCCAGCTGGGGTTTATTTTCCAAGGTTTTAATCTGGTACCGGTGATGTCCGTTTACAACAACATAGAATACCCGCTGATCCTGTCAGGCATGCCCACAAAATTACGCCAGCAGCAGGTTAACGCCATGCTGGACACCGTGGGTTTAACCCGGTTTAAAAAACACCTGCCCGACCAGGTATCCGGCGGACAAAAACAGCGCGTGGCCATCGCAAGGGCGCTCATCACGCAACCCAAGCTGGTGATTGCCGATGAGCCCACCGCCAATCTCGACACCCAAACCGCAACGGAGATTATAAATCTCATGCACCACATGCACCAGGACCTGGGCACGGCGTTTATTATCGCCACCCATGACGAGCGCATGTCCTCGCGCTGCAACACCACCTACCAGCTTCATGATGGAGTACTACAATGACAGGGTTACTACAATGAAATGGTTACTACTAGCTGTTAAAAACGTATGCAGGAACCGCCGCCGCGCCTTTGTTACCCTGCTAATTACCGCCGTTGGTGTCGCCGCCATTCTCATTGGTGGTGGTTTTGCCAACTTCACTTACGTGTCGCTCAAGGAAATGGCGGCTCGGTCTACCGGCCACCTCATTGCGGCGCACCCGCTCTACTTTGATAAAGAAGAAAACGTGCCCATGGAATATGGCTTAAGTAATTACACATCCCTGGCGAAAAAGTTAAAAACGGATAAGGACATCCGTTATGTGATTCCCAACGTGGAATTTACCGGCCTGATCAGCAATGGTGAAAAATCCACAATCTTTATGGGCTCGGGTATCGACCCCAAATATGAGTTTAAGGTCAAAGGCCCGTTTCTCAATATAGTGGACGGCACCCTGCTCAGCAAGCGGGAAAAACCCAGTGAACCCAAGGTCATGCTGGGTAAAACCCTGGCAAAATCCCTCAACGCCGGCATTAACGATTCACTCACCTTGCTAAGCACCACCGTAGAGGGCGGCCTCAATGCCATTGACGTGACGGTGCAGGGCATTTTCGACACCGGTATCCCCGAGCTGGACAAGCGCAGTATCATGGTCAACATCAACACCGCGCAAGCCCTGTTAACCACGGACAAAATCAGCCGCCTTGCAATTCACCTTAGGGACACAGATGCCACCTTTTTAAAATATGACGCGCTCACCCGGCAGTACAGTGATCTTGCCTGGCAAACCTGGCTGGATAGCGCCTATTTCTACGTGGGGGTTAAAAACCTTTACAACCGTATTTTTGGCCTGTTGGGATTTATTATCATGATGATGGTATTTTTCTCCATCTACAACACGGTAAACATGAGCGTGGTGGAACGAACCCGCGAGATAGGCACACTGCGCGCCATGGGCACCTACGCCTCGGAGATTACCCGAAATTTTGTCCTGGAAGGCATGGTCATTAGTGTCGTGGGCGCAGGTATCGGTGTTGTCATTGCCGCACTCACCTCACTGGGTTTATCCATTGCGGATATTCAAATGCCGCCCCCGCCGGGAAGAACCTCCGCTTACCCCTTGTCCATTGACATACCGGCAAACTTATACGCCGCAACGGCGGCCGTGGCCGCGGCTGTATGTATTATTGCGGCCTGGCTTTCCAGCCATAAAGCCGCGAAAAAACCCATCGTGGGAGCACTGTCTCATGTCTAAACGCTTATTCTCTATGCTTTACTCTATAATTTTCTCAACTATTTTTTCGATCATCATGCTGTCTTATGCCAACGCGGATGCTGGTGCCATAGATGCCAACGAGCGGGTAAAAGCAGCGGACGCCTATCGACTGAGTGCGGACGAAATTATGGTCAACACCGTTGTGAAGCGCTATAAAAATAACAAGCTGGACCGGGAAAGAAGCTATGATGTGTATGTAAAACCCGACCGGCAATCATTGGTCATCTCAAAAACCCCCTCCGAAATGGGCCAGAAAGTGCTCATGCTCCATGAAAAATTCTGGTTGTTGTTACCCAAAACCAAACGCCCCATTCGCATCACCCCCCTGCAGAAACTGCTGGGTGAAGCCTCCGTTGGCGATGTGGCAACAATGAAATGGCATGAAGACTATACCGCTGAATACCTGTCGGCCCTCCCTGACAGCAACAGCGGTTACCATGAATTGCGGCTAACAGCCAAACGCAATGGCGCCACCTACCAAACCATATTGCTATCCTTAGCGCCAGCCACCAACATACCCATGCGCGCGGAATTGTATCTGGCATCCGGAAAGCTGGCAAAAATCGCCCATTTTGAAACCAGCCGCAAAAACGGCCGTGAGCAGGTCAGTAAAATGATCCTGAAGGACACCATTACTGTCAACCAGTATACGGAAATTGAATATACATCCAATAAGCCCTACTCTCTGCATCCCAAATACTTCAACCCCGCCTATCTGGCACGCAATCCGTCACTGAGCATTCAGTGATTCATTGAGTGACTCATTAAGAGATTCGTTCTGTGATTCATGCAGGAATACATTTAGCGTTAGCCAAAAAACCGGTTATTCGGCTTGTGGCGTGGGGCAGCCTGTTATTTGCGGCAATGGCCAATGGCGCCCATTCCATCAGCGTGTTAATTAACCCCCGCTATCACAGCTACGCCTCTGACACCTTATTTGCAGTGCCGGATACCGTTATCAGCAAACCAACGCTGAGCAGCCAACAGGCCATTGAGTTCACCGGCGGGTTGCAACCATCCTCCGCTACTTTTAATTACCTGTTCAGTGCCGTTAATCAATGGAATGATGAAAATGCATCGGAGACTGAATTTACGGTGAATGAGTTGTTAATGTCTTACGGTGGCATTAGTTTGGAAAATAATAACTGGGAAAATAAGAACCGGGAAAATAATAGTTGGGAAAAAAATTACTGGGAACTAACCCTTGGCCGGCGAATTAGCAGTTGGGGGGTAGGTTACGGCTTTCGGCCATTGGACGTTATCCAACAACAGGATCAACAAAGCACCTCACAACAATCCCTGGTGGGGAAAAACCAGATTGCCCTTGAGCACATTTCCCTGATGTCGTCCTGGTCGTTGCTGTGGGTCAATCCCTTTGAAAACGAGACACCCGGCGGACATCAGCGTAATCATGAACGGGAGTCCCTGGTGGTCAGATACACCACCAACGGCGAAAACCACGACCTGCATGCACTGCTGCGTTACAATACCGGGAACCGCTTACAGCTTGGTGTCGGGGGAGTCACCATCCTCACGGATGCAATAGCGATTCACGCCTCGCTGCTGTTGAGCCAACATTACCAGAAACAGGTCCATGCACTGGCGGGACAAAACCGTGATTTGCTCGCCACAGACGAGCCTTTTATCACCACAAACTATCATAATGGGCTACAATCACTGATTGGCGTAAACTGGAGCAGCGCTTCAAATCATAACGTGATGATGGAATATTGGTACGACGACATGGCATACACTCGCCAACAATGGAAAGCGCTGTTTGATCTGGCCAAAAATCAGCGGGCATTGTTGTATCAAGAGTTGAATAAAGAGTTATATCAAGAGTTGGATCAAGCGCTGGCCACGTCAATTTATGGCAATATCGCCTGGTCAGCCAGTGCCCTGGGGGCGGCATCCCTTGCGCAGCATAATTTAATGTTGCGATGGAACTATAATGGCAGCGACTGGACACCCACGGTTAACATCTTAATGTCCGTTAGCGATAAAAGTGATGTCACCACCCTGTCCGCCACCCGCCGCTATAATGCAGTTAAACTGGAAGCCGGATTAAGAACCTTCAATGGCAGCAATGATTCCATTTATGGTAGCCTGATATTGAGTAAAATCGTTTACCTGACACTGTCGAGTGAGTTTTAATGAAACCAACCACCCTGGCGCCGCCATTTTATAAAGATAAATCCATGTGGCCAAAGCTGCTGGTGATTAATACCTTAATTGCCGTCTTTCTCACCCTGGTGACGCAATCAAACTTCTGGATCAATTTAATTTACTCCCAGTGCATTGGCATTTCCATCGCAAGCCTTATTTGCCTAATCGCATTACGGTACAAAGATAAGGAACCGGGGCTGCTGGTTTATACCATTGCCATTGTGTTTGGTGTCATCATCGGCGTTTTTATCGCATCCCTGATTAGCAACAATGGCCGCCTAATTACTGAAGCAAAC